>Ga0247727_10005063_pt1 | contig 27184 bp, 28 predicted proteins | sample WisWelCaveWW1625_FD_202498 | JGI IMG/M metagenome (GOLD analysis project Ga0247727, IMG submission 202498) | Biofilm microbial communities from Wishing Well Cave, Virginia, United States - WW16-25 | ecosystem: Environmental > Aquatic > Deep subsurface > Groundwater > Cave microbial mat | place...
GTACCCAAAACTGCACGATGCGCTGTCGGTTGTTAAAGCTCAAAACTGCACGATGCGCTGTCGGCTAAAAGTGAACGATGCGCTGTCGGTCAGCAGCTAATCCGCAAGTTCCAAAAAATCATTGACGCGTTGTACTATCGCGGATATAATGCTTGCACCAATAAACCAAGTTCGTTCCGATTCGGGACGAATCGAGTTTACTCGCCCCCAGCGACAAGCCCGCCACAAGTGGTGGACTTTCTCTCACGAACAAGTTCGTGAAGAATAGCTGGGGGTGTTTTATATGTCCTCGCCTCGCACCCACCACAAGTCTTCCATTTTGTCCTCAAACGAAAAATAAAACTCTTCTTCCTTTTGCATCGCATAATGCATAATCGCTCCCGCAATCATATCTGCGAGTTGCAGTCCGTCGTACAGTTGGGAACGCGCGCCAACAATTTTGCCAAAGGGACGCCCGCGTTTTGATCTGCGACATTCTTCTGAAAGCTTTACACGTACCGCGCGGCACAGCTCATCCGAACCGGCATCAATAATCAGCACATCATTTCCGATTTCCAATTCCGACGCGCGCAACGTTAGCCCTGCAATAAATTCGACGGCAAACTCTTGACGACTCATGCGCGCAAAAGATTCATGCAAATTTTGTTTATCAATGATTGCTGCGCGCACACGAAAATTTAGCGGCTGGATGGTCCTGAAAAATGACTCTTTTTGTTTCGGTTTTGCGCGGTAGTACTTTATTTCAAAATCAGGCGGCAGGTGAAACTCGCGACGCACTGCGGCTAATTCTGGCAATGAGCTTTTATGCGCCAATTGCACCATCGCCAAAACCAAATAGCGTGTGATGCCCGGTCCTTCGCCGAAACCCAAGTTACCAGATTCATCGAGATGATGATATTGAGGCATAGTGAATGAGGTTAATCAATTTTCAGCAATTTAAGCGTCGTGATAGTCAAACGCGAAAACGCGTTTTAAGAATCACCTGTCAAGCCATATATAAAAGCTACCCAAACGGGTATCGTCGCGCCCTTTATCGCGGTTATCATATTCTCACAAATAAACCAGTTCGTCTGGTTTACGCGCCCCCAGCGATAAGGTCGCCACATGAGGCAGTCTTCCTTTCACGAACTCTGTTCGTAAAGGATAGCTGGGGGTGTTTTTATTTTTCTATCCCGCAGCAAATCTCCGAAGCATAAACTCGGCATCGAGTAAAAGCATTCATCTTCCTTTTTTTAGTTGGTCTAACCATGCTAGTGCTCCTACAACTACAAAAACTAATCCCAACACTGCCGCGAACCCTCCCCCTCGGGAAATTTGGGACAGCCCTCCGAACAACATCACAGCACCTACGCCCAGCATCAATAATATCATCAACCCATAACATGACCGTCCATCCACAATGCTGGAGCTGCTTGTCACGACACGATCCCGCGTTGTATTGCCGCAGTTGGTACATCTATAAACATTGTACTGTCTTGGCAGCGGAGCCCAATTTGTATTGGGCGGTGGCGGCAGCACATCCGACTCTTGTCCTGTGTAAGATAAAGTCTCTTTGCCACAATTGGGACATTTTGGCATCATACCCTCCTTTTCAAGACGAGCACTTGCGCGTATGAATGAATGTTTGGTTATATATGCATCGATAATTTCCCCAACGGCGGCAACTTCCCCACATCCATCGCCCGCGCCCGTATCATGTATGCCTCCAACCATCCCCGCGCCTTGTCAGGATGTTCCGTCGCGTAAATAATGGATTCGTGATCGAGTGAATTGACGCGATCATTCGCCGCGCGCAACGCGTCCATTGAAATTTTTAGCGCGACGTCAACGGGCATCCGTTCGGGATTAATGTCAATGCCGAACCAACCTTGATAGCCGTACATTTTCAGCGCGTACAACATCGCCTCGTTCGCTTCCACCGAAATCACGCCGACGTTCAAATCTTGATCGTAATTCCCAAGCGGCTGTGAATTGAGATGAATGTGCGCCAGCCGCCCATACTCCATCACGAGTCCGTAGGCGTAAGGCAAATCTTCATAGCCCATCAACATGTGTCCCACTTCGGGATTCATCGCCACGAGCGCGTGTCCTTCGTCCAACAATTTTCGATTCTCGGCATTTTTCAGCATCGCCTCCACTTTCATGCCGAGCAAAATTCCTTCGGACGTATAGCCGTACAAAATGTGTCCGCGCGGTTCGTACGGTTTCGGCTCGAACGCGACGCGCACGCCGGGCACTGCATCCAACGCTTCCGCCATCCCTTCCGCGAAACGATCGCGCGCCGCGCGCAAATCCATCCCGAACGCGTTTTCGTAGCCGTCAATGCCGGGCCATACCACCATAAATTCTGTGTCCAATTCTTTGTTCAAACGCGCCGCGCCTTTCACGCGTTCAATCGCGACGCGGCGGATTTCGGGATTCGGATTCGAGAGCGAACCCCATTCAAAATGTTCATCCCAAAACAAAAGCGGAATGATGGTCAGAATTTTGATGCCCGTATCACGCGCGAAATTTTTCCACAGCTCGAGATTGTTTTCATTGATCTCGTTCGGATAATGCGCTTCCATCGCCCCAAGTCCGTACTCTTTCAATGACGCGGCAATTTCCAAACGCGCGGGAATGTCCAACTGCGGCTTGTAACGATCATGAAAACGCGATTGCGGCGGCGAAAAAAACCACACGCCTGCGGAAAATTTCAGATCGAGTTCAAACGTCTTGAGGTGTCGAACCAATTCGTCGGGCGTGCGGCGGAGGGTTTGGGGGCGGAGGTCTCGTAACATAAGGAATAAAGAGTAAAGAGTAAAGAGTAACGCGCGTTACTTTTTACTCTTTACTTTTTAGTATCTGATGTCCACACGTTGTCCAGAGCTTGCGCTCTGCAAAATCGCGTCGCAGATCACCGCGTTGCGATAGCCGTCGGTGAAATCCGCGCCATAGGGGGCGACGGGTTTGTTGTGGACAATGGATTCAAGCAGGTGATTGATTTCGTGAACAAAAGTGTGTTCCCAACCGATGATGTGTCCTTGGGGCCACCAATTCGACCACCAAGGGTGATACGATTCGCTGACGTTGACGGTGTGAAATCCTTGTGTTTCTTTTGGCTCTTCACCAACCCAAAACACTTCCAATTCATTCATCCGTTCAAGATTAAATCGGATGCTGCCTTTTTCGCCATTGACCTCGAACGAATTGAAATTTTTTCGTCCGCCCGCGAAACGCGTCGCTTCAACCGAACCGAGCGCGCCGTTTTCAAATTCCACCGTCGCGACGAACGCATCATCCACATCCACTTTTTTCATTGCGCCGCTGCCATCGGGACGTTCCGTGATAAACGTTTGCGTTGCTGCGCTCACGCGGCGCGGTTCGCCGACGAGAAAACGCGCAAGGTCAATAATGTGCGCGCCGAGATCGCCCAACGCGCCGCTGCCCGCGAGCGCTTTATCGAGACGCCAAATGTGCGGCGTGTTGTAATGCGGCATGATCCATTCTTGGAGATACACTGCGCGGTAATGATAAATTTGTCCGAGCCGCCCCGCGTCAATCAAATCGCGCGCGAGACGCACGGCTGGCACAAAGCGATAATTGAACGCGACGGCGTGTTTCACATTCGCTTTCGTCACCGCATCGAGCATCGCGGCTGCTTCGCTTGCGGTGCGCGCCAATGGTTTTTCGCACAAGATATGTTTGCCCATTTGCGCGGCGGCAATGCACGGTTCCGCGTGCGCGTTGTTCGGTCCGCCATTGTCAAGCAATTGCACATCGTCATCTTGCAACATCGCGCGCCAATCGGTGTAATATTTTTCGTACCCGAATCGTTCCGCCGCCGCGCGCGTCGCTTCCTCATTACGTCCCGCCATCGCGACAAGTTTTGGAATCGCGACGGGTGGATACATCATGTACGGAATTTTCTTGAACGCATTGGAATGTGCCTTGCCCATGAACGCATAGCCCAACATCCCAACGCCGATGGTGGGAGCAGACACATCCGCGCGCGCGCCTGCCATCGTGGTGAATCCTGTTTCTGACATTATGCTTTCTCCCGTTTAGGCTACTTGCCTTCTATTTTTCGAATCAGGCTCTCGATTTCGCTTCGTTTGTCTGCATTCGGGTGTGACCTGTTTAGGTACTCTTTCAAATCCTTTACCGCATCTTTTGGCTTTCCGACATGACTGAATGCAATGCCACGCCGATATCGGGTTTCGGTAATCATTTCAAAATTCTGTGATTGAAAACTTATGTTTCCCAGTTCGCAGTGCGCTTCACCAGATTGGGAATTAGCTTTCGTCGTTGCCACAAATTCCTGCTCCGCATCTTGGAGTTCGTTCAATGCCATCAGAATTCTGCCGCGCGCCAGATGATAGACCTCAATCTGTTTCTCTGGTCTCATTGCAAACGCCCGATTAATTGCTTTCAGCGCCATAGAAGTATTTCCACCTGCCAAGTACTTTGTCGCGCGTCGCAGTAACGCTGTAGGATCAATGAGTTGAGCAATTGCAGAATCTTCATTGGTGGCTGGTCTTTGCTTAAAGGTAAATGCCCAGATGGCTGTCCGCTGATCTGTGGCAACAGGAGATGTTACCATTTCCCAACCTGCGCTGCCCGCTCGTTCAAAGAGTGTGATGAGCGATCCTGTAAACTCTGCTCCATTTTCATCTGCGAGCGTCGAAACCCATGAAACCAGAGTTTGCTTGCCAATCCCAAAAACGCCGCCTGCCTCACTTGCCATTGTGAACATGGCGTACTCCCACTGTTCATCCTTGGCTATTTGTGGATAGTCTTGATTAATCATTTTAGCCTCCTCACGCAAGTTACAGGTTGCAAGTCCTCAGCACTGTTTGTGATGACCTCCAACCTGTAGCTATTTCTTTTGAAACGCCGCATCAAACGCCACATTGCTCGGCGCAAAATCGGTGCGTCGCACGAAACCCAACGCGTCGCGCGCGCCCCATTCGCGATCCATGCCGCTGTCTTCCCATTCAATCGAAAGCGGCCCTTGGTAGCCGATGCGGTTGAGCGCGCGGAACAAGGATTCAAAATCCACGTCACCGTGTCCGGGCGAAACGAATGTCCAACCGCGCTCCGCTTTATCAAAATCAATGTGCGAACCGAGAATGCTGTTGCGTCCATTTAGATATTTTTTGGAGTCTTTGACGTGAACGTGATAAATGCGGTCCGCAAATTCCAAAACAAATTGCGCGCTGTCGAGAAATTGATGCGCGAAATGACTCGGATCGAAATTGATGCCAAATTCGGGACGATTGCCAATCGCATCCAACGCTTTGCGCGTCGTCACAAAATCGTACGCGATTTCCGTCGGATGCACTTCCAAGCCAAATTTCACGCCCTCGTGTTGGAACACATCCATGATCGGATTCCAACGCGTCGCAAAATCTTGATACCCCGCTTCAATCGTTTGCCAATCGTTCGGCGGAAATGAATACAACAAGTGCCAGATACCTGAACCCGTAAAACCATTCACCTGCGACACGCCAAATTTCGCGGCAGCGCGCGCGGTATCGGCAACGCGTTGCGCCGCGCGTTGACGCACGCCTTCGGCATCCCCGTCACCCCAAATCTCTGCTGGCAAAATTCCTTTGTGCCGCGCGTCAATGTTGTCGCACACCGCTTGTCCGACGAGATGTGTCGCAATCGCAAAACATTTGAGATTGTACTTGTCGAGCAGCGCGCGTTTATTTTTCACGTAATCCGCTTCCGCCGACGCGCGATCCACTTGAAAATGATCGCCCCAACACGCGAGTTCGAGTCCATCAAAACCCCACGCGCTCGCCTTTTGCGCGAGTGTTTCGAGCGACAAATCCGCCCATTGTCCGGTAAAGAGTGTCACGGGTCTAGCCATTCTGTTCCTCGTTGAGTATGGATTGATTTTTCATCCCTCATCCTTCCCCCTTCATCCTTTCTCACTGACATCCCGATTTCAAATTCACTTGCGTCCACACCACCAGTTCAGGACAATCATTCGGACCCGGCGGCTGCGGGAACGGCACAGCTTGATTCACCGGCGGAATCGCTTTTAGATAAACCGCCAGCGCACGCACATCTTCTTCATCCAAATTTGCAAAATGGTCCCACGGCATCGCTTGCCAAAATAATGGGCGTCCATCTTTGCTCACACCGCTGCGAATCGCGCGCGCAATCTCCGCTTCGCTCCACGAACCGATGCCCGTCGCCGTGTCGGGCGAAATGTTGCGCGACCACATCGAACCCGCGCCCACTGCATTGTTCTTTTGTCCACCTGCTGCATTCGCGGTGTGACACAAAATGCAAGAGGACGAATACAAATACATGCCGCGCAGTGCCAGCGCTTTTTGCTCGGTTGTCATTCCATTTGTATTTGGCTGCGTGATTGTGCCAGCGGCGTTTGCAACAATTTGATCGGGCGGAATAATCCCTGGCAACCCGTTAATGACGAATACCAGCAGCGCGCAAATCAACATTGCGAAAATCCCCAACACGAACACGATCCAGCCGCGCGCGCGTTTTGGAAACGCGCGTTGGCGAATTGTGAGATAAACGATGCCGCCGATGCCTGCGAGCAAAACAATCCATTGCAGCGTAATCAAAATCGTTTGCGGCAAATCGCGCGGCATCCCCAAAAATGGCTCGGCAAAATTTCCGCTCGCGTATGTCAAACGCTCGGGCACCGCAACGGGCAAGCCGCCGAGAATTTTTTGCAGATTCGTTTCGATAAAACCGTACTGTCCCGCCGCGGGCATTTGACGATCCACCGCCGGCAGTTTTTGTGTCAAGTACGTGCCAATCGCGTTCGCATCACCGTCATTCAATTGATGCAGGACGAGCCACGGCATCGCAAAAAAATTAAGCGAACGCGTCGGCGTTTGTCCAAACCGAATCGCTTGCGCCACCTGTTCTGGTGTCCAATTCCCAACGCCCGTATTTTTATCCGATGTGAGATTGCGGCTCGTGAACACCCTATACGGGTACGCGGTGATTCGCATGCCGCCCGCGAGATATTTGTCATTGCGATAAATTGCCAACGCGCCAACTTCGGTGTGACACAAACCGCACATTTGCGCGTGAACAATGTATTCGCCGCGCTTTGTTAAATTTGCATCGTGTCCGGGTCCCGCAAGTGTGCCGCCCGCGTCCCATGGCGCAACGCGCGCCAACGACAACACATAATTCACCACATCCCAACGTTCCGCGTCCGAAAGTTTATCCGCATACGCGGGCATCGGACTCGGCGCGCCGCCGTGCGTGAGCCGCAGCCAAATTTCATTCGGTTCACTCCCACCGCGAAACGTCCACGGCGCGGTGAGGTCACGCGCAATGACAGGATTGCCTTTGGCATCTTTCAACGTCACCATCGCGCGCCCATCGTCGCCATGACAGCCGTTGCACTGCTGCGCGGTATAAAATTGTTTGCCGCGCGCGATACTCTCTGCGTTCGCTTCCACGCGCGCGGGAATCGTCAACGCTTGCGGCGTCGTCGCAAATGTGTTGGGCGCAAAATTTTTGATGTATTGGACGACCGCGCGAATTTCCTCATCACTCAAAATATCTTTCCAGTACGGCATCGCGCTCGCGTGCAATCCTTCGCTGACTGTCTTGAACAAATCGGCATCACTTGGCGGTTCGCCCACGCGCGTCGTTTTGTATTCGTACTGTCCGAGCGTGAAATCGCGCGGGCGCGGAATCATCGAAGGCGCAGCCATGCCGTTGCCTTTGCCGTCGGGCCCGTGACAATACGCGCAGCGTTGCGCGTACACTTTTTGTCCCAGCGGCGCGTCCGCAGGCAAGTCAGAACCGGGCGGATACGCGATGCCCGCGGCATAATCGTGCGGTGGCTGCCATTCGGGACCTGCGCTCGCGTAACCGACGCGCACATATACGGAACGCGCGACATCGAGGACAATGAGCAACGCAAGCGCGAGCAGGAGGATGTTGCGGCGCGAGGAAAGGAAATTTTTTAGAGAGGTCATGGGGAGGTTTTTCCTGTGGGAGAATGTGAGAATTAAGGCTGCATCCAATTCTCTTGCGTCAAATTGGGCGCGGCTTGAAAATCGCGATCGGTTGTCAATAAAATCAAATCGTATCGCAGGGCAATGATGGCGATAACCGCGTCTATGGTCTTTACTTGTTTCCCCTTCTGTCGCAGCGAGATTTGCAAATCCGCTGCCGCTTCAGCATCACCCTCATCCGGAATGTAACAAGTAAAGTCGAGGCGCAGCCGTTTCCATTCCGCGCGATTCTGTGTCGCACGGGGGAGTGTTCCAATTCCAAAAAGCGTTTCTGTGACCACAGGAACGCAAACTGCAAACGTGTTTCTTTGATCCAAGCGTTGGAGGACGCGCATACGCAATGGATGCTCAAGTGTGACCAAAGGCGAAACGTGATTTGTGTCCAACAAATAATTGCTCATCGCCGTTTAACCGCGTCCTTCCGCAATATCATCATCGCGTTCAATGCGCTTCATTTCCGCTTCTACCGCTGCCCATTCTCTATTCCATTGCGCTAAATCAAAATTTGGATCCCGCGGCGCATTACGTAAAGCATCGGCGAGTGACCCCGTTGCAAGCCGAATGGCAGCGGGATTAGGCGGCATTGCCTTGATCTTGGCAACCACTTCTTCAGGTGTCGGAAAAATTCCGCTTCCAGCGCGTTATCCAAAAGATCCAACGCAATTTCTTCCACCGAAATGTCGCGCGCAGTGGCTTGGCGTTTCAGGCGCGTTTCTAAATCTTTCGGCAAATGGATTGTTAAGGTCATGTCTTTACCTCCTTTGTCCCAATTCGCTGTTCGCGCGACAATGCCGCGCCCGCGTTTGAGTGACATCGTTCAGACCTCGCGCAAATATTTCATTTCACGGCAAGTTTTGTAAATCGTTCAAATCCTTTAGACGCCCGCTTGCTTTCTTGTTCGCTTTCAAATGCGGCAAGCTGATCAAGTTGACAAGGATGCCATCAAGCGTCTCGACTTGTCGCGCGGCATAACATTCTTGAAAATTCACACCCGAAATCGTCGTCGTGACATCTATCTTGACGGGCGAGATACCCATTTGGATAATTTTATTCTCGCTCGAAAAGAGCTCGGTTGACAATTCGGGTACGTCGAATCCAAATTCCTTGATGACCGCGACGACGCGCTCGGCATTTTGCGGATGAATGGCAACCCAAATATCCATGTCACCCGTCGCGCGTGGATAACCATGATAGCCCACCGCATAGCCGCCAATCAGCAGATACTCAACTTGATGCTCGTTCAGTAATTGTAAAAACTCGGCTAAGTCGGGTGGTAGATGGATCGTAGCCATACATAATTTGGCGCATCACCTCAATCGCTTCCAAACGCTCGTAGGGCGTCTTGGAAAGCCAATAGCGCTTTTCCTCCTCCGCTTGCTCCGAAAAAGTTGTCACGGAAAATGCGGTTTTGTCCATCCGCATGGAATCAATCAGTTTCATGTTCCTGGCATCCTCTTTCTTGAACCCTTTGCTTTTAACCCACAATCACTTTCTTTAGCGCATTCATCAATTCGCTCTCGGATGTATCAAGTGTGACAACGCGCTGCCCTTCCCACTCATAAACCTCAAAATGATTTGAAGTCCCTTGACTTGGATTTCCCATTATCAAATCTACGTAGTATGTTGTTTCGGGATGGCCGCCAGTAACAGTCCACCTGGAACTCCATCCCCATGGCTGTCGGGCTGATTCTAACTTGTAATGCTTTACATTTCCTAGTGGAAGTATGGTCATCGATCTGTCCCACGAAAAGTGGTGTCCCCATTTCGCTTCCCCTACATCGTTCAATAATCTGGACACCATTGCATCCAAACGTTGCGCTTCTGCCTTTCGACGTTTCTCGAATTCTTCCTTGCGTTTTTTTTCATCACCCAAACCCGAATCTTGGAGCCATGACATATTGACCTCCATTTTTTGGCAAAAACATTTGCTTCAATCATTCGCATTTTATTACTGCACCATCCCATACCTCTTCCCCTCCCGCGTCATTTTCAAAAAATACCGCAACCGTTTTTCAAATTCTTCGGGACGATGACGCGCGCCGTCAATCCAGCCCACGCGAATCCGTTTGTACGATTCGGGAAAGGTTTGAAAATGTTTCCAGACGATTGGGTCTTGCTTGAGACGTTCCGCAATATCGTCGGGCAAGCGAAATGATTTTAATTGTTCCGACGCAGAAACTTTTTTCAAATCCTCTGTCAATTCATGCCCGATGCTTTCCATGCCTGCGCGCGTCATTTTCTTGATCGCAATGAGCCGCAGAATCCGTTCCTTGTTCATCGGGGAAACGGGACTCCCTTTGCGGCGCGGGCTGAAACGCTGCGCGAAACTCGCGTCGTCAAGCGGTTTGTACGTGCTGTCAATCCAGCCATAGCACAATGCTTCTTCCACCGCGTCATTGTACAGCAGGCGCGGCTTGCCGCTGTCCTTGCGGTAATACACCAGCCAAATTTCCTTTTTCGTTTTGTGATGTTTCGCCAGCCACGCGCGCCATTGCTTGCGATTGGTGACGTAGAGGGTTTCACCGAGATTCATAGTTCAGGCAGCGACTGTTTCAAACGCGACTTGGAGATGTGATGGCTTTGGCACAACAAAATTCAATTTTTCAAATCCTATCACACGCCCGTCTTTGTCCTTCATCAGCACAATCTCTTCGCCTGTTTCTTCACTCACATATTCCTCTTCGGGATTGCCGAACCACACCGTCAAGGTATTTCCCACTTGATCGTAATACACTTTTATTTGGGCCATATTTGCTCTCCTTCTTTGATCGCGTCTGTTGGATACGCTGTAATTAAAAACCCTTCCTCATCCATTCGCTTTGTCACCGCGCAAACCCAACGCCCAATCCGTTCAGGTTTATAAAACAAGAATACTTGCGCGTCGCTTTTGCTCTGTCGAATTTCAGTTGGTGATTCAAGCGTCGCTTGCACATCCTCCTCGCGCCCCTTCATCGCGGGATGTTTTACTGTGACAATCAATTCCCAATACTCGCGCGTGACGCGCACGCGAAAGCCTAGCGGCGTCATCACGTCAAACAACAAATCGCGTTGGGGTTCGTCATCGTTCATATTTTATATCTGGCGCGCTGTTGCTGACAATCGAGCCCGCCCCTCTCACCCGCGAGAGCAAGAGGAGGCGGGCATTCAGGAGGTGGTCAACACTTGCACAAAAAAGATTCGCGTAGATTCGCATTGATTCGCATTGATTCGCGTTTCAAGGTCCGCCACAAAAATCATTTGCCCACTGAGACACTCGCGCTCACCACGCGCAATTTCCAATTCTCAATCGCCGTGCCGCGCGTATCGAGATTGGAAACCAGCGCGTACAAACGCCGCCGCGCGTCGCCATCCGCGCCCGCGGGAATGTTTTCAAAACGCTGCGCGAGATAGTACGGCGGAATTGCCTGATAGTACAACGTCGCTTGCACTGTGAGATTCGAGGTATCAACACCCGCAGGCAATGTGATTTCGTATGTCACAACATCCGTGCCGCTGCCGTCTTGATATTGCGGATCGTCCAACGCGTTCGCGCGCGGAAATGTCTCTTCAATAAATTTTCGCGGAATCAAAGAACTCGGTCCCTCTTTCGTCCACCCTTTCGGTAAAATGCGATTGTCTTTGACCTCGTGATCGCGGTGAATAAAACTTGTTGTGAATTTTCCTTGCGCGTTCAGTGTGAGCTCTTCGTAAATCTGCGCCTGATCCTGCGACGTGATTTTTTCGTAATGCGGTTGATGCGACGGCACGAGTTTGCCATTGCGATCTTTCACTTCCGCAAAATTTTCCGTCGGCAATATCGTTCCCGCGCCATCCACAATCACGCCTTGATTATTTGTGCGCCCCGATGCCCACACCACATTTTCGCGTCCATTCGCGTTTTCGATCACCACCACTTCCAAAAACGCGCGGCGGAACGCGACGCCGCTGGGAAATTTGTGTCCCGTTAAATTTGTCACCTTTACATTCGCCGTGAGTAGGGGCGGCGTCGTGCCGCCCGCGCCGCCCACTTTTACGGGCGCGATTTCAATGCGCGCCGTTTTCGTATTCGCCTGCTGCACCACGTTCGCAATCGTATTGTCCAGATCATTGGGCGAACCACTCATGTAATCATTTTTGCGAACGCCGAGAATGTCATTGAACTGGCGAAACATTTCGAGCAGAAACGCGTTCAGCCCCAAAAGTTCATGCCGCGCGAATCCTTCCGTGCGATATTCCACATGCAATTCGTCGAGCGGTGAAAGATTTTCGGCGGCGGGATACGTGTCATCTTCCACCACCGCGATCTGCGTTTGAATTTGCGGCACATCAATCCCGTTCACATCATTCTTGTAACTGCCGGGCATGTGACAATCTTGGCACGATTGCGCGGTGGACGCGGGCGAAAATTCCGTCTGGAACGAACTGTTCAACCATTCCATGTACGTCACCTGTTCAAGCGAATGAGTGAATTTTTTGAACAGGGGATTCGGCTCGATCTCATCGAGAATGGATTGCGGCTTGCCGTCGGGCAGTGGTTTGTCCACGCTCGGCAAATTGATCGTGTGACAACTGCCGCACAAACGCGATTCTTTAATGTACGGATTGTACGTCGGCGTCAGCCCCAACGCGTTCGACATTGGCACATCCGTAAAATCTTGGAACGGTCCGTTGATGATTTCAGGCGGCGTGAGCGCGTATTGTCCCGTAATATATTTTTCCAAAAATTCGTTGATGGGCGGCATCTTGGTTTGGTCAGTCCCCGGCGCAATGTGGTGGCACACCGCACAACTGACGCCATCGCGCGCCAACGCGCCGTAATGAAAATTCGGATTCGCGCGATCCGTTAACTTTGTCCAATCGAGTTTGAATCCGTCCGTCCGCTTGCCTTGATCAAGATCAAACTGCTTTTTGCCCATGACGCCATGACAGGTCAAACACAAATTCACGAGCGCGTCCTCCACCTCTTGTGACGGACTAAATTCCTTTCGCAACAGCTCGACTTCACTTTCCAGTTGCGCGTAAAAAACGGGATCGCGCCCCGCGAGACCCATCGGCGACCAACGCCACTCTCCGTAGGGCGACACATTCACGCCCGTTTTCGGATCATTCGCGCCGAGCCACATGATTGTTCCGTTCCCGCCCGTCTGCGCGCTGTGACAGCTCATACATTGATCCGAACTCAAAAAATGCTGCACCGCTTTGGCGTTTGCGGGCACGCGGTCATACGTTTCGGAGGGCAATTTCAAAACATCATTGAGCGCGATCTGCAACGCGGCGGAAAACGCGGGCGGCGCAGATGCAGCTGGCAAGGGCGGAAGCGGTGTTGGCAGCGGCGGTGGGCGGCGATGATCTCTGTTTGGCAACGGCGTCGGCGCGGCTACTGTCGGACGCCATGAATTGTCCACGCGAAAGATCAACGGATCGCCGGGGAAACCTTGCACATTATCGAGCGAACTAAAGGTCAATTCATTTTGCGCGGACGCGTGGCAGCGCACACAGTATTCGCCAAAGCCCGCCGTTTGATAACGAAACGGAAACGCGTCATCATCAAACGCCATCCCCGTGTACCATTCGCCCCAGTACCACCCATCTTGCGAACCTGCGCTGTCGCGGATCATCACCGTCCAATCTTTATTCCCCGTCCACGCTTTTTCCAAATCTGCATCGCTCATGCCGAAATAACGCGCGGCGGGCGGCGCATATTGTTCCTTGATAATCATTGCCCCGTCAGGGATATTTCCCGCGCGCCCATTCATCAACCACGCAATCATTTCAGGCGAATAAAAAATCCGCACTGCTGGATGCGTCCCAAAATACTGCCCGCCGACATACGGACCCGTATCGCGCACGCCTTTATCCGTACACCACTTTAATTTTTTGTACATCGCGCTGTCGAGAAATTCAAACACGCGTTGTTCATACGCGACGATACTGTTTGGCGCGATCGTGTGTGGCAGCGGCAGCGGATTTTTGCCCGCATCCGCGCAAGGATTGTCTACACGCGTTGGCGCAGCAATCAGCGTGTTGGAGATAAAGGAAGGTTCGATGAGCCACACGAGCGCGAGGAGGGCAAGCAGCGCGGCAAATGTGGGGAGGAAAATTTTGCGGAGGGCGGAAGGGGATGGGGACATTTGAAACAACGTAGTGACGAATTTATTCGTCGCACCGCGCGCACGAATAAATTCGTCACTACTCATATTCTTAATTCACACGCCGCGCGCTACGCCACAGCCACGCGCCGCTCGCCAACAACACCAGCGCGAACGCCAGCATTGCGCCGAGCAGAGTTTGATTCAACACGTTGCCTGTTGTCGGCAGCGTCTGCGGTGGCGCTGCCACAGGCGCGCTGTCCACGGCGGGAATCGTCTTCAAGTACGCGGCGACCGCAAAGCCATCACTTTGGGTAATGTCTTTCAAGCCGCCGTTGATGACCAATTCCATCAGCCCGCCAACTTGCGTGCCGTTCGGACGTTTGCCTGTTTTGAGCAAAAGATAAATTTGCTCTTGTGACCATGTGCCGATCCCAAATTCGTTCGAGGGCGTGATATTTGCCGAACCGAAATCGGTGTTGCCGCCGAGGAATTTCGAGAAATCGGGCGCGCCCGTGGGTCCTGTCGGTGTGTGACAATCGCCGCAGTGCGAAATCGTGTTGACGATGTATTCGCCGCGCGCCACACCGCCCGTTGGCGCATCCGCAGGTTGCGGCGGTGGACTGAACGGCGGAATTGGCACACTGTACACACTTGCAGGTAATTTGTTACTCACCGCGGGCGCGGTCTTGATGAACGCCGCGAGATCGTACTGATCTTGTTCCGACATGCCGCTAAAGGCAGGATAGGGCATGATGGGGAACAGCTGCGAACCATCGGGGCGTTTGCCTTCGCGCAGCACGCGCACAATATCCGCTTCGCTGTACGTGCCGATGCCGGTTGCAGCATCGGAGGTGATGTTGGGCGGATAGATTTTTCCGAACGGACCTTCAAACGCTTCCCCGCCCGCGAGAAAACCCGCCGCGCCTTGATGACAGCCACAGCCCGCGGCGAGGGTGAACAAGTACGCGCCTCTGCCCGGATTACCTGTAGGTGTATCGGCGGGTGGCGCGGCTTGGGTGGTGGCGGCATGTGCAGCAATCATGAAAAGCAACAGTGCCGCCGCAATCATTGAGAGTGCAAAGATACGACGTCTCATGCTTCATTCTCCTTGTTGAAATCGAACTGTGATGGGTGTACGAATGAGTGTGTCGCCGATGTTTCACCTCCTTTTAAAATGGGACGGGTGACGAGTGACGGGGAAAAGCGGTTACGGTTTGCCCCACCATTTTACAATCGAACCGCCGTCCGTGAACGACAAGGGCAAAAACGATCCCAGAAAAAACACAAGCAAGTTGTCGAGAATGTAACCGAGGGGAATGGGGTTGGGCATTACGCCCCGCCCTTGCAATTGCTGCAATAATTTTTCTGCGTCGTCGGCTTGAATCCGTTTTTGCAAGCGCGGGCGTTGCGCCACCTGTGCCAATTCATCCAACAATTCTTGACTGACCCGCGCGTCGAATTTTCCTTGCTCCCAAAGAGTCAAAATGGGCAACGTGCGACGCCCGCCCAACAAAATGCGAATCCAAAGATTCGTGTCAATTACGATTCGCATGGCGAAGCGCGGCGCGCTCTTGACGGACGGCCTTTATTTCTTGATTTATCATCTCATCGGTAATATCGTCCGCGGGTTCACGCTCCACCAGACTGGAAAGGAGCTGCTTGAATTGCGCGTCCAAATTCGTTTTTAGCAGAGCTTGTGCCACGCGCACGCGCGCGGGTTCGTCTAACTGACGCACAATATCCACTAATTGATCTACATTCATAGAAACATTGACTTGCACTGATTCAGTGACCATAACCGCCCCCCTCTCCATCCCAATCTGCAAACTGAGCCACAGCCGCTTGTTCAATCTTTTCCTGTTTCATTTTGCCCTCCGCAATTTCCACAACGCGTTTGAGCAGGGACGCGTGATAGTAACGCGTCCCGCACGTATCGCAGACGCCAATCGGGACATCCTCCAGAATCACAAACCCGTTCTTGAATTTGAACGCTTCGCGTTTCACAATTTTTTCTCGAACGGTGCCGTCGCAGTATTCACACTTGTAATCGTACATTGTCATTTCTCCCCTAAGCATACCACCATTTTCCCTCTTTGTGCGCGCCGCCTCCGTTAAAATTTTGTCACATCGTTTGTATCGCAGCTTGTTCCAAAACACCTTGACCCGTTGCGCTAAATCCGTTACACTTGCGATGCAAGGGCGGGATGACCCCGCCCCTACCATAGATGCAACTCCTCTCTCAAGACCTGAACCTGCTCGAAGCACGTGGCTTGGTGCGCGTGGCGACGGAACGCGAAAAACCGTTCATCCGTTTCAAACACGCGCTCACGCGCGAAGCCACGTACAACACCATTTTGCAATCGCGCCGCGCCGAACTTCACCGCGCCGCTGCACAGACGCTCGCCGCGTTGTACGCGCAGCCCGATTTGGAAATGGTTTTGACGATTGCGGAACATTGGCAGCGTGGGAATGAAGATGGCTTTGCGCTCGAAACGCTTTTGCCGCACGCGCAAACATTGATTTATACCGGGCGCAGTATTTCGCTCACGACATTATTGACGCGGCTCGAACGCGAGAATTTGAATGAGACGCAAACGCGCGATTTGGAGATTGCGTTGGCGGATGCACATGCGGCGCGGGGGGAATATCCAGACGCAAAAAAATTGTATGAACTCGTGCTTGGAAGACCAACAACGGACGCGCTTCGCGCGCGTTTGTTGCACAGTCTTGGCGTGGCAGAGTACCATCTCAACGCAAATGAGCGCGCCATTGACTTTCTCATCGAAAGCGTACAGCTCGCGCGTCAAGACGGCAATCTAAATTTGCAGGCGCGCGCAAGTAGTGGACTCGCTCTCGCCTATTGGAATCAAGGCGATCACACGCGCGCCGAAGAAAATTTGCAGCACAGTCTCAACATTGCTTTGCAGCTCGGGGAAAGTATCGAACTCGCCAATGCCGAATTTAATCTGGCGGGCATTTCCATGGATCGCGGAGTGTTTCAAACTGCAATTGAACACGCGGAACGCGCACTCATGTTGTACGAAAAATTGGGTCACGCCCCTTTAACCGCGCGAACCACGCAAATGTTGGGCGCGTGTTACTATGGCTTGAAGGATTTGCCGCGCGCCATGATCGAATATCGTCATGCCATCTCCAAGAGTCGCGAGTTGGGAGATAACTTTAGTGTTGCCTTGGGACTCGGAAATTTGGCGGAAGTGTATACAGATCAGAATGAGCTCGACCATGCCGTCGCATCCTATACCGAAACGATTCAAACACTGCGCGCGCTGAAATATGATTCTTTGCTGGCGTACTATTTAGCGTATCTTGCGAGCGTGCAAATTCGCCTCGCCTCAAGTGCCGCGCACGGCGACACGGATACAAACACATTGCTAAACATGGCAGAGCGCAATGTTCAAGAAGCGTTTGCCATCGCGCAACAGATTCACTCACAGGAAGACAAGGCGCTCGCCAAACGCGTGTTGGCGGAGCTCTATGCGGCGCGCGCAGATTGGGAGAATGCGCGCGTGAACGCGCAACAAGCGATCACGCTTCTACAGCCGCTCGCGCGCGCGATTGAATTGGAACGCGCTTACGAAACGCAACAACGCATTTTGACTGCGTTGGGTCTCGATCAGACCCAAGTATAGAACAAGGAGGTCCGCGTATGGATCCATTTCTGCTTCTCGGCATTGCGATTGCCATTCTGGTTGTTTTTTATTTCTTGTTTCGCCGTCCGATTGGAGGGATACGAAATCCCGACGAAAAGGAGGAAGGAACTGAAGACGATATGTTTGTATTTGATCCGGAACGCGATGGTATTAGCCGACTCTCGCGTCGCAAAGTGACAGTGAAAGCCCCCGCACAAACGATCAACGGCGCGCGTAAACGGCTTGTCGTTGAGGCGAATCCTTTGCCTGATCTCCCAAACTTACAAATTCCCGAAGGCAAAGGAATTGAAAAACTTGTCGTGTTGGTGATTGATGATCGTGTTCGCACACGCGATACAGGAGAAGAAGTGTACGAATTTGATTCTCCGCTCATGTACACGATAGAGTACACCAAAGAGGATGCCGCCGCGACGACGACGAATGACGATGGCAAACCGCGTCTCTCCATCGTAACAGGTTATCTGGCGGAAGAGGGTTGGAAGTTTGAGCGGCTCGATACAAAGGTTACGCCCAACCCCAAAACAGGTGGCGGCACACTGGAAGCCAAGATCAAATCGTTGAAACCACAAGACCCCAAATGGGTCGGTGTTCCCTAAGTTTTGAACCCCATTCCCTGTCCTCACTGCACTTTCGACAACCCTCCCACCGCCGCCTTCTGTCTCAACTGTGGGCGCGTTCTCACGCGCCCACAAAACACTCCGCCTGCCCGCGAAGCCGAACGCCGTTTCGTCACTGTCCTTTTTGCCGATCTGTCGGGCTTTACCGCGCTCTCGGAAACGCGCGATCCCGAAGCGGTGCGCGAACTCATCAACGCGTGTTTTGATCACCTTGTGCCGATCATTGAAAAATATCAAGGGGTCGTGGATCAATTCATTGGCGATGGGCTTGTGGCGTTGTTTGGCGCGCCGCTCGCGCATGAGGACGATCCCGCGCAGGCGTGCCGCGCCGCGTTGGAGATGCTGAATGCCATCGAGACGTTGAACGCGGAACGCAAACTCGATCTCGGTTTGCACATCGGCATCAATACGGGCATGGTTCTGGCGGGCGGCATTGGTTCGCGCGGGCGGCAGCAGTATTCCGTCTTGGGCGATGCGGTGAATTTGGGCGCGCGTTTGCAAGATGCGGCAGAGCGCGGCGAAATTTTTGTCGGCGCGGAAACTCAAAAACTCGCGCGCGAACATTTTGAATTTGAGTCGCGCGGCGCGATGCCGTTCAAGGGCAAGAGCGAGCCGCAAGCGGTGTGGCAATTGATCGGCGCGAAAGCGAATGCGCCAACGCATCGCCGTATTCACACCACGACGCCGATGCTGGGACGCGAACGCGAGCTGGGTTTGTTGAAACGCGTTACGCGTGAAGCGTTAAACGCTTCACCGGGTTTGCGCGTCGTTTCCATTTTGGGCGATGCGGGGTTGGGCAAATCGCGTCTCGTGCAAGAATGGCGCGATGTGGCGTTACACGCGCCCGCGCCCATGCCGCCGCATTTTCTGATCGCCGCGTGCGCGCCCGATAGCGCGACGCGCGCGTACGCGCTGCTCGCGGAAATTGCGCGCGTAGTGCGCGGCGCGCACAATGATTCAAGCGCGGCATCCTCTTCCCTCAACGCGTTATTGGGAACGAGCGCGCACGCGCAAAAGTTTGACGCGCTCGACGGCGCAGCGCTGCAAGCGCAATATGCGAACGCATTGCGCGAATTGATTTCAGCGCGCGCGACGAATGACGCATTGGTGATCGTGTGTGAAGATTTGCACTGGGCGGATGTGTTGTCGGTCCAAGTGTTGCAACGTGTGTTGGCGCAATTGACCGAGGCGCGCGTCTTGATCGGTTTCACCTCGCGCGTCGATCCCGAAACGCCGGGCTGGAATTTGATGCAGGACGTTCAAGAATTGCCCGGCGTCGCAGCGGTGCGTTTGCATCTCACACCCCTTGCGGAAAATGACGCGCATGCGTTATTGGCTTCACTCCTCCCCGGCATATTGCCGACGGACATTCAGCAACTCATTCTCACACACGCCGAAGGCAATCCGCTGTTTGTCGAAGAACTCGTTCGCATGTTCTTGGATCGCGGCGATTTGAAACGCGAGAACGAGAAATGGGTTCTCGTGCAGGAACAGGTCAAGTTCGATGTGCCAAACACACTGCAAGGTGTTTTGATGGCGCGCGTGGATCAACTGCCAAATGAATCTCGCCGCGTGTTACAAATCGCATCGGTCTTGGGACGTGAATTTCCGTTGGAAGTTTTGGAAGGTGTGCTGGCGCGGGTCGCATAGTTCAAGAGGTTTGAAGAATGAATCTCCTCCTCGTACACAACACCGTTGCCGAACTAAAATCCGCCCTCGCGGCGTTCCCCGACACGCGCGTACATTCTCTCTCCCCGCGCCGCACTGCCGAGCTCACGAATTTTCTCGCCCGCGAAAAAATAGATGTGGTGTTGGTGCCACTCTACACGCGCGGTTTGAAACCGCGCACGATCGTGCGCGTCATAAAAAAATCTGCGCCCGCATGCGCGGTCATTTTGCTAACGCCGCCTTTGACGCGCGCCGAAAGCAAGAAATGGCTGGACGCGGGCTTTGATGAAATTGCGGCTGCGCGCGCGTGGAATGGCAAGGGAGACGTTTCACCGAAACGTCTCTACGCGGTGGCGGAACGCGCGCGTGAACACATGGCAGTGCAGAAAAACGCGGGGGCTATGAACCCTCCCCCAGAAAATGTTTTTGACACACTTCAAACGGACGCGCAGCGCTATCGCGCGCTCGTCGAAACGGCGCGCGACGCGATTTTCATTCTCGATGCGCGCGGCAACATTTTGTTTGCCAATCACGCCGCCGAAGAAATTTTTGATGTTCCCGCTCTGACCGCGCGCGCCTTCACGATTTTTGATTTGCTGGCGTTCGATGCGTCGCCGTATGCCGACCAGTTTCGCGCCTATCTCGAAACGGGCAGCACGGCGCTGCATTGGAATTTGATCCAATTGCGCGGCAAGACCGCGCCCGCGCAGCACATCCCGTTTGAACTGACCATTAACCCATATCGTCAAGGCGCGCAGCAATACTTTACTCTGTTTTTGCGCGATGTGTCGGAACGGAAGCAGATCGAGGACGCACTGCGCGCGTCGCAAAAGTACGCGGAAAATATCATTGACAGTTCCCTCGACATGATCATTGCCACAGACGTGAATCGGCGCATCATTGAATTTAATCGCGCCGCCGAAGAAACGTTCGGCTACAAACGCAGCGAAGTGTTTGGACAGACGGTTCAAATGTTGTACGCGGACGCGGGCAATGGGCAGCAAGTCTTTCAAGAGGTTTCGCGTTTTGGCAAAACGGTGCGGCACATTTTGAATCGGCGCAAAAATGGGCAAACCTTTCCGACGCTCCTCGCGGCGTCTACGTTGAAAAATGTAGAGGGTTTGGTGATTGGGTACATGGGCGTCTCGCGCGACATTACCGTCGAGCAGGAACTGGAAAAGCAATTGCGCGGGCGGATTGCGTTGTTGGAAGAGTTGGGCGAAATGGATCGCGAATTGGCAGAGCCGCAGCCCTTGCGCGAATTGTTGCCGCGTCTCACCGCACACGCGGTTCACATGTTGCACGCGGACGCGAGTGAACTGTATCTGTATGATGCGACCCAGCGCGACTTGCAATTGGTCGTGGAAAATAACGCATGGCAAGCAGAGGGGAACAGCTTGCCCCTGGGCATGGGCTTTGCGGGGCATGTCGCCGCCGCGCGCCAAGTGGAAACGCTCGCCGATTACAGCGTTTGGGAACACCGCCTCAACCATCCGGACAGCCCGCGGATGCGTGCCATGATTGGCGCGCCCTTGCTGAATCGCGGGGAATTGTTGGGGGTGCTGCTCGTTGCGCGGACAAGCGATTCAGAATCGTCGCCCGCCGCGCCCTTTACCACTGCCGACAGTCAAGCGTTTAGCTTGCTGGCGAGTCAAAGCGCGAGCGTGATTCACAACACGCATTTGTGGGAAGAACTCTCGCATCGCGCGAACCAATTTGGATTGCTCTATGACGCGGGTTTGGCATTGAACAGCATCTTGGAGCCGCACGCGCAGCTGCAATTCTTGTGCGAAATCGCCATGCGCGCGCTGGGCGCGGATCGCGTCCTCTTTTTTCGCCATGAACCCGGCACGGCAACGCTGCATTTGGAATTTGGTTTGGGGGGCGCAGCGGACGCGCTGGATCACATCCGTCATATTCGCGTTACCACCAATACCGACACTACGTTGGAGGGGCTGGCAACACAGCGGCGAACACCGATCAATGTTTTCGATTTGCACGCCGAGCCGCGTTGGGCGCGCGCAGATGCCGCGCTGCGTTCGGGGTTGTGGGTCACGGTGGAGCATGCGGGCGAATTGCGCGGAGTGCTGGCGGTGTTGAGTGAACGCGTCCACGCGTTTTCCCCGCAGGATGAACGGCTGATGGCGCTCTTTGCAAATCAAGCCGCGGTGGCGCTGGAAAATGCGCGCATCTATTTGCTGATGGAGCGCGCAAAACGCGAATGGGAACAATCGGTAGATTCGATTGACGAAGGCATTTCGCTGGTGGATCCCGAAGGAAAAATTTTGCGCGTCAATCGCACGCTCGCCGAGTGGACGCAGACGCCGACGCACGAACTGGTGGGGCGGCGCTGCTATCAAGTGCTCGACGCGTGCGAAACGCCGCCCGCGCATTGTCCGCACGCGCAACTGATGGTCGCGCGCGATAAAATTTATCGCGCCGAACTGGACGTGCCGCATCTGGGACGCACACTCAATTTTACGAGCTATCCGTTGTGGGATACCGAACGTGGTTTCATCGGCGCGGTGAATGTGTTGAAAGATGTGTCGCGCGAAAAACAGCTGCAGGCGCAATTGATTCAATCGGAAAAGATGGCGGCGACGGGACGCCTCGCCGCGTCCCTCGCGCACGAGATCAACAATCCGCTCCAAGGCATTCAAGGAAGTTTGGAGCTCGCGTATGATTTTCGCGGGGATACGCAAAAACAGGAACGCTATCTCGCCTTGGCAAAAGACGAACTGGATCGGTTGGCGGCGACAACGCAGCGTATGTTGGATTTCTATCGTCCCGCCAAAGGCACGCGCCGTGCGTTCACGGTGGGCGCGCTCATCGAAGATGTGTTGGCATTGAGCGCGAAACAGATTCAACACAGCCGCATGCGCGTGGACCTCGACATTGAACCGGAACTGCCAACGCTGTATGGGGTAGAAAATCAAATCAAACAAGTGTTTTTGAATCTCCTGCTCAATGCTGTCGAAGCGATGCCGGGAGGCGGGGAATTGCAGATTCACGCGCGGCGCGAAAACGCGGGCGTCACGATCCGCTTTCAAGATAGCGGGATTGGCATTCCCGCCGAACACCTCGACAAAATTTTTGAACCCTTTTTTACAACCAAGCCCGATGGCACCGGTTTGGGTTTGGGTGTCAGTCACAACATCATTACTCATCATGGCGGTCATTTGACCGTGGCGCGCGCGCCAAATCGCGGCAGCATCTTTACGGTGTGGCTACCCAACACGATCTCTTCCGGGAGCTAGCCAAATGAAACGCGCTTCCATTTTGTTGGTGGACGATCATACGAGTATTCAAGTGACGATTGGCGATGCGCTGCGCGAGCATGGGTATCAAGTCTTTGTCGCCAGCAGTGGCACGATGGCGCTCGCCGCCTGTCGCCAGCAACATTTCGATCTCGCGCTGGTGGACTTGCGGATGCCGGGCGCGGTGGATGGTTTGACGTTGCTGGCGCAATTGCGCCACCAGTACGCACAGATGGCGTTGATTGTGCTCACGGGCTATGCGACGCTCGAGTCTGCAATCACCGCGCTGCGCCAAGACGCCGACGATTTTTTGATCAAGCCCGCCAGTTTGGATCAGGTGCGGGCGAGTGTCGAGCGCGCGTTGAATCGCAGCCGCGCCGAACAGCATCGCCACGAAATTCTCGCCAAGATGGAACAGTTGCTGCAGGAGTATAAAGACCCAACGGCGACACCCGCGCCGCCGCAGGAAAACGCGCCCAAGCATGCCACGCCGCGCGTCTGGGTGGATACGAAAAAACGCGTCGGCTATTTTGATACGCAGTTTCTCGCGCTCACGCCCACTGAATTTGATGTGCTTGAGTACTTGATCGCAAACAATGACCGCGTGGTGACAGCTCGCGAACTCGTGCGCGCGGTGCATGGCTATGATGTGGTCGAAGTGGATGCGCGTCCGTTGATTCGCGTGCACATTCAACGTCTCAGGAAAAAAATCCGCGACGATCCCGCACGCCCGCAATATATTTTGAATGTGCGAGGTAAGGGGTATCGGTTTATTGGAGGAGATTAAAGGGAAAGGATGAAGGATGAGGGATGAACGGGTGAACGGGTGATGGGGTGAACGATATGCGATATGCGTTACGCAACCGTTACGCAATCGTTATGCAACGTAACCCACTGCGTCGAGAAATTGAATATACTCTCGGCATATCAGAATGATTGCACAGGCGCGATTTTTTCATTGTTGACCGCCTCGCCTTTATTTCGCTTTTGCAGTGGTTCTGATGAGGCATCTATTTATCGTCGCAACTCACCATCGTCCAAACATCACACTCACATTCTAGTTCGCATCGTTCTCTCATCGCCGCTTGTATCATTCTCGCATCACACCTACAACGTAGTCACATTGCCGCTTACATCGTTCCCGCACGATGTCTCAAAAAAAACCGCAACCGAAAGGCTGTGGTTTTTTTTGTTGTGCCTCCGTCCGCTTTTTGATTTGTGATACATTCCTCGCGCGGACGTATAATACAGTGAATGCGGGAGGCATTCAAGCAGATATGTCTGCTCACAACTCATCCCTGCGCGGTGTGATCGAAGTAACGACGGCGAAATTCGAGGTGGATTGGAACGCGGTGTACCGTCAAGAATTGCCGCGCGTCTATAACTATTTTCGCTATCGGCTCGGCGACAATGCGACGGCGGAAGATTTAACCTCCGCGACGTTTGAAAAAGCGTGGCGCGCGCGCGAAAAATATAAACGCGATCTCGCCGCGTTTTCGACATGGCTGTTCACGATTGCGCGCAATGTCGCCACCGATCACCTGCGTACCCACCGCGCGCTGGTTTCGTTCGACGCATTGCGCGCACAACCCGCGCCCGATTCGCCGCACGCGACGTACGCGCGTACGAGCGACATAAAACAACTCGGCGCATTGCTTGAACAATTGCCCGCGCACGAACGCGAAGTGGTGGCGTTGAAATACGGCGCGGAATTGAACAATCGCGAAATCGCCAAACAACTGGGCATGAGTGAGTCGAATGTGGGCACAACGCTGCATCGGGTGGTCAACAAGTTGCGAAGGGAGTGGGACAAGCCCGACTGCTGACGACAGTCTGCCGACCGCGATTCTTGTGGTCTGCCGTCTGCTGTCCGCTGTCGCCTTATACTATGGACGATCAATTTCTAACCAACTATCGCCAATCCCCGCGCCCTGAATTTGCGCGACAATTACACGAAAGGATCGCACAATCTATGAACACACAAAAATCATGGCGTCATACCTTGACGCGTTGGAGTCCCGCGCTGCTTGCGGCGACGATCATTTTGGCAGTCGTGTTGGTCGTTTCACTGCCGCCGACACGCGCGCTGGCGCAAGATTTTCTCAATCTGTTCCGCGTGAAAAAATTCGCGGCAGTCACGATTGATCCCGCGCGCATGAAACAATTGGACAACCTCAATCTCGATATGGAACAATTGTTTGCAGAGAATGTGCAAGTGCTCAAGGAACCGGGGAAACCCGTCCAAGTCGCGTCGGCACAAGAAGCGGGTGAACGCGCGGGCTTTACCGTCGCCGTGCCTTCTGCGTTACCGAAAAATGCAACACTCGAAGCATACGTTGAAGGGGAAGGTTCAGCAGTGATCACGGCGAATGTTGCCAAAGCACAAGAATTGTTGGACCTCGTCGGCATCAGTGACGTACAAATTCCTGCCCAGTTGAATGGCGCGAAGATAACAATCACGAAACCCGCCGCTGTGATGCTCCAGTACACGTTCAAAGACGGGCAAGCAACGTTGATGCAATCGCCGAGTCCGGAGGTGGCATTGCCCGCGGGTGTCGAAATGAAACAGCTGGGCGAAATTGGTTTGCGCGTCTTGGGTCTTTCGGCAGATGAAGCGCGCGAGTTTGCGAGCAAAGTGGATTGGAACAGCACATTCCTGATTCCGCTTCCCGCCGACGCGGCAGAAGTGCGCCAAGTGACCGTGAATGGCGCGGAAGGTTTGATGCTCACCTCGAACGGGACTGGGCGCAACAAGCGTGGTCCGAACACACATAACCGCGCATTGATTCTGTGGGCGAATAACGGAATGGTGTATGCGATGGAGGGCAATACGAACGTGGTGGATTTGTTGGAGCTGGCGAATTCGGTACAGTAAGGGGGGTTGGGTAGTTGGGTGGTTGGGTGGTTAGAACCACCTAACCATCTAACCACCTAACCACCTTTCTTTCATGTTAGCGATTCAAACCACCGGGCTGCGAAAAGAATTTGGCGCGAAAGTTGCCGTCGCCGACCTCACTCTGACTGTGCAACGGGGTGAGGTTTTTGGCTTTCTTGGACCGAACGGCGCGGGGAAAACGACGAGTGTGAAAATGCTGCTCGGACTTGTGGCGCAGACGAGTGGCGAAGGGCGCGTGTTGGATGAGGTGTTGGGAAATGTAGCGGCGCGCGCGAAAATTGGATTCTTGCCCGAACATTTTCGTTTTCAAGATTGGTTGAGCGGACGCGAGTTTTTGGATTTGCATGCGCGGTTGTATGGGATTGAGAACGTCAAACGTCAAACGGCAATTGAAAAATTGTTGGCGCGGGTGGATTTGCAAGATGCGGCGGATCGAAAATTAAAAGAGTACAGCAAAGGCATGTTGCAGCGCGTTGGGCTCGCCGCCGCGTTGTTGAATAAGCCCGAACTTGTTTTTTTGGATGAACCGACTTCGGGATTGGATCCGTTGGGACGTTTGATTGTGCGCGATGTGATCAACGAGTTGCGCGCGCAAGGAACAGCTGTATTTCTCAATTCACACTTGTTGAGTGAAGTTGAAATTTCGTGTGACCGGGTGGCGTTTGTAAAAAATGGGCGCGTGGTGCGCGAGATGGGACTGCGAGAAACGAGAAACGAGATCGAGATTGAATTGCAGATCAAGAATGTGCCACTGAATTTGTTGCGCGAGTTGTCGCAGTTTGGAAAAAATGTGCAGCAGTTGAATGGGAAAGCAATGCGAACGATTCATCTGGAAGCAGAAAACGAAGCGCGCATTCCCGAATTGAATCGCTGGCTTGTGGCGCAAGGCGTGGATGTGTACAAGATCGGCGCAGCGAAACCGTCCCTCGAAAAAGTATTTTTGGAGGTGATGGGAGAAGATACAAGAGCAGGGTAGTACCGTTTCAAAAAATACTTTTTCGAGG
>Ga0247727_10005064_pt1 | contig 27180 bp, 25 predicted proteins | sample WisWelCaveWW1625_FD_202498 | JGI IMG/M metagenome (GOLD analysis project Ga0247727, IMG submission 202498) | Biofilm microbial communities from Wishing Well Cave, Virginia, United States - WW16-25 | ecosystem: Environmental > Aquatic > Deep subsurface > Groundwater > Cave microbial mat | place...
GCTTGAAGAATTCCTTTCTAATCTCTTCTTTTTTCATTAGATTCGCAGGAAATCATCTGCGAACTAATTTTCGGTAGCCCTAGGACATATGTCCCTAGGTCGCACATGACCAATAATTATCTAATTCGCCTAATAACCATTAACCGTTCTTTTGTTGTTCAAAAATCACAATACCTCGGCGGCGTCGGCGCTTCGCGCCTCCAACTATTGTGGCTATTTTTTGGTTTTAATAAACTGCCTCTACGCCTGCGACTAAAAATAAAATCGCAACTAAACTAAATATACTAAAAAGAAAAATACTAACCCTCGCGCCCTTTTTCATTCCACCAATTAGTAAAAAACACTATATAAACACTACTTAAATCAACAGCCTTAAAAGTACTTATTTTCTAGCTAATTTATGTACGAAATGAAACCTCTTTTTGAAGAAAGAATGCGAAAACTGATGCCAGATAGCGAAGACTTTGAAAAATTTAACAAAATTATTCATATTGGGCCTAGAAACTTCATTAGATGCAACACTCTAAAGATAACGCCTGAAGAATTAATGAAAAGATTAAACCAAAAGTGGACCGTTGTGCAGCCATTTAATAATTTTCCGGAGATTATGTTGATACAGAATGATCTTGGCCCGGGAGAATTAGGAAACGCAATTGAACATATTCTAGGATATTATTATGTTCAAGAAATATCTTCTATGATGTCTGTTTTGGCTCTAGATCCAAAGCCAGGCGATTTCGTCTTGGATCTTTTTGCTTCTCCAGGATCAAAGACAACACAAATAGCTGCTCGTATGAATAATGAAGGAACATTAATAGCAAATGATCTGAAAATAGACAGAATAATGATCCTTTCAGCAAACCTTGAAAGATGCGGCGTAACAAATGAAGTAATAACAAAAAATGATGCTGTTGGACTGGCTTCTAGAATGTCGGAAACAAATTTTAAATTTGATAAAATTCTTCTAGATGCTCCCTGTTCAGGAGAGGGAACACTAAGATCAAGCCCAAAAACATTTATTATGTGGAATCCTAAAGTTGTTAACAAACTTTCAAGACAGCAGAAAAAATTCTTTGCACTTGCAATAAAATGCCTGAAAGTTGGCGGAACTATAGTTTACAGCACTTGTACTCACGCTCCTGAAGAAAACGAAGAAATTGTTAACTTTGCTCTCAAAAATTTCCCAGTAAAAATAGAAACAATAAAGCTGCCCATAAAATGCAGGCCAGGAGTTACAAGCTGGCAAGGCGAATCTTTCAGCAGCGAAGTTGCAAAAGCCTGCCGCATTTATCCTCAAGATAATGATTCCGAGGGCTTCTTTGTATCAAAATTTACATTACTGGAGGAAATAAAAGAATGATTCCAAAAATAGAATTTGTTTACTCAAATATTTATAATGAAGGATATAGAACTTCAGAAAACATACAAAGAGTGCTCAAAAAAGAAAATAAAAAATATCCGTCAAGTAGTAAAATAATTGGATACATTTCAAAAGTTGAAAAGATTTGGAGAAAACAAGAAAAAAAGATACTAGCAGAAATAGCAAAAATAACTGGCTTAAAATGGAAAGAAGAAAAAATTAAATGCTATGTCATAGGATTTGGAAGATCTCTTTCTAATCCACTAACTGTAAAACTATTCAAGAATTTAAATGATTTTATTGATACATTAACGCATGAATTGATTCATCAAATTCAATCTCAAAATAAAAATAAATATAAAAAATGGCGCAGGTATCTTGATAAAACTTACAAAAAAGAAGTAGAAGTAACAAAGCGACATATATTTCTTCATGCAGTGCACAAAATGGCATACTTAGATTTATTTGACAAAAAAAGATTAAAAAGAAATATTAAAAGAGATGATATAAAGCCCGATTATAAGCGTTCTTGGGAAATAGTTCAAAAAGAAGGCTATGAAAATATAATAAAAAAGTTCAGGGAAATAATAAAATGAACGTACATTTTATAAAATCCTCGGAAAAGAAAAAAATTGTGGAGCAATTAAACAAACAATTCGGAATTGAAAATCTAAATTATATGCTTATAGAAACTGGAAAAGAAAAAATCAGAGCCTTTAGTGGATCTCTTTCAAAAGAAGAAATTTTTGAGCTGGCAAAAATTGCAAATATTGAAATCATCGGACTTTATTCAGTAAATAAAGAAAGAGCAGATGATCTGCGCATCACTTTGGATGCGCTGCACTTATTAAAAGATCAAATAACAAATAATATTATAGAAATTAATTCTGATCAGTTTCATAAATGGATTCGCGGGCACGATTTGGATATTGCAACACAAAAAGGGGCAGTAATTATCAAATATCAATCTGATTTTGTTGGATGTGGAAAATCAAACGGAGAAAAAATATTTAATTATCTTCCAAAAGACCGCAGATTGAGAAAATAATTATTGTAAGGAATGCGCAAATTCTTTCAAATGTTCCCCGACTAATACTGCATCAGCTCCTTCTTTAATATCTTTAACTGTTCTTATATGGCTTGCCTGACAAAGCCAGCCAGCCCATAAATTTCTGGCCTGCTCAAATGTCTCAGTTTTTTGATTTCCAGTATCTAAATCGCGAGAATTCCATACAACATTAAGACCAAAGGGAATTTCAGCTAACTGCTCTAAAGAAACTGGTTCTATCATACACATATGCCTGTGTGATTCTGGAATTCTTCCTACAACTAGTACATAATCTGCTCCACATTCAATTGCTCTTTTAATGTCATCATCGCTTTCATGAATACCTTTGGCAAGAATTGGCTTTTTAGTAAGCTTTCTTGCCTTTGAAATCAAATCAAAGCCTCCATCCCATCTTGAGTCAGTATGTATGGATATTATGTCTCCAATCTTATTAGCAATTTCAAATAACTCATCCCAGCTATCCCCTGCTTCAAAATTAAACGGAGATTTTGTCTTAACTTCAGCTATTATCTTAACATTTTTCCCACTTATACTTATCATAGATATTTATAAAAAATCAAATATAAAACAATTTTTATACTCAAGAAATGATTAAAAATTATGACGGAAAAGCATTACGGAGGAGCAAGCAGTTTTGGATCTAAAAGTAAAAATATCACTAGTTCTAGTTCTGCATCACATAAAATTAAAGAAAAAAAATCCAAGGAAGAAACAAAAGATAGTTCAAAATCAACAGATTATCAAAAATATATGCAAGCAGGTAAAATTGCCTCCGAAGCAGTTGAATATGCAAGATCAATTATAAAGCCTGGAATGAAACTGCTGGAAATTGCAGAAAAAATAGAGGCAAAGATACTGGATTTGGGCGCAAAGCCGGCTTTTCCTGTAAACCTCTCAATAAATGAAATTGCCGCACACTCAACTCCCGCTTTTAACGATCAAACCCTTGCCTCCGGCCTGCTAAAAGTTGACATTGGTGTGCATATTGATGGGTATATTGCAGACAATGCACTATCACTCGACTTAGAAAACTCTGAAGAAAACAAATCTCTGATTAAGGCTGCAGAATCTGCTTTAAATTCAGCATTAAACATAGTAAAAGTTGGAGTCAAATTAAGAGAATTAGGCCAGGCGATTGAAAATACAATAAAAAAATCTGGCTTTCAGCCAATTGTTAATCTTTCTGGACATTCAATTGAAATTTACGACCTACATGCCGGAATAAGCATTCCAAATTATGACAATTCACAGGAAAAAACTCTTGAATCAGGAACTTATGCTATTGAGCCGTTCGCAACTACTGGCTCCGGCTCTGTACGTAATGGCAGACCTTCTGGAATATATGTTTTAGAAAGCCCTGGAGCTGTAAGAGACAACTTTGCCCGTGATGTTTTGCAGTATATTGTTGAAGAATATAATACTCTTCCTTTCTGCTCCCGCTGGATTTATAAAAAGTTTGGATCTCGCGGCTTGCTTGCTTTGAAAAGAATTGAGGAAGCAAAAATAATTCATCATTATCATCAATTAATTGAAGTTAGCGGCAAAAAAGTTGCACAAGCCGAGCACACAATTATTTTGACGGAAAAAGAAAAGATTATTACAACTATATAAGATAGCTTACTCCAATTAAAAAAGTCCCGACAAGTAAAGAAATAATCATAGTCCACCCGCCAATTTTCAGTTTTCTTGAAGAGCTTGGAAGCCTCAATGCAACTAATTGATAAATAGCATTTGTATATGTATTGTTCACTGTATTTTCATCGTGATTTAACTTTGATAAATAGTTTGCGAACTCATTCTTTGTGAAATTTTTCAGGATGTTTCTTCCTTCAAATACATTTACTTCCTGTAAGGCATGCCCATACTCTTTTGAAGAAAAGATTTTGGGAACAAGAACAAACATTAAATTAAGTATAGCAAATAAACATCCTACAACAATTATTAACTCGCCGATATTACTCAATGAATTAAAATAAAAAGTTTCGTACCTGGTAAGGATCATAATTATAATAACAGAACAAATTCCTATTAGCCAGTTTGCTTTCAGCTCTAACTGATAAACAAGTCTCTGATAATGCTCAAATATAATCTGGCCAGAATAATTTACTTTAACATCTACTTTCCCTTTAGCTTTTTCAAATGCCATTATTTCTTAGATGATCTATTAGTCTTATTTGCTCTTGGACTTCTATCTTTTTTTGCCATTTGCTGTTGTGCTGCTTGTTGCTGCTGCATTGGTCTTCTTCGGCGTCTTGTTAAATAAAAGATAATAACTATGAATAAAACAGTTCCTAAGACAAGTATTAATATAATAGCATAGGCCGTTAATTCATCTGAATCAAGATCCAATTTATCCATGATGCTCTTTCCAGTCAAACTATTCAACGGCACAGCTTCTGAAATGCTTTTAACTGATATCTCGGCTTTTCCGTTATTCAAGCTTAAGAAAGTTACTTCTAAATCATAAACATTATCAGAATTTACATCTGCTCTCTTGCTCTCCCCTAATGAAATATTTAGTTCAATAGGATCAGATCTAACAATAACTGTAATAGTTTGTCCTGATATTTTCATTAATTTAATAGTATGCTGCTGGCCAGCTAAATTCAATATAAACATATCTCCTTCCTGCAAAATACTTGTAAATCCAGAGCTAAGACGGGAACTTTCTATAGTAATCTTCTGTCCAATAGTCTCTCCTTCAAAATTAGGTTTTATACCGATATCTGCTCCGTTGCTTCCAACACCACCGCTTCCTCCCCCGCCTCCGGTTCCACTTCCTCCGCTGCCACCGCTAGAACTTGGACCTTCTATAATAAAGCTGCTTACGCTTTCTGTATGGTTCTTATTTCCTGCAAGATCTCTGCAGAATGCTTTGAAAGAATGGAAGCCATTTAATTGTGCATTGCTTGTTCCAATATACATTGTACTTGACACGTTCGATAAAGTTATGTTGGCACCATTATCTACGTTGTAGTCGCAATATCCCGGCTCATTCAAAGTGATGTTGACAGCAAAGTTAAACGTATTGAACTTCGCATTCAGAGTTGGAGAATTTATTTTTACTTGTGGATTTACGGTATCTATTGTAAATGTTCTTGTTGAAGAGGTACTTGAAGTACTCATATTATCAAATGAATTACAGCTCCAAGTGTAAGTTCCATCTGGCAAACTAAGTCCAGTCGTTAACTCTAATTTATTGCTTCCTGTTCCTGCCTGCGTCTTATTCAATACTCCATTTACAAACAGAGAGATATTCTTGACTTCTAAATTATCTGTTGCAGAGCAATTGACTGTTATACTATTAGATGGATTTGCAAGTCCGTCTACTGGGCTGTTTAATGTTACAACTGGAGGATAAATTACTGAAAATGTTACGTTTGTTCTATTGCTGTTTCCAGCCAAATCAACTGCTGTAGCATTTATTGTATTACTTCCTTCTGTAAAGTTTCTGTATACTGCTCCCGTGTAAGTTTCAACGCCAGTTCCATTATAGAATGTAACAGTATTTCCATTGCTTGAAATATTTATTAGCACGCTGAGATTATAGTAAGTTGTACTCTGTGGGCTTACAAACGAAACACTTGGAGGAATTGTGTCAACCGTAACTGTTCTTCTTGCTGTCCAGTTTATATTATTTCCTAAATCTGTAGCACTTGCATTAAATGTGTAAACTCCGTCCGGAAGATTAGTTGCATTAACAAAGTTAGCAGTAGTTGTAGTTGTTGACTGTATAACAAGTCCTGTTGTGTTATACAATCTTATAGTTATATTTGTAAGATACAGATCAGAAGCTGTAACATTTATCTGAATATTAGTTCTATTGTAATATGCAGCATCACTTTCAGTCGGTGCCGCATATTGCACGTTTGGAGCAATTGTGTCTATAGTAATAGTATTATTTCCTGTTGTAAAACTGTTTCCTCCCCAGTCAAATATTCTATAGAACCAATTATAAACTCCATCAACTATTGAAACTACAAGTCCAACAGTGCTCTGCACTACGCCGCCTCCAAAGTTAATTGTCGATTGATTTATCAATGCTCCAGAATTATTATATAAGAAGACAGTTGCATTTTTTATTCCTAAATTATCTGTTGCATTTGCTGTATAATTTTGAGGAGCGTTTGCATATGTTCCATTTGCCGGAGTTAACAAATTCCCATTTGGTGCAACAATATCTATAAGTGAAATATTTCTAGTTGCTGAATGATTTTGATTGTTTGCAAGGTCTATACTTGTAACATTATAGCTATAGTTTCCTACAATTAAATTTGTAAAGTTAATTGTTCTTACAGCAGTTGAAAACGTTGTTACATTTATCAAAGTCGAAGAATTAAACAACCTAAAAGTAATATTTGCTTCATTTGTCTCATTTACGCTGACATTTACAAAAATAAAGTTGGCAGAAACAGTTGCTCCATCTGTTTGAGTTGGAGAAGTATAATTTAGCTGCGGATTAATTGTATCTAAAGTAACTCTTCTAGTTTCTGTATTGTTTGTATTATTTAATATATCTCTAGCACTAGCATTGAAATAATAAATTCCATCGCTAAGGCCTGTAAAGTTCATAAATAAGGGCGAAGTACTTGAATTACTCCAATTTATCAAACCAAAGGAAGAATTGAATAAACTTAAAGAGATATTTACTAAATTTGTATCGTTAGCAGTTACATTAATAGGAATATTATTTCTTGGCACAAATGAATTATTAGTATCTGTTGGAGAAGCAAACTGTATTGTTGGTTTTATGCTGTCAACAAAGAATGTTATACTACTATCGTTTCTATTTCCAGCACTATCATTAGCAAATACTCTCCAAGTTACACTTCCTTCCCCGGAATTCAAGCCGGTTACGTTTGTTCCACATGTTACAGTAGTATTAGTTGCCCCGTTATTTGTTGAATACCAGCAGGCCTGCAGATTAGTATCTGCAACTGTATAATTAATAGCTGTTTGTGTTGTATTGTAAGAAATATTTGTCGGATAGATAATTGTTAAATTAGGCCTGATAGTATCAATTGTAAGCGTATTATTTTGAACTGTAAATGAATTTCCAGCCCAGTCAAATATTGTGTAAAACCACTTATATGCATTATCAATTAATGTTACAACAATTCCAACAGTCTGTACTAAGCCTCCGCCAAAGCTGATTGTTGTCTGATTTACAAGCCCAGTGCCATTATAAATAAACAATGTTGCGTTTTTTATTCCTAAATTGTCTGTTATATTAACTGTAAAATTCTGTGAAGTTGTAGAATTAAATGTATTATTTAATGGGAAAAGCAAAGTTGCATTTGGAGCTATAATATCTAGTCTTATTGTTCTTAATTCTGTTGCATTCTTATTATTAGCCAGATCTGTTATATTGACTTGATAAGTATAATTATCACTTGCAAGATTTGTAAAGTTAATTGTTGTATTTGCATTTGAAAAGACTGTTCTGTTTACAATCCCGGAAGAATTATACAAAGAGTAAGTAACGTTTGCTAAATTTAATTCTGTCAAAGAAATATTAATATACAAAGAATTTTGAGACAAATTAACTCCTGTTGAAGGAGTTGGACTTGTAAAGTTAATTCCCGGATTTGTTGTATCGACCACTACGCTAGATACATTAGCTGTTGCATTTGTATTATATACAAAATCGGTTGCATTTACAGAATAAGTATGATTTCCTTCTGCTAATAAGAAAGTTAGTTGTGTGTTATTATTAACATAAACTGAAGTATTAACAACACTGCCATTAACATGCAAAGTTACATTTACACTGCTTAAAAAGTCTATAATTGTTATATTAATTAATTTTGTGCCATTATAATAAGTTCCAGCTGTCAAATTAGAGTTATCCGTTATTATGGGAGCAGTATTATCAACAACAATAGTTTTAGAAGTGTTTGAAGCTTTATTTCCAGCCATATCAGTCATGCTGACATTAAACGTATAATATCCATCAGAAAGGTTAGTTCCGCCGGCACATTGAGTTGATGTAGCATTCCAAAAACAGGCACTTGGTTTGATAGTATCATTTGCATTGTTGTCAGTCCAAGGGCTGCTTATAACACTTCCAGAACCATTTATTATGTCAATAGAAAAGTTAACCTGTTCGCTGGCAGTTATATTTACTTTAATGCCGTCTCTTTTGCCGTCATAATTTTTAGGAGACATAAATACAGTATTTGCACTTGTAACATTTCCATCATTAAAAGTAATAATAAAGCTTGTAACTGTTGGAGGAGTTGTATCATTAATTATTACAGAAATATTCGAGCTAAATGCCCCGGTTCCATTGATAGTTGTAACTGTTATATTATAATTTCCAGGCGCAGCCATAGTTGCATTAAATCGAAAAAAAGTCAAAACAGAACCGCCAGTTCCATTTAACAAAAAGAAACTCGAGTTAGTCCAGGATAATACACTGGATGTATTAACAAAAGAATAATTATTTGCAGTTGTATTTTCGCTCCCAGTCAAAAATGCAAATCCATTAGGCAGTGTAATATTAACTTGTGTTACATTTGCATTCTGCCCAAGATCAGTAATATTTACAGAAATGTTGTACAAATTTGAAACATCTTCGTTGAAATTAAAACTCGTTGTTCCCGAAGATGTTGTAATCACATGCGCTGCTGATGCAATCATTAAGAGCGAAAGAAAAACAAAGATTGCTGAAACTATAAATTTAGAATTAATTCTGCTTTTTTCAAATAAGAAAAGTGATTTAAAATCCATTTTTACTTAATTTTTGTTAGAAATAATGTTATATAAAGATTATTGTAGTGTAGTAATTTGTCAGTGGAAACACAAATTATCCTGTATAAATAGGCCCTATTTCCATTCCGCCGGACTTTGCACTCTTCAAATAATGCTCTTCTAGTTTCTTATATCTCTTTGCAGTATCTACTGAGACGCTCGGTTTTACTCTCTTAAATGCTTCTTCAAAATCAGATTTTGAAACAGTTTTTGCATTAATATCTTTTCTGAGAGCATTCATAGATGATTCTCTAACTAGCCCCTCAATATCTGCTCCAACGAAACCTTCAGTCATTTTAATTAATTCTTGTAAACTAATATTGTCTGCTAAAGGGGTATTCTTAGTATGTACTTGGAATATTTTTTCTCTGCTTGCCTCATCCGGAACATCAACTAAAATTATTCTGTCGAATCTTCCTGGACGAAGTAAAGCTGGATCCAACATATCAGGCCTATTGGTAGCTCCTATAATTGTAACATCTTTCAAGTCCTCTAAGCCATCAATTTCTGAAAGCAGCTGATTCAAAACGCGCTCAGTTACTTTTGTTCCGCTTTCTAAACCTCTTCTGCCAGCCATTGCATCTATTTCGTCAAAAAAAACAACACAAGGAGAAACCTGTCTCGCCCTCTCAAATATTTTTCTAACTCCTTCCTCGCTCTTGCCAACCCACATACTCAATAAACTTGGGCCTTTAACGTGTATAAAATTCGATTCAGATTCTTTTGCAACTGCTTTCGCAAGCAATGTCTTTCCTGTTCCTGGAGGCCCATAAAGTAAAATTCCTCGCGGAGCTCTTATTCCAAGTCTCTTGAAACTTTCTGGATTTTTAATTGGCCACTCAACTGCTTCCTTTAATTCAGACTTTGTTTTTTCTAAACCTCCAATATCATTCCATCCGACATTAGGCGTCTCTACAAGAACTTCTCTCATAGCGCTTGGTCGAACAACTTTCAATGAATCATTAAAGTCTTCAGCTTTAATTATAATTTTATCCAAAACTTCTTGTGGTATTGGGCTATCATCTTCAACTTTAAGTTCCGGCAGTAATTTTCTAAGAACAATCATTGCGGCTTCTTTTGTTAAAGAACTTAAATCTGCCCCGACAAATCCATGAGTTTTCCCTGCAAGGATATCTAAATTTACATCTTTAGCTAACGGCATGTTTCTGGTATGTATCTTCAAAATGTTTAATCTTCCTTTTTTATCTGGCACAGATATTGCAACCTCTCTGTCAAATCGTCCTGGGCGCCTTAACGCAGGATCTATTGAATTAACTCTATTTGTTGCTGCAATAACTACAACTTTTCCTCTGGATTTCAAACCATCCATCATCGTAAGCAATTGAGAAACAACTCTTCTTTCAACTTCTCCCTGTACATCTTCTCTTTTTGGAGCAATCGCATCTATCTCGTCGATAAAAATAATGCTTGGAGCATTCTTCTCTGCATCTTCAAAAATATCTCTTATCTTTTTCTCGCTTTCACCATAAAACTTGCTCATTATTTCAGGGCCATTAAGTAAAATAAAGTTTGCTTCAGATTCATTAGCAACTGCTTTTGCCAATAATGTCTTTCCCGTTCCAGGAGGGCCATGCATGATAACTCCTTTCGGTGGTTCAATTCCAAGCTTCTCAAATATTTCTGGATGTTTCAAAGGAAGCTCAACCATCTCCCTTATTTTTTTAACTTCATCTGTTAAACCGCCAATATCTTCATAAGTAACATCGGGAACTGCCTCTTCAGCAGTATCAACAGCCTTAGAGTTAAGAATAACTTCCGTATTTTCATTTATAACACAAGGCTGTGCTGGATTTGTAGAAACAACTAAAAATCTAACTTGCTGAAATCCAGAAAATCCAAAATTGGCCCCGAATAGTTCATTTAAATCACTAAACATATTTTCAAAGCCTTCATTGGCTAAATCTTTTCTTCTATGTATTGCGCCAAGTGCAATAATATCTCCTTTATTTACTGCTCTTCCAAGCAATCCGTTCTTGAAAATTTCTGGATCGCCTTGAACAATAACGCCTTGTTGTGCAGGAGCTATTGAAACTTTAGTTGCCGGCTTAACAATTGCTTTTTTAATTGAAACAAGTTCACCAACACTAGCTTTGACATTTCTTCTTATCAATCCATCAATTCTAATTATTCTTTCCCCAACATCAGCAGGATATGCTCTGTCTACAACTGCAACTGTCTCTCTCCCGGCTTTTATAGAAATAATATCTCCTCTGTTTAATCCTAGAATTTTCATCAGCCCAGGATCTATTCTGGCAATTCCTTTATACACATCATCCTGCAATGCTTCTACAACCTTTAACTTTACATCATCATTATTCTTTTTCATTCTCTTTTCCTCCTAACTCTCATTCTATTTATATCGGAATTTGAATTTAAACTTTCATGTTCTTCATCATCTAGATCAAACAAATCATCCTCTCCAAATCGTAAACTCAGACTTTTGAAATCTTCAAAGCAAAGTCTTACCATATCATCCATGTGTTTTCTTGTCTCGTTATGTACATGATTCATTTCATTCATAAAGTCTATAATTTCCTTAGGAATGCTTATAGCATGGCTGTTTCCAACCATCCTGAGCTTAACGCTGAATGTCTTGCCCTTTAAATCTTTAAATTTCTCCATTCCATTCAAATCTGCCGGATGAATAATTTTATCCCCGCATTTCACGCATTCTACTGCTCTCAATTCCAAACCATTCTTTTTTACAATTGCCTGCTTCATCTCGCTGTTGCAGTTCTTGCACATTATTTTTGCGTCGAATATATCTGTCATTTTATTTCTCAGTATGCTTTTTTAGTATATACATTGTGTATATACAGGTATTTAAATATTTCTATAATAAAATGTAATATTGTGTCAATAAATAAAAATTTAAAAAAGAAAAAAGAAAAAAGCCAACAGGGCCTCAAAACAAGCATCAAAGAAGGTTCAGCGTCAGCAGCATCAGCCGGATTTGGAGATAACTTTATCGCCCCATTTGCAGTAGCTCTAAAAGCAACTCCATTGCAAATTAGTTTTCTCTCTTCTCTTCCAAATCTGCTCTCGCCAATAGCCCAGTCTTTCGGCTCTAGGCTAATAGAAACACGCTCCAGAAAAAATATTGTTGCAAAATTTGTATTTTTTCAAGCCCTCACTTGGATTCCAATAAGCATTTTAGCTGTTTTATTTATGGCTTCTTTGTTCCAAGCAAATCTTCCCTACTTATTAATAATTTCATACACCTTGCTTGCAGTTTTAGGAGGAATAACAGCTCCTGCATGGTTTAGCTGGATGGGAGATATAGTTCCAGAAGAAGAAAAAGGAAAATATTTTGCAAAAAGAAATAATATAACTGGAGTTATCGGATTAGCAGCAATATTCTTTGGAGCTTTATTGCTGGAAGCTTTTGAAAAAAAAGGATATGTCATGTTTGGCTTCGCAGTTCTGTTTGCGCTTGCATGCGTAACAAGATTAATTGCATATAGATACTTTAAAAAACAATTCTGTCCAAAATTAAAACTTAAAAAAGAATATTACTTTTCATTCTGGGATTTTGTTATAAAATATAGAAACTTTACTAAGTTTTCAGTTTATAATGCATTTCTAAATTTATCAACAAGTATTGCTGGGCCATTTTTTGCATTATATATGCTCAAAGATCTCGGATTTAGTTATATCACTTACATAATCATTGTGTTAAGCGGAACTATTTTCACCCTACTCTTCACTTCTTTGGCTGGAAAGTTCTCGGATAAATATGGAAATCTCAAGCTGATATATATTGCCAATATTTTATTTATAATCAGTATCGGACTCTGGATATTTATTAAAAGTCCAGCAGGCATAATTTTTATAACCCAGCTTGTCTCTGGAATGGCTGCAGCTGCCTGGACAATTTCTATAACTAATTTTATCTATGATACTGTAACTCCTCAGAGAAGAGCAATATGTGTTGCATACACAAGTATATTAGTTGGAACAGGAATTTTCATCGGCTCGCTCATTGGAGGCATAGTTCTAGATTATTTGCATCCGTCAACTTCCTTAATTAATCCATTTATATTTTTATTTTTAGTCTCTCTAACATTTAGATTTTTGGCAATGATTATCTTTTTGCCTAAAATAAAAGAAATAAAACATTTCAAAACACTTCCAAAAATCAGTTTGAGTTTTATCAATCCATTAAGACTAGTGCAGGCCCCATTTATCTGGTTTAGATCGGTAATAATAAGAAAATAAACCTGAAGATTTATTAAGAAAGTTTTATTTCAATAGAAATGAAAAAAGAGATAATAAGTGAAAAAGATAAATTAGAAGAAGCACGAAATGTAAGTATAAAAGAGGGTTCGGCCGCAAGCTTCTCGGCGGGAATTACATATTCATACCTTACTCCTTATGCCCTCGCTCTTAATGCACAGCCCATTCATATCGGCCTGTTAAGCTCTTTTTCCGGACTACTAGCACCTATTGCACAAATTTTTGGAAGTAAGTTAATAGGAAAAGTTCACAGGAAAAAAATTGTTCTTGCATTTGTACTGCTGCAAGCCTTAACTTGGATTCCAATAGCAGCAATTGCACTTTTGTACTGGAAAAACTTGCTAACGGACTATCTATTATACGGTTTAATCGCCCTCTATTCAATTGTTTCGATATTTGGAGGCATTGCATATCCTGCCTGGTTTAGCTGGATGGGAGATCTAGTTTCAGAAAAAGAAAGAGGTAAATATTTCAGCAAAAGAAATCTCATTACAGGAATAGTAGAAATTACAGCAGTTTTAGTTGGTTTGGCAATTTTAAGCTCGTTAGAAAAAAGCAGCTATGCAATATTAGGATTTGGCATATTATTTTTACTTGCATTTTTGTTTAGATTGATTTCTTATATTTTATTCCATAAGCAGTATTCACCATCAAGATTCAAACTTAATCATAAATATCATATAACGGCAAAAGATCTCCTAAAACATAATAAAAATTTCAAAAGATTTTCTTATTATCAACTTTTCTTTAACTTGGCAATAATGATTGCTTCTCCTTTTTTTGCAGTTTATATGCTTCAAAATCTTGGATTTAGTTATGCAATGTATATAGGTGTAGCAACGAGTTCCTCTATATTTTATCTATTATTTTTGCCATTAGCCGGAAAATTCTCAGATAAATATGGAAGTCTAAAATTAATATACCTTTCAAATTTCTTATTTGTTCTCTCACCCTTGCTTTGGCTTGTTTTTAAAACGCCGCTTACTCTAATAATCTTTCCACAAATTGCTGCAGGAATGGCAAACGCTGCATTTATAATTGCTTTCACAAACTTTACTTATTCTTCTGTAAATCCAAAATATGTTGGGGCAGGAGTGGCATACCTAAACCTAATGGTTGGAATTGGTATATTTATCGGCTCTTTAATTGGAGGATTTATTCTTAAATATGTAGATAATTTCAATTTCGCAATAAATTCTTTCTTTATAGTTTTCATAATTGCTTCAGTATTCAGACTTTTAATAGCACTTTATTTCTTGCCAAGAATTAAAGAAGAAAAGAAGGTTGAAAGAATTCCCCCTTTGCACGTAAATATTACTCATCCGTTTAAATCACTGCACGCTGAAATAGGCTGGCTAAGAACCATTTATGTTTCCTTAAACGGAAAAAAGGTTAAAAAATAGAATTTAAAAAATTTAGGAAAGTTTAAAAGTTTTGATCTCCTCATTTTTATATGTTTTTTAACAAAAAGAAAAAAGAAAATATAAAATGCGAGAACTGCGATTCTAAAATAAGTGAAAAATTTAGTTTTTGCCCATATTGCGGCTTCTCTTTAATAGATCCAGCATATGAGGCTAAAGAATATGGAATGCTAGGAAAGCATGATATTGAGCAAATTTCAAATAATCCATTTGGAAATTTGGGAGTTACAGATAAAATAATAGGTTCTTTAATGAACACACTTGTTAAGACTTTGGGTCAAGAATTTAAAGAATTCGAAAAACATGAGAAAACAGAAACAGCAGAAATTAAAGCTATGCCAAACGGAATAAGAATAAAAATAAGCCCGGGAAATGCAGTAAAAAGACAAGTTGCACAGTTACCAAAAGTAAAAATATCCGATGAACAGTTAAAAAGAATGTCCTCTCTTCCAAGAACAAGCGCAAAAACATCTGTAAAAAGACTTAGTGATAGGGTAATTTATGAGTTATCAGTTCCGGGAATAAACTCTGCAAATGATGTTTTTGTTTCAAAATTGGAATCTGGATACGAAATTAAAGTTCTAGGAGATAAAGTTTACACAAATACTCTTCCAATAAGTCTTCCCTTAAAAAATCTAGCCATTGATAAAAACAAACTCTTTATTGAATTCAATTTGGAAGAATAGATACGAGTGATCGTGCCAGGATTTGAACCTGGGACCCCTGCCGTATCAGAGCAGTGCTCTACCAGACTGAGCTACACGATCATAAAAATTACTAATAAACTTCTTTTATAAAAGTTCCTTTTATAAATTTGCAAACAAAAAGATTATTAATCTTCTCTTTTAAAAACTTTAAGGCGTCGTTAGTATATCGGTAGTACGAAACCTTCCCAAGGTTTAAGGCTGGGTTCAATTCCCAGACGGCGCATTGTTATAGAATTATTTCTTTGACTTTTTCTTATCAGATCCGACAGCACCAGCGCCAACACTTCTATTAGTGCTTGCGCCTTTATTTTGAACTTTCTTTTTACCTTTAGAAGCTCCACCCATTATACTAGAAATCAAAAATCCAATTACTAATATTCCAAGTATTAAAAGTAGTGTAAGTACCCAATACAAGACAGGATTTCCTGCAAGCTTTGATTTTATTCTCTGTCCTAATTTAAGTCCGCTAATTTCGCTAACTGTACTTGCTGTTAATGCATATGGATCTGTACTAGGTATAACAAATACTCCCCTCTCTGGATCTTCTCTAGGTCCAGAACTTGAGCTAGATGAGCTTGAACTTGAAACGCTGAGTGTAAATCCTACACTTGTAGCACTATTATTTACATTTCCTGCAAAATCGCTGCAATAAACTCTAAGAGTATATGCTCCATTTGAAGGAGAAGGTGAAGCTGTAAAGCCTGTTGAGCTTGAATTTGCACTCATAGTACTATTTGTAGCTCCATTATCTAATGAATATGAACAACTTCCGCCTTCATTCATAGAGACAGCAATATTTATAGGTAAAGAAGTTAGTGTAGAACCACTTGTAGGAGAAGTAATTACAACGCCGCTAGGAGCAACTCTGTCTATTGTAACTTTTCTTGTTTCTGTTGAGTTTTGATTGCTTGCAATATCAAATGCTGTTGCATTAAAAGTATAAACTCCATCAGCTAAGCCTGTAATGTTTACAAAATTAGGACTTGTTATAGTTGTAGTTGAATTCACAAGGCCAGTTGAATTAAATAATCTTACTGTAACATTGGCAAAATTTGTGTCTGCTGCTGTAACATTTATTAGAATATTTCCTCTGTTTATGAATGAATTATTTGCTTCTGTTGGAGCTACAAATTGAATTGTAGGATTAGTAGTGTCAGAAACAAGTATAAAAGTAGTTGTTTCTGAACTATTCATATTATTATAGGTATCATTAGCAACAATTCTTATATTATATGTTCCAAACAAAGCTGGAATTGTAAATGTACTATTAAATATATTTCCAGTAGTATTTGTAAGAGACACTCTTTGTACTGTTCCATTTGGTAAGGTTACATTTGCAAAAACAGTGCCTACAGCCAAATCATCAACAACATTTGCACCTATTTGAATTGTTTGAGGAATAACAAAAGCTGTTCCTGCTACAGGAATTAAAGCGGTTACATTAGGATTTAGTGTATCATTAAATCCAAAAAAAGTATTTGTTGCTGTGCATGAAACCTGTTGCCCGCAAGTTGAACATGAGCAAGGTCTGCCATAAAAATCATTCAATTCTGTTCCAACAATATTACATCCCCCACTATATGTTGATGTACTCTGATTTGTTATCAGTCCAGCAGTTCCAAAAGCGCAGGTTTTACTATATCCTCCGCAAGTGGAACTTATACTCATTGAAGCCGCACATGTAGTAGTTGTATAAAGCGGAACCGCTGATTGAACTAAGAAAGACATACCAGATAAAACTAATATAGATAAGGCAATCGTAACAAAAGATAACTTTAACAGTGTTTTCTTCATGTAAAAACCTATAAACTTTGGGTATTTAAATATTACTATTATGTAGTAATTTAGCAGTGGTATCTAACTAATAGATAACAAATATAGGATAGAAAACCCTAGTTCATAATAACGATAATTTAAAAATCAAGAAAATAAATAGTATAAATGGAAGTAAAAAAAACGGTAAAAAAAATTTGGGAATTTTTAAAAAGAGACACCTGGCAATCATGGTTTGTTTCAATCATACTTTTATTTATTTTGATAAAATTAATTTTATTCCCGCTTGTTTCGTTTATGACAGGCAGTCCATTGCCATTAGTGGTAGTTGAATCCTGTTCAATGTATCACGAAACAAATTTTGATGAATGGTATAGTAAAAATTCAGCATTCTATGAAGAAAGAAATATATCTTATTCTGACTTTAAATCATTTTCAAATAAAAACGGATTGAATAAAGGAGATATAATTTTAGTTGTTAAGAAAGAAGAATATAATGTCGGAGATATAATAATATTCGATGCCAGGGCAAGATATCCTATAATTCACAGAGTAATTTCGGAAAATCCTTTAGGAACAAAGGGAGACCATAACTCTGAACAAATAAGTATAGAGAAAGAAATATCTGAAGGGAGCATTTTAGGAAAAGCACAAGTAAGAATACCTTTCATCGGCTGGCTTAAACTAGTCTTTTTCGACTTTGCCAAGCCAACAGAGCAACGAGGCCTTTGCAGATAAGATTTATGTCATAGGATGGAGAACCTTGGTTCTAGAAACCAAAGTCTTAAAAAGTACCATATTTTATAATAAAACATTAAATAAAAATGGAATTCTGTCAAAAGTGCGGTGGGATCATAGAAGTAAAAGAGGGCAAAGCTATTTGTGCTAGTTGTGGTCATAGATTAAAAAAGGCACCAAAAATACAAACATCTGAAAGAATAGAAAAAGCTGAAGCAGTTGCAGTTGTTAAAGAGCTTGAAAGCAATGTCTACCCTGAAATTCAAATGACCTGCCCTCAATGTAAAAACAAAAAAGCTTACTTCTGGACAACACAAACGAGAGCAAGCGACGAGAGCGAAACCAAATTCTACAAATGCACCAAGTGCGAACATACATGGAGAAAGTATCGTTAAAGTATCTCCAATGTTTTCTAGATAAAATAAATAATATAGTTAATACCTTAATCTAAAGATAACTAATTCTATAATTATTATCTCAATAACTTTTTAAATCGCCTTAAACTCAAATTTAGAATGGCTCCGTAGCTCAGCCTGGCCAGAGCACTGGACTCTTAATCCAGGTGTCGCGGGTTCAAATCCCGTCGGGGCCATTGAACAATACCGAAAGGTTTATATTATTTCTATTATTGGTTGTATTGTCATATATAACATCCTCTTCGAATGGAGTCCTTTCGAGGCGCCCCTTTGCTTATGTGGGGGGGTTTGACTAGTAGGAGAGGTTTTGTGACGCATTATTTTCTAATAAGGACTATGGTTGACTGTAACAGTATTGGCTAAGCCCCGTCGGGGCCATTTCGTATATACATAATACTTATTTTCTATATTGTCTGATATAAAATATAAATATATAGAAAACCTTGGTTTTCAGAATCATAGAATGTTGATTTTTTGCTTGTAAAATTAATTAACTTCTATAAATATAGTATCAAAGACTTTGTCTTTGCTATCCAATTACACGCTTAATATTCTCTATATTTTCAGCAATTTCCTGGCCTTTCTTTGTAAGCTTAATCAGCTTTATTCTGCCTTTCTTCTCAAAAACAACAAGGCTGAGTCTTTCCAAGCTCTGCAAAATCTTAACAGCGTGGCTATATGTACAGTCTACTTCTTTTGCAAGTAAACTTCCATAACGAGCACGTGCAACTCTTTTCAAAGCCACTAACATTAATGCTGGTTTTCTTCTGAAAAATATGTCAAAATTGTCTTTCATTTTATGTTGTTATTCAGATATATATTATCTAAACTATATATTAGAGCCCTATTATAGGTTTTTAAACTTTTCTGCAAATTTGTTATCTACAACAGTAGAAACATGTAGTGGCCTTGTTAAAATAGTAAAAACAAGTTACTAAATAAAATTACAAGTTACCTTCGATAAATAATTAGCTTGCTAAATTTATTAACTTTTATAATTATAGAATAGAAAACCTTGGTTCTAGAAACCAAAAACTTATAATCGTATGTTTACTAACAACTTTATGACAAAGAAATTTAGAATACTTGCAGCATCAGATCTCCATGGAGAATCAAAAATAGCAAAGAAACTAGCAGATAAAGCAGAAAAAGAAAAAGTAGATCTCGTTGTTCTATGCGGAGACATAACTGGACATGTAGAAACAAAAGGAATAATAAAACCCTTTAAAGATAAAAATCAAAAAGTTCTGATTATTCCTGGCAACTGGGATTCTTTTGCTACAGCAGACTTTTTAGCTTCGGTTTATGGAGTAAAAAATATTCACGGCTATGCTGTAAAATATGAAAATATCGGTTTCTTTGGAGCCGGCGGGGCAGAGGGCCCGGGCCCGGGATCAGTAACCGAAAAAGAAATTCTAGAAACTTTAAAAAAAGCCCATAAAAGTCTGGAAGGAATCGAAAAGAAAATAATGGTAACTCACATGCATCCCTCAAAAAGCCTCTCAGAATTCTCCGGAATTCCAGGAAGCAAATCTATTACTAAAGCAATAAAACAATTCAAGCCAGATCTGTTAATACATGGGCATATCCATGAAGCAGCAGGCCTAGAACAAACTATTGGTAAAACTCGTATAATTAACGTAGGCCGTGAAGGCCGAATAATTGAAATCTAAAATTATCAAAAACAATAATAATTTAGATAAAAATAATTAGAAATTAATTCTGTTTCTTCTTCATATAACAGTCCTTGCAGAATACAGGTCTTTCTGCTATAGGTTTGAAAGGAACTTGACATTCCTTTTTACATTCAGAACATACTGCTTTATGCATTTCTCTTGGTGCGAAGTTGCCTCCAAATCCGTTTCTTGATGATCTTTCCATATTTAATCCTCCTAGCATTAAGTTAATTTATATGGTTTATAAAACTATTACTTTAGAAGAAATAGCAAGACCTATATATTTTAATATCTCTGATTTTTAGAGGAGAAAATGCCAGTAAACGATTTCATACCGATAACCGACGTTAAAATAACGACAGAAAAAGAAGTTAAACAGAAGCCAAGTATAGAAGAGCTTACAACTATTGAATCTCCAGGAAAGCCCGTCCCAATGCCTCTTCCTAAAAAAACAGGAAAAAGAAAAACAACAAAATTCAGAGCTAGAAAAGAATCTAATGATGAGGCAGAAGAATTAAACTATAAGAAAGATTACATTCTGATAATAACAGAAAAGCCCCAAGCAGCCCTAAAAATCGCTTCGGCGTTAGGAAATGCGAAAAAATACACTGATGATGGTGTTTCTTTCTATGAATTAGAAAGAAATGGGGAAAAAATACTTGTTGCATCAGCTGTCGGCCACTTATTTAATTTAACTTATGTAGCAGGACAAAAAGGCTGGCCTATTTTTAATTTAGAATGGGAACCTTCTTATGAAAGAAAGAAATCTGCTTTTACAAAAAAATACTATAATGTAATAAAAAAATTAGCAAAGAGGGCTAAAGAATATATTGTAGCAACAGACTATGACACTGAAGGAGAAGTTATTGGTTGGAATGTTCTTAGATTTATTTGCAAACAAAAAAATGCAAAGAGAATGAAATACTCTACTTTAACAAAGGCAGAATTAGAAAAATCATTTGATTCTCCTCTAAAAGAATTAGATTGGGGAAACGCATATGCTGGAGAAACAAGACATTTTGTAGACTGGCTCTACGGAATTAACTTATCCCGCGCCTTAATGTCTGCAATTAAAACATCAGGGTCATTCAAAATCCTTTCAATAGGCCGTGTTCAGGGCCCAGCGTTAAAAATTATAGTAGACAAAGAACGCGAGATAGATGCATTCAAGTCAGAGCCATATTGGCAAGTTTTAGCAATTCACAAAGACATAGAATTCAGACATCCAGAAGACATTTTCAAAAAAGAAGAGCTGGAAAAATTCAAAAATATTAGGGAAGCAGAAGCAGAGACAAAGAAAACTGAAGAATCTCTGCCACCCCCTGTACCTTTTGACTTAACAACATTGCAAAGAGAAGCTTATCGCTGGCATAAAATAAATCCGGCTGAAACACTCAAAATAGCGCAGAAGCTTTATCTTGATGGACTTATATCATACCCTAGAACTAGCAGTCAAAAAATTCCTGAAGCAATAGAACCTAAAAAAATTCTAAAAGCTCTTGAAAAACAGTTCCCGGAAGCAAAAGAAGCCAAAAGATCAGTGCCAATTGAAGGTGAAAAATCAGATCCCGCTCATCCTTCAATATATCCAACCGGAGATCATGCTGAACTTGAAGAACATGAAGAAAAATTATACAATCTTATCGCAAAAAGATTCATCTCGGCGTTTTCAAAAGATGCAATAACAGCAAACAAGAGAGTCACACTAACAGCGACAACAGATAAAAAAATAAAATTCAGAGCCTCCGGCTTAAAGGTTTTGGAAAAAGGATGGACTAAAGTTTATCCAGCAATGCTGGAAGAAAGTGAGCTTCCTGATTTAAAAGGAAAAGTAAAAATAGATGAAATAAAAATTCTTGATAAAGAAACGCAGCCTCCAAAGCGTTATACTCCTGCTTCTCTTATAACAATTCTTGAAAAAAAGAATCTTGGAACAAAAGCAACGCGATCTTCTATCATTGAAACATTATTTGACCGAGGCTATTTAGACGGAAATAGCATAAAGGCAACTCCACTCGGCTTAATACTAATCGAAGCACTTGAAAAACACTCTCCAATTATAATTGATGAAAATTTAACTCGCGAATTAGAGCAGGAAATGGAAGAAGTTCATGAAAATAAAAACAAAGAGAAAAAAGAGCAAGAAATTATAGAAAAAGTAAAAGCAGTTATCACAAACATTTCAAAAGAATTCAAAGTAAAAGAAAAAGAGATAGGCCAGGATCTGTTAAAAGGAATAGAAGTGCAGCGGCATGAGCAGCAGGAAGCAAATACTCTAAATCAATGTCCAACATGCAAGAAAGGAAATTTAAGAATAATGTATAATCGTGCTTCAAGACGTTACTTTGTTGCCTGCTCTGCCTATCCTGAATGCAAGCAAACTTACACTCTTCCCCCTAATTCATTAATGAAAAAATCAGAAAATATCTGTGAATCTTGCAAGTGGCCAAAGCTTCTTGCAATAAGAAAAGCAAAACGCCCCTGGGAGCTTTGCTTTAATCCTGAATGTGAAATTGTAAAGAAGCAGCGCGCCGAGTGGGAAGCCAAGAAGGCTAATTGGCAAGAAAATAAAGAAAATAAGGAAGAAAATAAATAATAAAATAAAAAATCTAACTGCCTTTGCAATATTTATTAATATAAGTTTCTATTTCTGATAATTTTTCCGAACGTTCAGACTGTCTTCTATTAAACTCTGCAGCATTATAACAATTGCAATTTTCCCTTAAATTGCATTTAGTAAAAAAACTACAATTCTTGCATGTTACTCTGCGATACTCTATATCTCCGCAACCATTAACACTGGCAACAAAAGAATCTGGAATCACACCATATTTCCTTGTTAGAGATTCTATAGCTAAATCTCCTAAAACAGTGCCTGGTGTTAATTCATCTTTTTGCGTAGCATAGCAAACAGGCCTCTCGAATATCTTTTCAGATGGAAATAGTGTTCTTCTTAACTCTTCATATTTTATTCTTCCACTAAGCCATCGCCCAAAAAAAAGAATATGGCTTCTAGAAATTGTAAGCAACTCTTGATCTCCAGATTCTTTAGTAATATACTCTCCCCATCCCTTCAAAATTTCTAATCCGAATCCTTTTAAAGTCAACTTTTCACGACGCACTCCACTAAAAAATTTTCTTTCCAAATCAATCAACTCTTGCCTGCTCATTAATCCATTTGATTCCGCTTCCACAAGCTAAACTCCAATTAATCTAATTTAAAAGGATTATTGTAACCAAAAACAAGATTAAAACTCATAAGCACTTGCTTGCAAAATTAATTAATTTTCTGCCTGAAAATTAAAGAATATCTTTCCTCTTTAACTCCATCTATATAATGAAATGGTCTATATTTTTGCTCTTCTGGCTTTCTGGCGGCTCTTAATAATACTAAACTTCCTGGAGCAGCAGATAATTGCATAGAATCTCTCTTATCTCTATCTCTGCAGACATTAAGCGATGCATTTCCTTCTAAAACAAAAATAGATATTAGATTATAATCAAATGCGTAATCTTGATGTGGCGTAATACCTAAAGAATTTGCAGGATAATGATGAAATCCAATAGAATTTATATTCCCAGAGTAAAAATTAGCAATATTTCCAAGTTCTTTATAAAATAAACTATAAGTATCCCTTAACTGCTTAACAAGAGGAAAATTTCCAATATTAGAATTATTATGGGCCTCTCCGATATAAAAAGTATTCATTACTTGTTGAACTTTGCCAACATATTGTTCAGCTGGTTTCAATCTGCCCTGTGCATTTTTGATCTCGTTTAATAAATCTTCTCTAAAATCAGGATTTAAAAAATTTGGAAAAGACATTCCCCCTAATTTAGATAAATCATATAATTCTCTAGAAATATAAAATGCATCGAGATTAGACATCGAAAATAAAAAAGAAACTTACTTTTAATAATTATTACAAATTAAAATATACTTTACTTGCCTTTTCTTCCCCAAGCTCTCAAACTAGGACGTACTTTCAATCCTGGACCCTTGTTTCTCAATCCTCTGGACTTCTTAGCAGCTGAAGTCAATCCCCTCTCAGCTCTCTTTCTATTTTCAGGCATTGAAATCCAATTAATCACTCTGTCTGTTTTTATTTCCGGCTTATTCGGGTCAACCATAATAACTTCAAAGAAATAATGCTGTCCATCTTTTCCTATATAATAAGAATTGAGAACTTCAAGAGCAGGATAGTGTCTGGCAGCCCTTATTTCAGCAACCCAGCGGTAATTCATTTTCAATGTTTTTCTAACATGCTGCTTTCTGCTCTTTCTTCCGTGTTTATGTCTTGATCTCTGTCTTCCGCCCCTCATTACTCTTACTCTAAAAACAATAAATCCTTTTTTTGCCTTATATCCAAGAGATCTTGCTCTGTCTAATCTAAGAGGCTTCTCAACTTTTACAATTGCTTCTCCAGCTCTCCATTTAATAAGATTATCCTGTACAGCTTCTCTAGTAGGATTTTTCCAGGCCTCTCCAAGATAATGATACATACTATTTGCCATCTCTAAAGTTAACAAAAATGGTTTTTAAATCTTTAGCTCGTGAGAGCTAAAGGAAATAAGAATTTTTTAAAATTCTTGAACCTTCTGGCTTTTTTAGAAAGACAGAACGGGATAAAGATTTTAGTCTTTAGAACTTCCGTGTAAAAATTATTAAAGTTTTTCCCAGATAAATAAAAAGTAATCATAGAATGATGCGGCAACACTTTTGTCCCTTATCAAAATTGCAAAAGGATTTTCGATATTCCACATTAATAATGCAACATTATCGCCGTAAATATTAACTGCCAAATCACCGCCAAGACCTTTAGGCATGAACTTAGTCTTGCAAAGTTTAAGCATTGGAGGTTTTTTAAATTCAGGCTTAGTAAACGCCTTTCCCGAATAAATTATTTTCATAGGAATTTTTTCTTTATATCTTAATATGTTAAAACGCTGATAAGTTCCCATAATAATATTTTGTGCTTCAGGACTACCGCCAATTACTAAAAGTTCTTTTTTTGTTTTTATTACATCCTCGAGAATTGTCTTGATTCCCTTCTTGCCCATAAAAAATTGAGTGCTCTTTTTTTCAGTGCTTGATCGAAACATTTTTTCCAGGTCTGGAAGAGCTGATTTTATAATCTTTTCTTTCTCTTCCAATATTCGAGATAAATTATTTGGATCATTGGCTTGATACTGTCTGACTCCATCTGTTATAATTAACGAAACCAAACCTTTCTCGCTAAGCCTTATGAGAATGTCGTAAACATTTCTTCTATGTATTCCCGTCTTTCTTGCTATCTGCGTTACATTTCCTTTATTCCAGGATAAAAGCACCTTGTAAACTTTTATTTCATTGCTTGTCAAACCGGCTGCTTCAAGTGCTTCCATTTCACTATCTAAACTCTTCTCAATTTAAATATTGTGGTGATGTTTATCACTCCATTTTTTGATATATCTAATTTTACTATTTTGTTTAGGAGGTAAAACAAAATGACAAACGAACAAAGTGTATTGGAGCTAATTGCAATGGATAGAATCGAGATTCCTCTGTCAAGTCTTTATCAAAAGATAAAGAGAGACAAAAAGGGCCAGGCAAATCAAGTTGTTGCACAGCTTGGAGACAAAACCAAATATAATGGGGAAAGATCAAATGCCTATCTTGTCGATGAAGACAAAGAAAAAGCTAGAGGAATGAAGGAAGCAGTTGTTGAATTTGCAGATGAATTTCCAAAATATGGAAAAATTCTTGCAGGAAAAATTGCCGAAAAAAGAGTAAAAACTGAAAAGCATCTTTACTTTGGAATAAATGAAGGATGTAAACTAACAGGCGATGATTACATTGCTGTAATGACTTCTCTTGGCTTGTCCGAGAGCACAGCTAGAAGCTTATATCCTGATTTAATGGAATTAAGCAGAAAGCTTGCCAAAAGGCAGGGCGAGAAAAGAAGGATTATAGTTGGCAAATACGATTCCGAAAGTGATGATTAAGAATGAATGTATTTATTCTTCAATTTTTTATTTTTTGATTTTTATTTAAAAACTATCTGGAAGCTAGCCTTACAGCAATATTTCTGGTAAAAGACTCTGTCTTCTGAATATGTGAAACTTGCCGAATAATAAATCCAAACAATTTATACTCTTTATTTCCGTACTGAGAAGCATCACTATAAGTATCCCAATAAGTAAATCCTTCGACAGCATTACCAACTCCAAATCTCCCATTATGATCAGTTAATACCCTGGGCAACTCTTGTTCAAAGGCAGTAAGATTTTCCTCTAAAGTCGGTTTTATTATATAATCCTGTGACATTACATTAAAAGAAACTATGAATTAATAAATATTTGTTTCCTTGAAACATTACTTTTTTATACCTTCTTCAAGTTTATCAAATATGGCAAAGAAAAACACATTTTATGTAACAACAGCGATAGACTACGTAAATGCAGAACCGCACATCGGACACGCCTATCAAAAGATAGCGGCTGATGTTTTGGCTAGATGGAATTCTCTTCAAGGTAAAGATGTCTTTTTTCTTACAGGAACTGATGAGCATGGAAAAAAGATAGCTGATTCAGCAGAACAAGCAGGAAAAAAGCCAAAAACATTCACAGATCAAATGTCAGAAAAATTCAAAGAAGCTTGGAAAAAATTAAACATAAAATATAATAGATTTATCAGAACAACTGATGGTGATCATGAACAGGTTGTGCAGGTTATTCTGAATGAAGTTCACAAAAAAGGAGATATCTATGAAGGATACTATGAAGGATATTACTGTACAGGATGCGAAACGTATTATACAGAAAAAGATCTAATAAACGCCTGTTGTCCCATACATAAAACAAAAATAGAAAAATTAAAAGAAGAGTCTTATTTCTTTAAGCTATCAAAATATCAGAAATTCCTTCTAGAGTATTATAAAAAAAATCCTGAATTTATATTGCCGGAAGAAAGAAGAAATGAAATAATAAATAGAGTAAAAGAAGGTCTTCATGATTTATCAATATCTAGA
>Ga0247727_10005065_pt1 | contig 27178 bp, 21 predicted proteins | sample WisWelCaveWW1625_FD_202498 | JGI IMG/M metagenome (GOLD analysis project Ga0247727, IMG submission 202498) | Biofilm microbial communities from Wishing Well Cave, Virginia, United States - WW16-25 | ecosystem: Environmental > Aquatic > Deep subsurface > Groundwater > Cave microbial mat | place...
TCGATATACGGGAATGTATGCGCGCCGCATTTGTCGCCAATGAGCAGCGAGTCGCACTGCGTGTAGTTGCGCGCGCTTCGCGCGTCTTTGAGAATTTTCACCTGGCCGCGATAGGTGTTCTGGCCGTGGCCGGCGGAGATGCCTTTCGCGACGATGGTGCTCGTGGTGTTCTTGCCGATGTGAATCATCTTGGTACCGGTGTCGGCCTGCTGATAATTGTTGGTGAGCGCCACGGAGTAAAACTCGCCGACGGAATTGTCGCCCTGAAGAATCACGCTCGGATACTTCCACGTAATCGCTGCGCCGGTTTCAACTTGCGTCCACGAGATCTTTGCGTTTCTGCCGGCCTTGCCGCGCTTGGTGACGAAGTTGTAGATGCCGCCTTTGCCGTCCTTGTCACCGGGATACCAGTTTTGAATCGTCGAGTATTTGATTTGAGAATTGTCGAGGGCGACCAATTCCACCACTGCGGCGTGCAATTGATTCGTGTCGCGAATCGGTGCGGTGCAGCCTTCGAGGTAACTCACGTAGCTACCTTCTTCCGCCACAATCAGCGTGCGCTCGAATTGCCCAGTATCCGCGGCGTTGATACGGAAGTAAGTAGAAAGCTCCATCGGGCAACGCACACCTTTGGGAATATAACAGAAAGAGCCGTCGCTGAACACGGCCGAATTTAACGTCGCAAAAAAATTATCCGTGTAAGGCACGACCGAACCAAGATACTTCTTGATCAGATCAGGATGATTCTGCACCGCTTCGGAAAATGAGCAAAAGATGATGCCCAACTCCGCAAGCTTCCCTTTGAACGTCGTCGCGACCGACACGCTGTCGAACACCGCATCGACGGCGACCCCGGCAAACTTTTTCTGTTCGGTCAGGGGGATGCCCAGTTTTTCAAACGTCGCGAGCAATTCCGGATCGACTTCGTCGAGGCTCTTGAGTTGCTTCTTCGGCTTGGGCGCGGAGTAATAAACAATATTCTGATAATCGATCGGATCGTAATGAACGTTCGCCCACGTCGGCTCTTTGCCTTTCAGCGTCATCCAATGGCGCAATGCTTTCAAACGCCATTCGAGCATGAACTCAGGCTCTTTCTTTTTTGCCGAGATCATACGAATGGTGTCTTCGTTCAAACCGCGCGGCACGGCATCGACATCAACATCGGTGACGAACCCATACTTGTACTCGTTTGCGGTAAGGGACTGAATAGTTTCAACTGCTGTGCTCATGATTTCTCCATTTTGCAATCGTATCGAACCCCGAAGCCGGGGTCTATTTGATTGATGCGATTATTCTATTGAATGAGAAGGAAACCGTGCCGGCGAGTCAACAGAGGGCGAAAACTATTTCTACAACAATGCGCATTCGCTGCCGTTCCATTCCATCTTCACACTGTTCTCTTCACATTGGCTTCATTCTCAACAATAAACTTGACTCTCAATCTCATCTATGAAAAGATACTTCTTTGCATTAATCGTTTTCCGGATGAACAGTCGGTGTATTCTTGCTCACGAATATTCCTCTTTTTCTTTGATCAATGCAACGCGCGCATGATCCGTAGAAATCAAGTCGATGATAATCGACCCGCGCTTGGATCTGCCGATGTACTTGCTCATTCAAATTTCCCTTGTGAGACAAATTCAGATCGACGATCTCGCCGCAGTCGTTGCATACAAAGTGATAATGCGGCTGCACATTGCCGTCGAAGCGGTCGAAGGTGCTGCCCATCTTCAGTTCTTGGACAAGCCCCTTTGCAACCAAAATATTCAAGTTGCGATAGACATTCCCCAGGCTCAACTTCGGGAATTCCGCTCGCAATCGATCATAAACCCACATCGCGGTTGGATGGCAGGTTGTGTTGCGCAACAACTCCAAAATCTTTTGTCGCTGGCGACTTGCTCGATGACGATGACTCATACTCGGCATAGATAGCGTCCACGCTGGAGATAATTTGCTCACTGATGAAGGGTCAAGGTTGTTTATGCCGAAAACGAGCTGCCGCAACCGCAGGTGCGCATCGCATTGGGATTCTTGAAAGTAAATCCGGTGCCCTGCAAGCCGTCAGTGAAATCCAGTTCGGTGCCCTGCAAGTAGAGCGCGCTTTTCGAATCAAGATATACTTTGACACCGTCGAATTCCAATACATTGTCATCGGGACGCGACTCTTTGTCGAGAACTAAGAAATATGAAAGCCCTGAACAGCCGCCGCCCTTCACGCCAACGCGCAAACCGCAGTCGCCGGTATTTTCTTGCGCCATTATTTTCTTGATCTCGGATGCAGCTTTGGGAGTTACCGTAATCATGAAAACCTCCTGAAGAGTATCAGTTCAAAAAATCTCTATTGGGTAAATCGGAAAATTTCAATTGTGCTCGCGAACCCGCCGCCCATCTTCATTCAATCGTTTGGCAGCGTAGATGATTTCTTCTTCATTATTGAACCGGCCGATGCCAAAACGCAGCGAACAATGAATCAATTCTTTCTGTAATCCAATCGCACGCAAAACATGCGACGGCTCGCTACTGGCAGAGGTACATGCTGCGCCGGAAGAGATCGCGATCTCTTTCCGAAAAGCGGTCAAAATATCTTCGCTCTCGATTCCTGGTAGGCTGATATTCAAGTTTCCGGGAAGTCGTTGCGTTGGATGCCCGTTCAACACAACTTCCGGCAGCGCTTCTTTTATTGAATTGAACAAGAGATTTCTCAGCCGTTCTATGCGCGCCGCTTCCTCCTTCATTAGTTCTTGACAAAGCTGCGCGGCTTTGCCGAGGCCGACGATGCCCGGAACGTTGTAAGTTCCGGATCGCATCTGCCGTTCCTGCCCACCGCCAAACATCTGCGTTGTCAGTCGAATCGACGGCGCGCCCGAGCGAATATAAAGCGCGCCAACTCCTTTTGGACCGTAAATCTTGTGCGCCGCGATGGATGCCAAATCAACGCCGAGTTTTTTGACATCAATCGGAATCTTGCCCGCGGCTTGCGCCAAATCTGAATGCAGCAGCGTACCGTGTTCGTGTGCTATCTTGGCAATCTCCGCCATCGGCGCTATCGTGCCAATTTCGTTGTTCGCCATCATGATCGATACGAGAACCGTGTCAGGTCGAAAGGCCTCTCGCAATTTTTGTAGATCAACCAGACCATATCTATCAACCGGCAAGACTGTCATTTGATACCCAAGTCGTTCAAGATGCTTGCACGATTCAAGCACCGAGTGATGCTCGGTGGCCGCGGTGATCACATGTCGTTGGCTTTTGCCAGCGCCTTCGATCAACCCGCGAATCGCCAAGTTGTTGCTCTCGGTGGCGCAGCCGGTGAAGATGATTTCTTTTGGCGCCGCGCCGATGAGCGAAGCCACCTGTTCACGCGCAACTTCAATCGCCTCTCCTGCCTGCGCGCCGAACACATGATGACGACTGGATGGATTTCCAAAGAACTTTGTGAAGAACGGTTGCATCGCCTCCATCACCTGCGGGTCGCACGGCGTGGTGGCGTGATTGTCAAGATAGATCGGCAACTGCATGGTGATTGCTCAGTTCAAATCGGCAAGCGAAATGCCGTTCAAAAATCCCATAAACTTGTTTTGAATTTTCGCAAAAGGGTCTTTGATGTTGCAGACGCCGGTCTGCAGTTGCGTGCATTCACAGCCGGGATCCGTCGTACATTCGACGATGCCGATCGGGCCTTCGATGCTTTGAAGAATATCGGCTACGGAAATTTGAGCAGGCGGCTTCGCGAGAGTATAACCGCCACGCGCACCCTGGCAACTCATGACCAAACCCTGCTTGGCCATCTTCTGCATGATCTTCGCCATAATCTCCGCCGGGATGTTGTATTTCTCGGAAATCTCCCGCGCACTGGCAATGTATCCAATTGGCTGCTGATATATGTACTTAAGAGCGATTATTCCATATTCCGCAGCACGTGAGACTCTTAGCATATTAAATCCGACTCTTTTAGTCCGGTTTGAAGATAAAAAAAATGCGCTCTTATGTCAAGCGATTTCTCTATGAATAGTTAATAAAAATTTGATGCGTTTGTAAATCAAACCTTCTGCAAATGTTCGATTGCCCATTTTGCCATCCCTTCTTCAAGCGGTATTTCAGGTAGGATAGAATAGTCTACTGCCAAATCATAATTCAGCGCATCATATACTGTATCGAGAGCAAGCTGCAAATCAAGCTCGACGTCCGGATCATCCGCCAACAGCGGAACCGGAATAGTCGGCAATTTCATGCTTAATTGAATCCGCCATATTTCCGTCATCGGTCGTCGCTCGGCGCGGCTGAGAAAAACAAAATACGGCGCCGGAGGAAGCGGTTTCTGCATGGGCACGCGTTGACCATTGCGTAGCAAATCAATCTCTATCAGATGCGACATGCTGCATAGGATTCTCTGTCGCTTATCCAAATACTCGCGTCGCCCTTCTTCTCTTTTGTTCGTCGGCGAGAGCACCTCAATTGCTGTAACCAATTCGCGATTCGCCACATCGCGGATTTCCACAGTAATGTGCGGAATGCGCAAAGGCATAACCGTTGCCATGTATAGTGGTTGCGCACCATAAACAGCAATGGACTCCGCCACTTTACTTTGACTATCTGCGGAAATTATGCTGGCATCTGGATAGATGTTACCAGCGATGATGCCTATATCTTCTGGTGATCCCGTGACAAAACGACGTGATAACCGTACGATGTACTTTGGCCGTAGCCTGGGAGCCAACTGCCGAGCGATTTCCGAGCTTAATTCGGCATGGACGCTAGTCCATTCAGATCCTTCGAGATAAGGATCCATTCCGGGAAATGGGGATGGCATATTTTATCCAAACTGATTCAACTTATTTTTTGCCTCGTGATAGATGCGCGTCTTCTCCGCAAAAGGAATGAAGAGGCTCTTGAAGCCATTCAAGATAATCTTTTTCACTTGCTCGAAATTCAAGTCAAAATTTTGCACCGCGAGCCAAATCTCATCGGTCATCGTCGTGTTGGAAATCAAGCGATTGTCGGTGTTGAGGGTAACGCGCAGTTGGTAGTCAAGGTATTTCTTGAAGGGATGCTCGGCGATGCTCGGGACGGTGCGCGTTTGAACATTACTGGTGAGGCAAATTTCCAGGGGAATGCGATGATCACAAACGTAATTTAATAGATCAGGATCTTCCATCAGACGCGTGCCATGGCCAATGCGATGCGCGCCGCAAGCATGAATCGCTTGATGGATGCTCTCCGGGCCGTAGGCCTCGCCGGCGTGCGCCGTGCAGTTTACACAATTTTTCCGGATGATATAAAACGCCTCGGCATGATCTTTCGCAGGATAGTTGAATTCCCGGCCAGCCAAATCGAAAGCGACAACGCCGCGATTCTTGTAGCGAACTGCCAACTCTGCCAATTGCAATGAAGTCTCCGGCGGGATGCTGCGAATGCCGCAGACGATGACGCCGGTTTTAATCTTGAAATCGCGCTCGCCGGCTCGCAGCCCTTCAAGCACGGCGTCCATAATCTGCACAAGCGACATGCCTTTTTGTTGATGCAAAATCGGCGAGAACCTGACCTCGAAGTAGGCGACGTTCTCGCCCGCGTTGTCGGCGACCAACTCATACGCAATACGCCGCAGCGATTCGTAATCCTGCATCAGCTTGAGGGTGAGATCGAATTTGTCGATGTACTCGCTGAGGTTTTTTACCGGTTCGGTTACCGACAACAGTTTCTTGGCTTCTTTCTCATTTTTTGCCGGAAGATCGATGCCGTTGGTTTTTGCCAATTCCATCGCCGTGCTGACGCGCAATGAGCCGTCGAGATGAACATGCAGGTCGGTTTTAGGAAGCTCGAAGATCACATCGCGCGTCAATTTCATAAAGATCCCTCCGGATAAATTCTCAGTCAGCCGTTACTTCGCATTCGTGACGTTGCATTCATAAGATAAAGACAAATCGTTCATCAAGACATCACTCATCTTCGCATGTCGATCTTCATTCAGCCAGCGCCTTTTCCAATTTTGGTGCGACACGCTTTGGAGAGGCCGGACGTTCGCGCGGATCGGGGAGCAATGTGATCCATGTTCCAAGCGTCAAAATCAAGCCGCCAATCCAGATCCATTGTATGAGCGGGTTGAGATAAGCCTTGAACACCGCTTCACCGGTTGCTTGGTTGACTTCTCCGAGGACGACGTACAAGTCCTCCCGCCAATTTGAGAAGAGCGCCACTTCGGTGGTCTGCTGCTGCTGCACTTTATAAAAATGCTTTTGAGGGTAGATCGTTTCCAATACTTTGCCATCGTGTTTCACCACCACCGTAGCTTCATCCACCTGCTTGTGGGCGTCCTCAAGATGCCGGAAGCCTTCATAAACCATTTCATAATTCCGCAGCTTGAATGACTCACCCTTTTTGAGACGGCCATCAGCTTCTTTGTTAAATGCAGAGCCGGTGATGCCCATGAATATCATCACCATTCCGAAATGCACGATATAACCGCCGTAACGCCGTTTGTTTTTTAACAAAAGATGCCACCACGCCAGTGGATAGGCTTCGCCATGGGCATGAAGCCGCGCCATCGCTCCGCGATGAAATTCAGAAAGGATCGTCAACGTGACAAAGACGCCCAGAGAAAAACTAATGAGCGCATAGAGATGGCGCATACCGAACGCCAGGAAAATTGCCACCGCGATGACCGCTCCGACGACCGGGATCGCGAAGATTTTTTTCAAGCTGGAAAGCGAGCTTTTCCGCCAGGCGACCAGCGGCCCGACGCCAGTGAGTAACAGCAAGCAAAGCGCAATCGGCACATTTACGGCGTTGAAAAACGGCGGGCCGACGGTAATTTTCACGCCGCGCACCGCTTCCGAGATAATCGGAAAAATCGTTCCCCAAAACACCGCAAAGCATGCGCCGAGGAACATTAGATTATTCAAAAGGAATGTCGCTTCGCGTGAGACGACGGCTTCGATGCGAGCCGGCGTTTTCAGCAGCGGCAGCTTGGCGCCGAGCAGCGCGAATGAAAGCGTCGCCGACAGGCCGATGAAGATGAGGAACATCGGACCGATGCCGGATTGGGTGAAGCTGTGAACGGAAGAAATCATCCCGCTGCGCGTAACGAAAGTGCCGAAGATGCACAAAAGAAACGTGCACATGATCAACACCATGTTCCAGACGCGCAGCATATTTTTCTTTTCTTGGATCATGACCGAGTGCAAGAAAGCTGTGCCGCACAACCACGGCATCATGGCGGAATTTTCAACCGGATCCCACGCCCAATAACCGCCCCAGCCCAATTCCATGTAAGCCCATTTGCCGCCGAGCAGCATACCGATGCCGAGGAAGAACCACGGCACCAAAGTCCAGCGCCGCACCGTGTGCAGCCAGTCGTTGCCAAGCTGACCGCTGAGCAATGCGGCGATGGCAAAAGCAAATGGCACAGTAAAGCCGACGTAGCCGAGATATAAAATCGGTGGGTGAATGATCATCGCCCAGTGCTGTAAGAGAGGGTTAAGGCCGTGGCCATCCGGTGGGACAACGGACAACATCTGAAACGGGTTGGAGATGAACACATTGAGCGAGACGAAAAAAGCAGCGACTGTCATCATGACGGCGTTCACGTAGGGCATCAACTGCATTTGCTTTTTTCGATAAGCAAGAATCGCCACTAAGTTAAACACCGAGAGCAGCCAGCCCCACAAAAGCAATGAGCCGCTTTGACCGGCCCAGAGCGCCGTGAATTTGAAAAAGGCCGGCAGCGCGCGACTGGTATAACCCGCTACATATTCATACCGAAAATCGTTTGCCAACAACGCCTGCCAAACGCCAACGATTGCCAGTGACAAAAAAACCGTGACCCCGATGGCTGCGTTTTGACCGCTAACCACAAGCGCCTGATTCTCCCTTCGATAGCCGATCACCGACGTAATGATTGCGTAGAGTGCGCAGATCAAAGCCAATATCAAAAAAATGAAGCCCAGTTGGGTCATTGTCGTCCTCTTGAATTATTCCAAATGTTCCAAATCGTTTAGATCTTTGAGTCGGCCAGCCGCTCTCTTGTTAACCTTCAAGTGCTGAGGCTAATCAGATTGACTTCAACATTTTGTTTTAAAATCAGCAACTTCAAGAACTCTTTGAAGTCGGGCGGTAGAAGGGTCGTAGCCATAAATGATTTGTCGCATGAGTTCTACGACTTGTAGGCGTTCGTAGGGTGTTTTAGAACGCCAATATGCTTTCTCATCGGACTCATCATAGAGCGATGTCCAGAGAAGGCTGTTTTATCCATTTTGAAAATGGCGTCGGTGTTATCCACTGGCGTTCTCAGATTAATTAAAAAGATCGAGGAGTATGGTTGATCAATACGTCGAATTTGTCGAAGCCGCTTCTCCTTCTTCAGGCACGGGTTCATATTTGCTCGGGCATTTCGTGAGCACGTTCGTCGCCTCAAAATAATCTCCGGCGTTGTACTTTCCCTCGGCCATCGCTGGCATGCCTTCTTTGAATGTGTCCGGCAAAACACCGTCGAAGCGAACTTCGATGCTTTCACCAAGGGTATCAGCGAGGGCGAAACTGCATTGCAGGTCAGTATCGGACTTTTTAAGAGAACCCGCAACGACCGTGCCTTCAATTCTCAGCCCCTGCCCTTCCACCTCGGTGCCGAGCTTACGCACTTCGCTGATGGTTCGAGAATATACGAAGGTGCCTTCAAGTCCGCTGATGATGAGATACCCAATCGCGGCGATGACGGCGATAAAGACGACAAAAACTTTTGCACTTTTCTTCGAGTTTGGCATGGCTCTATCTCCAAAATAAAGTTAGGCGTAGGCGGTTGCTTTTGTTTCACGAATGACGGTGACTTTGATTTGGCCGGGATAGTCCAGCTCGTTTTGAATTTTCTTGGCAATGTCGGACGCCAGCAAATCAGCTTGCGCGTCGCTAATGCGTTCGGGCTGAACCATGACTCGCAGCTCGCGACCGGCGGAGATCGCGTAGGCTTTTGCCACGGCGTCAAATGAATCGGCTACTTTTTCGAGTTTCTCAATGCGCTTGACGTAGCCGTCGAGTGTGTCGCGTCGGGCTCCGGGGCGTGAGCCGGAAATTGCATCGGCGGCGGCGACCAAGACCGAAATCAAGTTGTCCGCGGGAATATCTTCATGATGCGAGCCGATGGCGTTGATCACCACCGGATCTTCATTATATTTTTTGCCGATCTCCATGCCCAGTTGCGTGTGCGTGCCTTCCTGATTCTGGCTGATGGCCTTACCGATGTCATGCAAGAGACCGGCGCGCTTGGCGAGCTTCACGTCAAGCTTCAACTCTGCGGCAATGTGGCCGCAGATGGTTGCAACTTCTCTGGAATGATAGAGCACGTTTTGTCCATAGCTACCCCGGAAGTAAAGACGTCCGAGCACCCGAATCAAATCCGGATGGATTTTGCCAATGCCCAAACCGGCGACGACTTGATTCCCTTCGCGCCACATGGTTTTCTCAACTTCGGATTCGGCCTGGGTCACGACTTCTTCAATGCGCTGCGGATGAATCTTGCCGTTGCCGATAAGCTTTTCGAGCGCAAGCCGCGCCACTTCGCGCCGCACCGGATCAAAGGATGAGAGCACTACGGCTTCCGGCGTATCGTCAACGATCACCTTCACACCGGTAAGCTGCTCGAAGGTTTTGATGTTGCGGCCGTCGCGGCCAATGATTCGACCCTTCACTTCTTCGGAGGGCAACGCCAGAACCGATACCGAAGTCTCCGCAGCGTGTTCAGCAGCCAATCTTTCGATGGTCATCGTCAGAATGCGCTTAGCCTCGCGATTGGCGTCGGTCTTCACGCGGTCGACGATCTCTTTATAAATGTCGCCGGCTTCTTTGTTAAACTCGATACGCAGATTTTCAAAGAGCGCCTGCTTGGCGTCTTCCAGGCTGAGTTGGGAAATGCGAGACAACTCATGATTTTGTTGTTGAATTGATTTGTGAAGCTCTTCTTCTTTGGTTCTCAGCGCTTCGCGCTGCGCGGTCACTTCATGCTCTTTTTGAGAAGCCGCCCCCTCGCGCTGCTTGATGATTTCCTCATGCTGTTGCTGCTTCTTCTCGCGCTCGTCAAGACGCTCTTCGCGTTCATCATTTTTTTTGAGACGCTGCTTGAGCTTGCTCTCTTGCTCATCGCGGGCGCGAAACCATTCTTCCTTCGCCTGATTCAGATATTGCTTTTTTTTCTGCTCGGCGTCGCGTTGTGCTTCATTGAGAACGTCTTGCACCGTGCTCTTGGCGCGGCGCAATCGCGCCTGCACGATGAACATGCCGACAAAGAACGCACCGCCGGCGAGCACAACTCCGATGCTTATTGCAAGGTATATTGAGATCATGATTATTTTCCCCGTCGAAAAAATTTGTCCAGGTGTGCATGCAAGACATTAATGCGGTGGAGGGCGGCAAACCTAAAAGCTACATGGTTGGCGATTGGAAGAGATATTCGCCAATCTGCTCGGCCATCACTTCCATGTTGTTTTTAACTTTGTTGCCCGCGCAAACCGGATTCGACCAAATGCACTCGATGCCTTTGCAGTAGTCGATGCGCAGATCGCAGTTTTGCAGTTTTTGATATTTGGCAGACGGCACCATTTTGCGCGTCACCTCTTCGCGGCGGAACTCGTTGGTTTGCGTGCGCACGTGAAACTCGACCATCTTGTTCCAGAGAAAATTATGCGCCTGCACCAATTGCGGCGTCGACAGTTTTTCCAATGCGCCGCGTATGGGTCGTCGCTGCAAAAGCTCGATCAATATCTCCAACCGTTGGCTGAAGGTCAGCTCTTCGGATTGCCTTTTGTCCACTATCGACATTGCCTCACCTCATTATTTGCGGTCTAAAGTATCAGCTTGAAAATTAAACCGCCGCGAATTGAGAATTCGCACAATAAACTATTTGCAACGTGCTGTAAATCGATGGCAAAATATAGACATCGGCTCTCTGAAAATCAAGCCATAATTCGGTCGGAAATCCAGCCTGTGAAAAGAAAATTGAAAATGATGCGAGCGTAAGATTACGGTTTGGCATTTGCTGGCGGGATGGCGACGACGCGAAAGCCAAGATTGTTGCTGCGGAAAGCAGGCGGCATGCCGCGGCGATAAGAAATGCGCAATTTGGCGGGCGTGTCACTCCACGAACCGCCACGAATCACCCTCTCCGTTCCCCGTGACGGTCCGTTGGGAGATTCCATGACTTTCTTCTGGTAGTAGTTTTCATCAAACCAATCACTGCACCACTCCCAAACGTTGCCGGTCATGTCGTGCAGGCCGAGGGCATTGGCGCTAAATTTTTTAACCGGCGAGGTGTAAACATACTGGTCGTTATAAGCCCTCCAAATCGTCGGCCAATCAGGCAAGACTGACTTGAGCGCTTCGTCGGCGACATTTCCACCCATAGCAATTTGTGGAGAACCATTGCCCCAACTGTATTTGATCTTGTCTTTGCCTCCTTGTGCAGCCAGCTCCCACTCCGCCTCGGTCGGCAAACGATAACGCAACGACGTTTTCTTTGATAACCACTCGCAATAAGCAACTGCATCCTGCCAGGAAACGCCGGCAACCGGATGATCGAGAGCGTAAAGCCCCGGACCAATTTTTTTGTAAAAGTCATCGGTGCCGGTTTGATAATGATACTGGCCGCCCGGCTCGATCCATTCCGGCATGTGCTTGCCGGTCTCCTTTGCAAAAGCAAAATACTCCTGATTGGTTACTTCGTGCTTTGAGATGAGAAAATCGCCGACACGCACCATGTGCGCCGGTTGTTCATTTGCACTGCCATCCCCCACTATATCGCCAAGCATGAATTTTGTTTCGGGGACCCAGACCATTCCCGGAGGAACTACAAAACGCCCCGCCGAGTTATTTTCTGTTTTTGTTTTTTTGTTAATCACCGCATTTCTTTTTCGATCATCGCGAGAATTGTTTGCCACAGTCGATTCGTCGAGTTTTGCAGGGCGCGATGCTGTTCCTTCGCGGCTGGCAATCATCTCGATTTTTGCAGTCCGAGGCACGGCTGCATTCTTAATCAAACTTTCGGCAATGTCGTTTTCCATCTTTGGAATTTGCACGCCGGCAGACAGCGAAGTAGCAACCATTCGCATATTGCTGTCAGGCGGCGCATTTTCTTTGATCGATTGGGTGGTTGATAACGGCGCTACCGAGGCTCTTTGACGATTGGGTCTCAACACCGGTTCGGCGTGACTGTCGCTTATCAATTCTTTTGAAAAAGCGACGACATCATCAACGACTCCAAGAATAGAGGCGCGATAACCGCCGATGTCGAGACCTCGCTCGGTGGCCAAGCCGAACATGATTGCCACACCGAACAACATGAGCGTGACATATCCGAACCACGACGAACGACGAGGCTTTTTGCTGCGGGAAGTTTGAATCGATCTTCGAGTGCCATTGTTGGCTGACTTAGCGCCCGTGGACTCTGCCGAACGATTTGATTGCTGCCCGGAAGATTTTTTCGCCGTGGCAGAATCATTTGCTGATCGCTTCGGAGAAGGCGTATCTGGCGAGGGCGTTGCCATCACATAATTAGGCTTCGCATCTCCCTTGGCTCGTTGTAAAGCTTGCGGCACAGTGTCGCCGTCCAGAAGACTTTCCAAACACTCGCCAACTTGCGTCGCGTTGTATGGCCGATCACCCGGATCTTTTGCCAACAGCCATTGCACCAAATCTGCAACCAAAACAGAGACCCCTTTGATTTTTTCATCGAGGCGATCCGGCGTTTTGTGCACGATGGCCGCCAGCAGTTCGGCCTCGGTCTGTGCTTCAAAAGGCACTTGCCCGGTCAGGCATTCATAAAGAATGACGCCCAAGCCGTACAGATCGGTGCGATGATCGACCGGCTTGCCGAGAAACTGTTCCGGCGAACAATAAACCGGCGAGCCGATGCGCGCTTTGTAACGGGTCAATCGCGCGTTGGACTCGACGATTTTCGCGACGCCAAAATCGACGACCTTCACCATCTCGACATCCTGGCTGTCCTTCACCAGCATGATGTTGTCCGGCTTCAGGTCGCGATGAATAACGTTGCTTTCGAGCATGCTGGCAAGCGCCTCACAAATCTGAGCGCCGATGCTGAGGGTTTGATTAAGCGGCATCGGGCCATTCTTTTTGATAAGCTGGCCGAGCGACATGCCTTCGAGAAATTCCATCACCAGGTAAACCAAGCCGTCACCGGTCTCGCCAAAATCATGAATCGTCACGACGTTTGGATGCTTGATGCGCGCGGCAACCTGCGCCTCCTGATAAAATCGCTGGCGAACGTCCGGACTCTCCAAAACTTCGGACCGAACAAACTTGATGGCGACGAAATCTTCGATCAACAATCGCCGCGCGCGAAAAACGCTGCCCATGCCGCCTTCGCCCAGCTTCTCGCGCAACTCGTATTTTTTTTCGATGATCATGCCGGTATGCGGCTGGAGCATGGCGCTGCCCGATCTTGCTTCATTCGCATCCACGCATTCGTGCTTGGATGTCGAGTCATAATCGGTGCGGCAGATCGTGCAAATTTTGATTGTCGTCTTCACGGTTTTCCAAAAGAAAAGATTGGGCCGGTTTGAAGAGCCAGAGAATGAATCGCCGGGCCATCGTCCAGAAAAATATTATACTCCAAAAACGAGCGCAGCCACACGCGAGACCCAAGAGGTAAGAAATGAGAAACGTCTGCGGCAAAGCCGAAATGCCGATCCGAAACCGTTAACGAATTCCCGGCTCCGCTGACAGTGAGCTTGGGCATGAAAATCCCAAGGCCCGCGCCAAATTGCCAGCGATCATTCAGCCTGTAGTTCAAAGAACCGCTGATCTTCAACATGGACGCCGATGCTTTCAATCCTGACGCCAGTAACGCCGTTTCCACATCGCCTTTGATATTCAGTGGAACGTAGGCGAGATTTAAATTCACCGCGAGTTTTTGAGAAATAGGGAGAACGCAGAATCCTTGCAGCGCCAGGCTGGCGATGTAGGTATGCGTCATGTCGATCACCCGCTCAACTTGGTTCTGATTGTTGATAACGTTCAAATAGAAAACCTGCCCCATCGATTCCGATGATCTTTTGAAAGGAATTGATAAGCCGCTCGTCAAACCAAATTGGATCGGCCGATCCCGCCGAGCCATGCCAAGCTCCGTCATTTTTGCGGCGGCTTCAGCTTTTGCGTCGCTCGTTTCCTCGCCGGCTTCATCATTCGTAGATTGGTTGAGCTTATCGAGAAAGGGATCATATTCGCGCTTGCGTATTTCAAGCACATCGCCCTTCAAGAACGTCGCATCCGCCGCGCGCTCGATGACCTTCACACCGGCGATCTTCGGCTTGACCGCAATGACTTCCACCCGGCCAACCCAATTCACAAAGTCGTCGGCGTAGCGATTGACTTCGAACACGTCGCCGACCTTGATACCATCCTGCTGGCCGCGATCAATGATACCGGTGTTTTTGTCGAACTCAAGAATCTTGATGACAGATTGAGCTGTGGCGGAAGCGGCAACACAAAATACGAATAGAAGCGTTAAAATAGGAAGTCGAAACATATCTCTCACTGGCTTAAAGGTTGCGATGTTTCGCACCAGCCATATGGCAATTGTTTTTTTGAATTAGAGAAAGAATTCGCCCGATGTATAGGGAGCCATCCGTGACCTGTGCTTGGAGTTAGCAAGCAAAATGTTTGCCAGCTTCTACGCAACCTCGGCGTTGCTCATCTACACATCAATGATATGAAGTAAAGACTGTTTTCACCTTTTTAAACCCAGATTTCGGAACACCGACCCTGACACTATTAAGATTTCGCTAAAAAATTCAAAGCTGGGTGTCCACAATGGGCAATTTTATTACATTTTCGTTGTAGCATTCCAAATCCGTAAAAAGACGGCTATTAATCAGACTTGGCAGCACAAGTGAAGTCGGACTTGGACTTGGTGTCCTGAAAAGTTTTCGAATTGCCCAAGTCCAAGTCCGACTTCGCCAGTCATAGCAGTTGCATAATTAAAAAAAAATCCAGATTATTGATCTGCGAGTTTAGCAATTTGCTTAGCAGCTCAACTATCAGGAGAATAACTCATGGATTTGGGTCTCGGAGGAAAAGTTGCAATAGTCACCGGCGGAAGCCGGGGAATCGGCAAGGGCATCGCGCTTGGCCTGGCCGAGGAAGGCTGCGATCTCTCGCTCTGCGCACGAACGGCGGCGCCGTTGCAAGCCGCGGCGGAGGAATGCCGCGCGAAAAATGTCAAAGCATTGGCTCTGCCGCTGGATGTAACGAATGCAGATCAGCCGAATCAAATCGTGCAACGAACGATCGACAGATTGGGGAGAATTGATATTTTAATAAACAACGTCGGCGGGAATCGGCGCGGCGCTTTTGATGCGACAATCGACGCAGACTGGGAAAGCATCCTCAATATTAACCTGATGACGCACGTCCGCTTGAGCCGTGCGGTTATTCCTCACATGCGCAAGCAAGGCGGTGGAGTGATTCTTTTTATTTCATCGATTTTCGGCAGAGAATCCGGTGGGCCGAATTTATCAATTTACAACACGACAAAGTCGGCGTTGATCAGCCTTGCAAAAATCATGGCCGTGGAATTGGCGAAAGACAAGATTCGCGTCAACAGCATCGCGCCCGGCTCGATTCGTTTTCCCGGCGGGAGCTGGGACAAGAGATGTTTGGAAGACCCGGAAGGCATGAAACAATTTGTAGCGCGGGAGATGCCACTCGGAAGGTTTGGCACCGTTGAAGAAGTGGCGAACGTTGCAGTGTTTCTGTGCTCAGAACGCGCCAGCCTCATGACCGGCGCGTGCGTCAACGTCGATGGTTGCCAGTCGCGATCGCTGATTTAAGCAATGTCAGCGTCGCTTTAACTCAAGGGGTTCAGCCTTTACAGCAATTCTCTCTGCTTTTTCCCGAAAATAGTTTATGATAGCCTGTGTGGACTTGCCTGCAGTTTCCGTGCTTTGTTGATCACGAATTTTGCGTATCATTTTGACAGCATCAATCTTTTTCATATATATCAAGGTGCACACTTTGAGTTTTCATTGCGTCCTGATCATCATTTAAATCGCGTAATGGTGATATCCAAATGCCGCTCGCGTTGTTGCGCCTTTTGCCATTGAATCAGAATCGGGCTTTGATACGTTCCCTGCACGAGTTTGCCGGCGCCGTTCGCATCGCTGTTCGAAACCAGCAGGCTCATGTTTCTCTTCATGCCGAGAAATCTCGCTGCCGGAACCGAAAGCACGCGCGAGACAATGCGCTCAATGACCGACTGGCCGACCTGCAAAGCATCCATCAATTCATTAAAGATATGAACAAGATCATAGGTTGCATAGTATTTCGCCTTGCCGCGCATGGCTGCCGGTTCGCTCAAAAAGCTCCTGCCTTTCCGCGCCACATAAGACAACGGATCCTTGAGCACTTCGGCGAGGTCCTGCTGAATCAAGAGATTCTCATACTCGTTGACGGTCAAGCCCGCATGCTGCTCCTTGCGGCCAAGAGAAATATCCACACGGCCTTTTTCAATATCATACCTGTTCAGCAGCGCGTCGATCTGGTCAAAAAATCCGTAACGCGGGTCTTTTAGATTTATCGAATCAACGGAATGATGCGACATCGGAATAGCGGTGCGATCGGTGTGAACGATTTCTTCGTTATTATAAGCAATGATCGTCGTCTGACGGCTCCGCTGAATGTTTTGATGCATGCCGTCGAGATCGATGAAATAGACCGGCATCCCCGGACGATTGTAGTAGGTCGCACAGTTTTTCAAACCCGCGCCGATGAAAGTGAGATGCGAGTCGGCATTTTGCGGCTCGCATTGGCGTTGCGCATCGCTCAACTCGGTTCGCAGATCCAGGCGGTCATGATGATACCCGGCATCCGGAGGAAACAAGTTTTGAAAGGCTCGGAAAAACGGCTCAAGATGATTGCGGCTGTTGCGCAGGCGTGAGCAAATTCTCTGATCAAGATATCCGGCGGTGGTATGCAACGAGCAATACAGCGCCTTGCGATAGCGCGAAGCAACGTCACCAAATTTCCCCTTGATGGCGGCGGCGACATCGATAACGTCGAAACGCGCCTCGGGCTTCAACGTCAGCGTAATCTCGAATGGATTGAAACTCATGGTTGTCCGGCTTGCAGTGAGGGTCCACAGAGTTGAATCATTGCTGCCTATGTATTCATGAACATTGATCACAAAACAACCCGCCCTACTTTAGTGAGCATCGAACCCCGAAGCGCGAAACATTAGCGCCGGGGGAAAAGACGATTCAAAAATCAGGCTTATGATAAAGCATAGAAGAGTAAATGTCAAGCAAAGTTTGTAGAAGTTCGCATATATCGTGAAAAATTTCCAGAAACATACAATCACACTCCGCTCGATGCGGAGCAACTCTTACACGAGATATGTAGACATCATAAAATATCTTTCCTTATGAGATAAATCCAAAGCATTCTTTTATTCGTTTATCAAACGTCACACATCATGCTATGTAAATCCGCCCACTCACAGAATTGACGCTTATGGAAAAACGATACTCTCGAACTCTGCAAGGCGCTAAAATTAAAATCGCGATTGCAATCTGCATTATCGCACTTGGCCTGTTGGCTTATCGCGCGTTCGAATCTTATCGATCGATGACGGCTTCAAACGAAGTTGTATCAGAATTAATCGATCAAGCGCGCGCCGTGCCAAGGCCGGCAAGCGATCGATTGATTTATTCACTCCAGCAGCGATTGCGCACAAAACCGGATGACGGCCAATCGTTGGCTTATCTCGGCAACGCCTACTTACAAAAAGTTCGTGAAACCGGCGATCCCTCCTACTACGGCAAGGCAGCGCAAGTTTTTAAAGAGGCCATTGATAACGACGCACAGAATGCCGAAGCCTTAACCGGCATGGGCGCATTGTGTCTGGCGCGCCATGAGTTTCACGATGCGTTAAAGTGGGGAAACCGCGCCGCCGAGGTCAATCCTTACAAAGCCGCGGCCTTCGGCGTGATCAGTGATGCGCAGATCGAGCTTGGCCAATATGATGAAGCGGTTGATACGATTCAAAAGATGGTAAATCTTCGTCCCGATCTCAGCTCGTACAGTCGCGTTTCATATATTCGCGAATTGAATGGAGACGTACAGGGTGCGATAGAAGCAATGAAACTCGCCGTCACCGCCGGCGGCCCGGCGCTTGAAAATACAAACTGGTGCCGCGTGCAACTCGGCTTTCTTTATTTCAACAGCGGCTTGCTCGATGCCGCTGAAATAGAATTTCAAAAAACTCTCGCGATCACTCCCGATTATGCGCCTGCACTTTTTGGAATAGCGCGTGCATGGGCCTCTCAAGGCAAGCCGGACGAGGCAATCGCTATTTTGCAAAACGTTGTCGCCACCATGCCTTTGGCGGAATACGTCATCGAGCTTGGCGATCTTTATGAAGTGAGCGGCGATACTGTTCAGGCGGCGCAGCAATATGACCTCGCCAAAGCATTGCATGAATTGCAACAGAACAACGGCGTTCAAACCGACGCCGAGCTGGCACTTTTCCTCACGGATCATGATCTTGATCTGCAGAATGCTTTGAAGCGTGCTCGCGCAGCGATCAAACAAAGACCGAGCATCTACGCTGCCGATGTATTGGCGTGGACGCTTTATAAAAACGGCGAATACAAAGAAGCGGCGCAATTCAGCGAAAAGGCTTTGCGCTTAAATACGAAAAACGCCCTGATCTATTTCCATGCTGGAATGATATACACGAGACTTGGTGAAACCGTTAAGGCCCAGGAATTTTTACGAACAGCATTGGATATCAATCCGTATTTTTCCATTCGCCATTCCACGACTGCAAGAAAAATTCTTGATGGATTGAAAGCATCGATTGCCGCCGACCGAATCACAATGCAAGAAGCAAACTAATCTTGTGTAAGCTCGAAAAGTGCTCCAACCTCGGCTTGGCCGAGGTTTCGATGGCCGCCACAATTCTAAAATATTAATACAACGGCCAAGCCGTTGCGAGAATATTCTTTTAAGATTTGTTTTGCCCGGCAAAAACCATTTGCTTAATTTCCACGTAGCTTTGTGGAGGTTCAATAAAAATCGGTGGCATTCATCCAAGTCTTGCTCAACAGCGTAATCCGAAACTTCGGCGCTGCCGCCGATGGCGACGCCCATAACAGTTCATCAAAATATCTTGTGAGTTCAAGATGAAGCGAGTTTTGTTTCTTTCTGCGGCTTTTTTCCTGTCGTGCATAGCAGAATCATTCAGCCACCCGCTGGGGAATTTCAGCGTCAACCGTTACAGCAGACTCGAAGTCAGTAAAGACGGCTTGCGAATTCTTTATATCATCGACTATGCAGAAATTCCGACCTTCGTCGAAATGGCAAGAATTGATCTCAATAAAGATCGCGACCTAAATGAGAATGAAAAGCAGCGTTTTCTCGACGCCAAGCTCGACGGTTTTCAAGAGAATATTTTTCTTAATATCAACGGTTCGCCGGTTGCGCCCGAACTTCTGTCCGCCGTCGTCGAGCTTCTGCCGGGTCAGGGCAATCTCAAAATCATGCGTGTCACTTGCACATTTCTCGCTTCGATGAGCTTCGATGCATCATCGTCGCTACTCGTGACCTATCGCGATGAAAACTACATGACCCGCGTCGGTTGGAAAGAGATTATCGCCACCGCCGGCGACGGCTTGATGCTTGAAAATTCCTCCGTTCCTGCAAAAGATATGAGCAACGAGTTGCGCAGTTATCCCGAGGATATGCTGATGAGTCCTCTCGATGTGCGCACCGCTACATTCACCGTGAAGCTCTCATCAAGCGGCATTGCAAACTCTCCAACCTCTTCTTCCCGACAACCTAGCATAGGCAAATCAAACGATCCATTTGCTGCATTAATCTCCGGCGAAGAGTTGAGTTTCTCGTTCATCATCTTCTCGTTGTTCGCTGCAATGTTCTGGGGCGCGGCCCACGCGCTCTCTCCCGGGCATGGAAAAACTGTGGTGGCCGCATATCTCGTCGGCTCGCGCGGCACGGCAAAGCATGCAATCTTCCTCGGCGCAACCGTCACCGCCACGCACACCATCGGCGTTTTTGCGCTTGGCTTGATAACGCTTTTTGCCTCGCAATACATTCTTCCCGAAAAACTTTATCCGTGGCTCGGTCTCATCTCCGGCCTCATCGTCGTCGGCATCGGCGTTTATCTGATGATGCAACGATTCGGAATCTTCGCGGCGCATCTTCATGATCACGACCATTCCCACCGTGATCACGATCATGCCGGTCACACTCATACGCACGGCGGCAAGCCGCATTCGCATCTTCCTCCCGGCGCCGACGGCGGCCCGGTCACGTGGAAGAGTTTGTTCGCGCTCGGCGTTTCCGGCGGACTTCTCCCCTGCCCTTCTGCGTTAGTCGTCCTGCTCAGCGCGATTTCTTTGCACCGCGTCGGCTTTGGACTTTTGTTAATCGTCGCCTTCAGCTTGGGTTTAGCCGCCGTGCTCACCGGCATCGGCCTTCTGCTCGTTTATGCGCGACGTTTCTTTGAACGCGTCCGCACGGATAGCCCGATCATGAAACTGTTGCCGGCATTGAGCGCAGCAGTGATCGTCATCGCCGGCTTGATCATCACCGCGCAGGCATTTTCACAGCTTGGCGTGCCGATGCCAACGCTTGCGGAAATCAGCGCGGCGCTAACGCAAACAACAACGATCTCTGTTCTCGGTCTCGGATTCGTTCTCGGCCTCAAACATGCTCTCGACGCAGATCATGTCGTTGCCGTCACGACGATTGTGAGCGAAAAACGCGGGCTGTTGAGTTCTGCGATCGTCGGCGCGGTGTGGGGACTCGGTCATACTGCGGCGCTGCTCGCTGTCGGAATATTTGTGATGCTCTTACAAGCGCAAATTCCAGAGCGCGTAGCGCTTACTCTGGAGTTCGGCGTGGCGATCATGCTCGTCATCCTCGGGGTCAATCTGTTGATAAAACTCGTTCGCAGCAAAGACCTGCACATGCACGCGCATCAGCACGGCGGCCACTTTCACTCTCATCCGCATCTGCACGAGCAAGCCGAAGGCGAAGAATCGCACACGCATCACGGCGCACGGATTGGTGGAAAGCCTTTCTTCATCGGGCTGGTGCATGGCATGGCCGGGTCTGCGGCGCTCATGCTGCTGGTGCTGACAACGATTCCATCGCCGATCATCGGCTTGCTGTACATCGCCATCTTCGGCATCGGCTCGGTCGGCGGCATGTTGTTGATGAGCGCGGCCATCAGCATTCCCTTTGCGTTGACGGCGACGCGATTCACCCGTCTCAACGTTGCCGTTCGAACGATAGCGGCAGTCTTCAGCGTCGGCTTTGGAATTTTCATGATGTATGAAATCGGTTTTGTTGATGGACTATTTTTGTAAAAATCTGAGTCAACCGCGAATGAACGCTAATTAACGCGAATGAAAAATATTAGCATTCACTCGCATAGAACAGCGACTTAAAGATGATTACCGAAAAAGCATAGATTTGGCTTTTAAAAACTATTTGTTAAAAACGAACTTTGCTTTGGCTTTTCATCAAACCAAAAGGAGCCACTATGGCCATCGCAGTCCTTTTCACTCCCAAGTCGATGACCGCGTCAAAATACGACGAGGTCATCAAGCGACTCGAAAAAGCCGGAGCTTCGGCGCCGGCCGGCAGACTGTATCACGCATCTTTTGGAAGCAGCAATCAGCTTCACGTCTTCGATGTATGGGATTCAGCAGAATCATTTCAGAAATTCGGCCAAACTTTGATGCCGATTTTGCAGCAAGAGGGAGTCGACCCCGGCCAACCGGCGATCAGCGAGCTTTATAACACCATCAAAGGATAATCATCGCAGCTTTGTTTGCTGTCTTTTGATTTTCTTTGTGACACAGAACACGGCGTCGATAGTTTTGGGAGTATCCAAATTCGACGCCATTTTTTATCAAAAACAAACACAAGAGAATGATCGATGAATCGTCTTTATCGTTTGGCAATCGTCATCACATCGCTGCTTGTGATCACGACGGCATTGGTCGCTCAATCAGTTGGCGAGATCAAGGGCCGGATAAAAGATGCAGAAACCGGCAACGCGCTTCCCGGTGTAAACGTCGTTCTTGAAGGGACGGCTCGCGGCGCGAGCACTTCCATTGACGGCAGCTTTGTTATTGCCAATGTGAGCGCCGGCACATACGTTTTGTCCGCAAGCATGATCGGCTACTCGACCGCGCAGTTCAACGTGATCCTTGAAGCGGATCGAACCTCGAAAGTTGAACTCAGCCTCAATCCAAAACCCATCGAGCTTGGCGAATATCTTGTGCAAGCCGATCGTTCTTTCACTGCTGCTTCGTCGCGAGCCGTCAGAGATTTCGATCTGAAGATTCGCCCGACGCGTTCGGCGCAGGATCTCCTCGCTCTTGCACCCAGGCTGTTCATCGCGCAGCATGCCGGCGGCGGCAAGGCTGAACAAATTTTCCTGCGCGGTTTTGACGCCGATCATGGCACCGATGTCGCGCTATCAGTCGATGGCATGCCGGTGAACATGGTCTCGCACGGCCACGGCCAGGGATATGCTGATCTTCATTTCGTGATTCCTGAAGTGATCGACGGCATCGATGTTTTGAAAGGACCTTACTTTGCCGAGTTCGGTAATCTCGCCACTGCCGGTGCAGTTGCGTTGCGCACACGCGAGCACATCGACGAAAATATGATCAGCGTCGAGCGCGGCGGATTTTCAACATCGAAGATCACCACGCTTTACCAGATTCCGACCTCGGGCTATCATAACAATGCATATCTTGCCGGGCAATTCTATCGCACCGACGGCCCGGTCGTCAGTCCGCAGGGGTTTCATCGCTTTAATCTCTTCGGAAAATTTCACAGCCATCTCTCTGAGACTGCAAAACTTTCGGTCGACATCAGCGGCTTCAGTTCTGCATGGGATGCCTCGGGACAAATTCCGCAGCGCGCGGTTGATTCAGGCTTGATTGGCCGATTCGGCGCGATCGATGACTTCGAGGGCGGCACAACCGGACGACAGAATTTGAAACTCGCTTACGAAACCAGCGCCAGCAACAGTGAATTTCTTCTGCAAGGCTACGCCAGCCGTTACAATTTCAAACTGTTTTCCAATTTCACTTTCTTCCTCGCCGATCCGATCAACGGCGACATGATCGAACAAACTGACAGTCGACAAATACTCGGCTTGAACGGGCGCTATAGAACCTTGCATCAGCTTGCCGACCTTCAAGCGACGGCAACTTTCGGCGGCGGTTACCGCGCCGATGACATCGAAGTCGCGCTTTGGAATAGTCCGAATCGCCAGCGCCTTGCGTCGCTCGTTGATGCAACAATTCTCGAAAGAAATCTTTTTCTTTGGATGCAGGAAGAAATCATCTTCAGCGAAAAGCTCCGACTGCAACTCGCGCTGCGCGGCGATTACTTCACTTTCGATGTGACGGATCGTCTCGAAAATCAACCCGGCGCGACGTTGCCTCATGCTTCGGGTTATGCCCAGCAAACCATCGTCAGCCCCAAGGCCAATCTCGTGCTCAGCCCGAACCGCTCGCTCGATCTATTTGCTAATTTTGGAACAGGGTTTCACTCGAACGATGCGCGCAACATCATCATCGATGAGCGTGTGCGGCTTCTCGAAAAACAATTTCGACGCGAAGGCTTGAGCAACGAACAGATAGAAGCAGCGCTCGCCGCGCAGAATTTCGATCCGGCGCATCGGCAGACGGGAACATTGCCGCGCGCTATTGGTGCGGAAGTCGGTTTTCGCGCGAGAGTCGCGAATCGCGTGAACTTCGCAGCCGCAGCATGGTGGCTCGATCTTGATCGCGAGTTCGTGTACGTCGGCGACGCCGGCACCACCGAGCTGAGCGGCAGAACCCGGCGCTACGGCGTCGATCTCGAAGCTCGTGCGGCGATTCTCTCGTGGCTCTATGGCGACGTCGATGTCAACGTTTCCACCGGCGAAGCGCGCGATGAGCCGGATGAGGCGAACGATATTCCTCTTGCGCCGCGTTTGACTTCTACGGCGGGTTTGACTGTGCGCCATCCTGCTGGCTATGAAGGCAGTTTGCGTTATCGTCACCTCGGTGAGCGTCCCGCGAACGAAGACAATAGCGTACGGGCTAAAGGCTACACTGTGTTCGATGCTTCGGCAAGCTATCGTTTCAACAAATATAGAATCAACTTTGTAATCGAGAATCTGTTCAACACCGATTGGAATGAGGCGCAGTTCGACACGGAATCAAGATTGCGCGGCGAGGCCGAGCCGGTTTCGGAGATTCATTTTACGCCTGGCAATTCGCGAAATCTGCGCGTCGGGCTCAGTTATCTATTCTAAAAAACTTGCAGTCCCCACCAATTTCATGCCGAGCGAGGCGAGGAATCTTCCAAGCATTGTAGAAAATCAAATTGCTTCGCTTCGCTCGGTGTGACAACTTCTACTTTTCATCTCCCCACTAATTTTTATCTCATAATCGATAAATCCAATCCTCTTTCTCAGCCGTATTTATCACGGAGCTGCAAAAGAGAACGGATGAATGAAACGGATGGTGATACGACACAAATCCGCGTCATTCATCTCGATTTAGTCAAAGTCAGCGAAAGAGAAAATAACGAAATGCTTGGCGTACCCGGCCCGATGAAATCTGATAGCGTCGAGTCAACGGCAATGGGTAACAAATAGCCGGTCAATTTCATCGTTCTCACTGATTCGAATTTCATTTGAAAATGTTTGTTGTGCTGCTCCCACCGCGGAGGGAACGGCACGGCAAACGAAGATCAACACCTGCTGGACGGAAGGAATTTCGTTCAGCATAATTCACTGCTGTTCACAATTTTTTTCAAGGAGATGTTATGCGCAGATTTTTAGTATTTGGCGGAATCACGTTGGCGGTGCTGGCGGTTATCTTTGTGGCCTACACCTCGCGCGATCTCGATGCCTCGAGCCATCGCGAGGCGCCGTTGATTGCCACGGATCCACTGGCAGACAACGCTGATCTCTACGCGTTTCGCTCGCCTGATAATCCGAGCACCATCACCATCATCTCGAACTTCATCGGGTTGGAATTGCCGGAAGGCGGACCCAACTATGTGACGTTCGGACAAAACGTCCGTTACGAGATTTACGTCGACAACGATGCAAGCACTCCAGGTGATGAGATCATCTATTACTTTTATTTCTCCCAGGAAAACGAAGACCCCACGACCTTTTTTAACATTCGCCTCGGCCAGCAAAACTTGAAGACGACATATCGCGCATCGAGAAGCATCGATGGTGGCGCAACCTTCACGGACATTGTCACCAACGGAATTGTGCCGCCAAACAACATTGGTCCGCGTTCGATTAACGACCCAATCGTCGGGCTCGGGGCAAGCAGCTACGATGCCCTAATGCAAGCTGCGATAGCCACGGCTTCCACCGGTGAAAAGGTCTTCTGCGGTCCGGTCGATGATCCATTCTTCGTCGATCTGGGCGGTATTTTCGATCTCGGTCAAACTCGCATACCGGGAGCCCCGGGTGACGCCGCAGCGCGCGATGGCGTAGCCGGATTCAACGTGCACGCTATTGCTCTGCAAATCCCAATCTCGACGCTTCAAAAAGATGGCAAAGATTTTGAATTCGCCACAAGTATTCTTGACGGTGATTTTGTAATCGGCGTGTGGTCTGCTGCCAGCCGCCGCGCTGTAAGCACCCTGAGGAGTGACGGTCAACCCCCAGACGTTTCCGGCGATTGGGTACAAGTATCACGTCTCGGCATGCCGCTGACTAATGAAGCGGTCATACCGATTGGTGGGAAGGATTTGTGGAACGCTGTCGGGCCAGATCAAGACCTCCAGTTCGCAAATTATTTTGTCAATCCCGAACTGGCGCTGTACATGGACGACAGCCAATTCGGCGGTGCGATTCCAGCACTCACGGCTTTGCGCATTCAAACTGCTTCGCTCGGCGCTTTCGATTTCAGAAACGGCAAAGATGGATTGTTTGGTTTGCCGGACGCTGCGCTTGTAGGAACAGCACTACACTCCTCGGCTTTCGGCAGCATCCTTTTGCAAGATAACAATCCACGTTCGGTGGACATTTTGCCGGCGTTCTATACCGGCGTGCCGAATCTCCGTCCATATCAATTGGCCGTCGGCAAGAATGGCGATCCCCTTGCCGCGGGCAAGCCGTTCATCAACAACTTCCTGCCGTCCTTGGGTGACAAGCTGCGCCTGAACATGGCCGTGCCGCCGACGCCTCGTGATGATCCACAATTCAGCACGTTGGGTTTGCTACAAGCCGCGGCTCTGGGACTCACTGTTTCGCCATACAAAGACAGTCCTGACCTGGAATTCATCCCGAATATGGATGGCTTCCCCAATGGCCGTCGTCTTGAAGACGATGTAACCACGATTGAATTACAAGCTGTTGGTGGTGTTGTTCTCGCCGTACTTGGATTGTGGTATGATGATTTTATTCCGGGGCAAACGCCTTCGCCGGTCACTCAGGATTTGCTTGACGTACTGACTTATGTCGCCGGGCCAACGAAGAACGATATGCCGCTCAAAAGCTCGTTCCCGTATCTTGCCACACCGCACCGCGGTTATGATTACGTGAAACAAGCCACGTTCCCGACTTCGATCAGCAACAACCCGCCGTTCGGTTTGGGTGTGGGCTCTCCGAAGTCGTTCTCATTGCTGCAGAATTATCCGAATCCTTTCAACCCTGAGACTGCCATTGAGTACGATCTGAAGAAAAATAGCCAAGTGAAGATTTCAATTTACAACACACTTGGCCAGAAAGTGGCAACGCTGTACGAAGGTCAGCAGGTCGCGGGCAAGCACCGCCTCGTGTGGGATGGCCGCAACGACAAGGGCATCCGCCTCGCTACCGGCACTTATATGTACCGCATGGAAGCCGACGGCGCGACGCAGACGAAGAAGATGCTGTTGTTGAAGTGACGGTGCAAAGAGCAGAGGGCATAGCGCATGGCGCGATGAAGTTTATCTCTTTGCCGACAGTTTAAAATCTAAAGCGCCTTGCTTAATGAGTTTACCAAGCAGGGCGCTTTCTTTTTACAGTTTAATTGTCAGGCGCACTTACGTATTATTTATTACGCATTACTCTTAATGCCTCACCTCACCCACAAAACCGTCACCCCCGGATTCGCCGCGCCAAGATCGGGGTCAT
>Ga0247727_10005066_pt1 | contig 27170 bp, 30 predicted proteins | sample WisWelCaveWW1625_FD_202498 | JGI IMG/M metagenome (GOLD analysis project Ga0247727, IMG submission 202498) | Biofilm microbial communities from Wishing Well Cave, Virginia, United States - WW16-25 | ecosystem: Environmental > Aquatic > Deep subsurface > Groundwater > Cave microbial mat | place...
GGCCGGGGGATCGCTACTACTTCCTGGCCACGGGAGAGGAGACGAACAACGCCTTCTTCCAGTTCGAAGCCACGGTGCCGAGCGGTGCAGGCCCTCCGCCGCACATCCACCGCCGGGAGGACGAGACCTTCTACATCGTGAGCGGCAGCCTCGAGATCCTCATCGGCGATTCGACCTATCAGGCCAAGGCCGGTGATTTCGTCTTCGTTCCCCGCGGGACCGTTCACAGATTCAAGAACGTGAGCGACCGCACGGCCGTTCAGTTGGTGACGTTCGTACCGGCGGGTATGGAGCGGTTCTTCCGGGAGGTTTTTCCTCCCGTGACGGACCCGAAGGCGGCTCCTCTGCCGATTACCGACGAGCTAATCCGGAAGATGAACGAGGCGGCGCCGAAGCATGGGATGGAGTTGCTGCTGCCACCGACGGGCGGGAAGAAGTAATAGCGAGCAACGATCGATGCTGGAGAACACCATGAAAATCGTCGTCATCGGCGGCAGCGGACTCATCGGCAACACGGTCGTCGAGAACCTTCGTCAGCAGGCTCACGAGGTCGTGGCGGCTTCGCCATCATCGGGCGTCAACGCCGTTACCGGCGAGGGACTGGCGCGAGCGCTTGCGGGTGCTCGGGTGGTCGTCGATGCTGCATGCCTCGGCAAGGCCGAGGCAAAGTACCTCAGCGAATTCGCCAAGGCGGAGGCGACGGGTGGCTGTGAGGTCACGGACGACGACGCGCCGATCAAAACGAAGGTCGACGCGGGTGTCGACGACGTCGTCAGCGATCTCGGCTGCGGCAACAGCGTCACCGAAGGTGACGAGGCCTGCGATGACGGCAATCTGACGAACGGCGACGGTTGCAGCAGCGAATGCGAGTACGAGGGCGACTCCGTCTGCGGAGACGCAGTGATTTCAGCGGGAGAGAGCTGCGACGACGGGGGGAACGCGGCCGGCGACGGATGCAGCGCGACGTGCACGATCGAGGCCGGCTGGGATTGCGCCGGCGAGCCGAGCGACTGCACGCCCCTCTGATTCTTTGACGGAGCACCCCCGCGGCATGACGCCGCGGGGGTGCTCTCTACTCGAGTACCAGCTTCCTGCTAAGATCAAAACGGCAAGATCACATGTGTGTCGATCTGGCCACGCCCCGTTCGAGTACGGGGTGAAGCAATCACTCGAGGAGAGAGTCATGCCAAGCACCATCCGCCTTCACCGCGTTCTCCGTGCCAAGCCCGAGCGGGTCTATCGGGCGTTCACCGATGCCGACGCGATGGCCAAGTGGCTGCCGCCGTACGGCTTCACTTGCAAGGTGCATCACCTCGACGCCAAGGTTGGCGGAACGTTCAAAATGTCGTTCACCAACTTCACCACCGGGAACGGGCACTCTTTCGGCGGGCGCTATCTCGAGATGAAGCCGAACGAGCTCATCCGCTACACGGACAAGTTCGACGACCCGAACCTGCCGGGGGAGATGCAGGTGACCGTGACCCTCGACCAGGTATCGTGCGGGACTGAATTGACGGTCGTGCAGGAAGGAGTCCCCGACGTCATTCCACCCGAAGCGTGTTACCTCGGTTGGCAGGAGTCGCTCGCGCAGCTCGCGAACTTGGTCGATCCAGAGATACCGGACGAGTAGAGCGGGCCCGCAATGTGCGCCTGCACGCCGGACAAGAGTTCCGCTCCTAGATTGGTGGGTGATCGGCGACCGGCTGTTTCGGGCACTCATCTGGGGGTTAGGGGTTTCCCAAATTGACTTCGCGTAGCCCTACGTGGGACTCGCTACCAATCCGGGGGATAGTCATGAGAACGTCAAATCCGCGTTGCGCGGGTGCGGCTGGTGTCGCGCTCGCGAGTCTTGCGTTCATTTCCAGCCACGCCGGGGCGGCGTCGGCGGCAAAGCCGATCGTGCCGGTCACCAACTGCTACAACCTCGTGCAAGACGCGATCGGCGAGCTGCACGCCGACCTCAATTGCTCGACGTTCGGGGCCACGATCGTGGACCTCGAGCGCGCGACGTTGAGGCTCAATGGCTTCACGATCACCGGCATCAACACACCAACCGGCGGTACTACCGCCGGCGTGATCAACTGTCAGAAAAAGTGCGTGATCGAAGGGCCTGGCGCGATCGTCGGCGAGAGTCGCGCACGCTTCACCAACGTCAAGATCGAGGACAGCGACGGCTGCGCCTACATCGGCGAGACGCTGATCCTCAAGGAGTCCGAGATCGTGGACAACCAGTGCGGGATCTACAGCACCGGCAAGCTTCGCGTGATCGATTCCGACATCATCAACAACACCGGCCATCCCGACTACCACTTCGGCGTGTTCGCTGGAAAGCCGCGCATCGTCGGATCCACGCTCACGGGCAATCTCCCCGACGTCAAGAGCAACGAGAAGCCGGGCTTCCACGACTCTGTGTGCGATACCAGCGACAGCAACAGCGGCGGTGGCAACTGGGGTATCTGCAGCGTGGACCCGTAAAACAGGACGGATAAGAGGTTCTAGCGCTGTTCCCGCGTGCCGATAACGGAATTCATGTCGCCCAGCAGGTGCTGACGCCACTACGACCGACCCGCCGAGTGCTGGGCCGGGTCGATCGACATGCAGGTGAGCGCCTATGGCCGCGAATCGATCTCTACTTCGCCTTCGATGCTGACAGGTGGGTCGAGACCGAGCTCCGCCACACCTGCGACGGCACGGGGGCAAATGGCGACCTCTTCCCCGTAGAGGGAGATTATCCGGGTCCGGCGAACGTACCGTCCTGGTGGCGTAGTCCGCGACCCGTCTCGACGCCGCGCTGACGGCGGACGAAATCGAGTTTCAATAGCGCGTCCCGCGAGGCGAATTGTCCGCCTCGCGGGGCGCTCGACGTTACTCGAGAAGGAAGCAGGTCTCGATGGCGGTGTTGTTGCCTGTCGCGGTGCGCGCGATGATCTCGAACTTGAAATCGTCGCCCAACGCGAGGATGTCGGCCGGAACCTCGAACTCGGTCACGCTCGGCGGCAGCTCTACGGAAAGCTTCACGCCCTCGCGCTCGACGAAGAACTGGTATTGGTCGATCACGACCACGCCCTTCTTTCCGATGGTCGGATGGGATTTTGTCACCGGGTTCCAGTCGATGACCACCGGCGCGCTCACTGACGGGAGCACGTTGGCGTCACAGCTCTTCGCCGCGGGGATCCCATTGACCGTGATGTTTCCCACCGGTGCGGCCAGCACCTGGCTCAAGAACACTTCCACTTCGAACTCGAGGCCGTCTTCGTCCACGACCTCGATCTCGTAGATGCCTTCTGGGAAGCGGTTGAAGAAAGCCGCGGGGCTGAGCTCGTCGAAGGAGGGCTCTGCGCTTTCGAAGAAAAGCTGGGTCAAGCCCTGTCGTGCCAGACGCCGCTGCGCCTCGATACCGAGAATCTCCCTCCCGAACGGGTCCTCGATCTCCAGTTTGACGTACGGCTCACCGTCGATCGACGAGTGAAGGCCGAGGTCGCGGTCCGTGTTGTTGAGCTCGAAGTAGAGCTGGGCCTCGCTCAGCTCGGCCGCTCGAACGATGGTCGGAGCCATCCAGCCCCCGAGCGCCAACGCGGCTAGCAGCACGCCGCAAAGTGCCGCGGTTTCGTTGTTCGTTGATTGTTCCATGGTGGCCTCCCCGAAATGGCATTTCAATGCCAAATTATGTATTTGGCATTGAAATGCCATATCGGAAGTGGGCTGTCAACGGCTTTCGTCGGAAATCTTTCGGCGGGTGACCTTGGATGGTCGGAGCGACGCTCAGTGCCGACCGTGTCACACCACGCGCGGGGCGGCGGAGTGCCTGACGTCATTCCGCCCGACGCGTGCTACCTCGCCTGGCAGGAGTCGCTCGCGCCGCTCGCGAACCTGGTCGATCCCGAGATCCCGGACCAATAGCGCGGGACCGCATCACGGCGCGCCGATCAACCAGGCCGGGTGTTGAATTCGATTGACGGATGCCGGGTGGATGGCGTACGGGAACCAATCTCATGCTCCCCGGAGGATTGCCATGCCGTCAATGAAAATCCTTTCCATCCTGGTGCTGCTCGCGCCGCTGGTCGCCCAGGCCGCCGATCTGCCCGTCCGCTACACCGTGGACGAGAAGCAACTGAAGAACGCGATCTCAGGGACGAATCTCACCTTCGAGATCTACTCTGACGCGACCTGCACGACGCTGGCCGACAGCACGGTCGTCACCATCGACAACGTCGGCATTCGCGAGCGCATCAAGCAATTCAAGCCGAGGAGCGGAGCGGTGCAGCTGAAAGTCGTCGAGCTGCACCAGACGTTTCTCGGAGTCACCGCCACCGGCAACCTCTTTCTGAAGGTGACGGGCACCGGCGTGGTGCCGGTCGGAGGAGCGTGTCAGGCACAGGCCGCGGCGGTTGCCGGCGGGGGTGGAGATGGGAGTGGGGCGGTCGTGAAGGACGGGCTTGGCACCGTCATGGGTCAATCCCTCGACGGTCTATCCTTCCTGATTCAGGTCGGTCCCGACCTCGTCCAGTTGGCCGTGACATCGACCGACTACGTCCCCTCCGGCGAGCTTTACTATGACACCCTCGGCTGTACCGGAGTGGCGTATGATTATCCTCGGCCGGCGCCCGCAACACTTTTCGTCGAAGGATACCCGATCAACGGGACGCAGTTCTTCGTTCAGACGTCCGGCGGTGCACTAACCGCTACCGCCTCGCAACTCGCTACGAGCCGCCATGTGAGCAACCAGACCGACTGCGACAACTACATCGGTGGGGGCACGTTCGTGGCGCCGCACTCGTGTTGCCTCAGCCCCCAGAATTTCAACGTCAACTTGTCGCCCGTGACGTTGCTGACGCTTCCCGCATTCACGCCGCCCTTCACGCTCGACCTGCCCTGAGCGGCGCGGATTCGAGTCGGCCGCTGGCCGGTGCGAAACCGCCAGCGGCCGCGCCGGTCAGTTCTTGTACTTCACGCCGCACCCATAGGGCGCGGTCGACGCCCGCGCTTCAAGCGACGGGCCGCGCTAGCTTAGCTAGCGCGCTCAGCCTCCGAGCGCCGCTTTGACCTTCTTCAGCGTGTCGATGTTCTTTTGCAGGTCGGAGACGTTTCCTTCCGCCTCGACGAGCGCAGTGCCCATCTCGCCGAGCGTACCACCGCCCGCGGCTTGCTTCAGAGCTTCCCCCGCCATGTTGCCGAGCTGAGCCTCGGCGCGGTCGGTCCTCAAGCTGCCGCATACGTAACCCGACGCGAAGATCACCGTGATCAACGCGGCGCGAGCGAGCTTCGCGAGTTCCAATGAGTGCATGTTCGATCCTCCGTCGATGTGCAGAAGTGGAATCTACACTACGCGTGGGCCTGCTCCACGCAAGGCTCTATACGCCGAGCCGCAGCGCCCCGCGCGTGAGCAAACGCAGTAACGGCACGGCGACCAAGACGACCGCGATCTTGCCTGCCTCGACGCCGAGGTTGAACGCCAACAGCGGAACGAGCGCGCCACCCGGCAGCAAGCCCGACCCGTTCGCCGCCGCGAACCTCCCAAGCACCTCGCCGACAGAATCCTGCAAGCGAAGTCCTCACTGGAGGGCGAGCGCAAGCAAGTCACCGATCCGCGACTTCAAGCTCGCGATTTCCATCAGCCCCGGCTCCGTCGCAGCATGCGCGACCATGATCAAACTCTACGAGCATCCACTGTCGCCCTACGCCCAGAAGTGCAAGATCGCGCTCTACGAGAAAGGCATCGAGTTCGAGGCCGTGCTGCCGGATCTGCTGTCGGGTCGAACGCCGTCGGCTGAGTTCTCCGCAGTCAACCCGCGTTTGGAAGTGCCGACCTTCGTTGACGGCGAGACGTCGATCTTCGATTCGACCATCATCCTCGAGTACATCGAGGAGCGCTGGCCTTCCCCTGCGTTGCTCCCACGCTCGCCGGCCGAACGTGCGCGGATGCGCATGATCGAGGAAGTCGTCGACACGCAGTACGATGCCGTCAACTGGGGCTTGATGGAGATGCTCATCTTCAAGCGCGCAGACGGCGACCTCGCGACGAAGATCATCGCGCGTGCGGCCGAGCAGACGGCTGGTCTGCAGGCCTGGCTCGAACGCCAGCTCGGAACCGCGAAGTGGCTCGGCGGCGACGCCTTCGGCTGGGGTGACCTCTCGGTCGTGCCCTACGTCAACGCCTCCGTGCTCTTTGGCCAAGCTCCGAAGCAAGGTTCGAAGCTCGCCGAATGGCTCGCTCGCGTGAATGAGCGGCCGAGCGTGGCCAAGACGACCGCGGCTGCGAACGAGGCGGCCGCGACAGGAATGGCGGCAATCGCAGGCCTCGTCGAATCGGGCACGTTCAAGCGCGAGTACCGCGATCATCGACTCGAGTGGATGATCCGAAGCGGCGGCATGTCGATCGTCGAGCAGGGGCTCTCGCGCCGGACGATTCGCTTCAGCTACGAGATCCGCTGAGCCGCTGTGGCGGGAGGCTGAGAGGGTAAGTGACGAGACGAACAGCGAAGTTGCCAGCCAGGACGATCTCCGCCGCCGAAGCGGCGGCCATGGTGGAGCCGGGCATGTGGCTGGATCTCGGTGGCGTCAATTCACAGAGCGAGACGTTCGACAAGGCGCTGGCGGCGCGGCGGGACGAGCTGACCGACGTGAAGGTACGGTCCTGCCTGTCGATCCGTCCGCTGGCCTTCCTCGAGGCTGATCCCGAGGGACAGCACTTTCACGCCTACAACTGGCACTTCAGCGGCTACGACCGAATGAAGCATGACGCCGGCCTGACGGTGTACATACCGCTGAATCTCGGCGAGGTGCCCGACTACTACCGTCGCTTCATCGATCCGCCGGACATGGCGGTCATCCGCACGACACCACCCGACGAGCACGGTACCTTCAACTTCGGACCGACGAACGCGTGGATCCACGCGGTTATCGAGCGCGCGAAGACGGTGATCGTCGAGGTGACTCCGAACCTGCCCTACGTGTGCGGACCGCAGAACGCGGTGCACGTCTCCGAGGTCGACTACGTCATCGAGGGCGGAGACGCGGGCGCCACGGAGTTGAAGAACGCGCCCATGAGCGACGTCGATCGCGCGGTGGCGCGCCGCATCGCCGAACACATCGACGACGGGGCTTGCATCCAGATCGGCATCGGAGCCATGCCGAATGCGGCTTGCGCGCTGCTCGCCGAGAGTAGCATCAAGGACCTCGGCATCCATACGGAGATGCTGACGGATGGCTGCATCGACCTCGTCAACGCGGGCTGCGTGACCGGCGCGCGGAAGCAGTTGAATCCCGGCAAGGTGGTGTTCACCTTCGCGCTCGGCTCGAAGTACATGTACGACGCGATCACGCGCAATCCGCAGATGGAGTGCCACCCCGTCGACTACACCAACTTGCCGCACGTCATCATGCAGAACGACAACGCCGTATCGATCAACAATACGACCCAGATTGACCTGCAGGGGCAGGCGGCTTCCGAGTCCGACGGGCACCGACATCTGACGGGCACCGGCGGGCAGCTGCAGTTCGTGCGCGGTGCCTATGCCGCGAAGAACGGGAAGTCCTTCATGCTGCTGTCGTCGACCTACGAGCGGAAGGGTGTCCGGAAGAGCCGCATTGTCCTGAACCTGACGCCGGGGAACATCGTGACGACGCCGCGCTCGGACATCATGTACGTCGTGACCGAATACGGCATCACCAATCTGAAGGCCAAGTCCGTGGCCGACCGAGCACGCTCGCTGATCGCGCTGGCGCACCCCGATTTCCGCGAGGAGCTGGAGCGCCAGGCTTATGAGAACGGCCTCATCCCGAAGAACCTCATGCCGGTGAACCGTCGTACTGCGATCCAGTCTTGATTGGACGGAACCGAACCGACAAGTGACGGCCGTAGTCGCGTCAGCACCGGTCCATTTCCGAGACTCGCATGGATGCGCGGCTCAGCCAGATGGACGCGCGCTTCGACGGCCGCCTCGCCGACCTCGAGCGTCGCGTGACAGTACGGATGCTCGCCGGAATCGGTGCAGTATCGGTGCTCGTCAAGCTTCTCTGATCGGGCAGAGTTCTAGGCGCGTAGTGGCGTCAGCACCGGCACTCGTCCCTGGACTACATGTCGCCGGCCCGCTACGAGAGTGTTCATCAACGGCCGCCTAGGCGTCCAACGATCACCAGTCCGCGAAAGCGGGGCAACTCCAAACGCGCATGATCCGATTCGTCGCCCTGTTTCTCACCACGCTCACCGGGTTCACCGGCCTCGTCTACGAGGTTCTCTGGCAACGCTACCTGGCGTCACTCCTCGGTTCTCATAGCGAAGCAACGGCCGCCGTTCTGGCGATCTTCCTCGGCGGGCTCGCCTGCGGCTACGCCTTGTTCGGGCGCTTGGCGCAGGCGTTAGCACGTCGAACAGATCGAGGCGGACGACCGAGCAGCGTGCTAATCGTCTACGGCATCGTCGAGGCTGCCATCGGCGTTTATGCGTTCGCCTTCCCGGCCTTGTTCGCAGGCGCGCGAGCGATTTCGCTGAGCCTTCCGATCGGCTCCGAAACAGGCGCCTTCGCGCTGGACATCGCGATGACCGCGTTGCTCATCGGACCACCAACGGTGCTGATGGGCGGCACAATCCCGCTTCTGACCCAAGGACTCGCGAGCGGATTGGCAGACGCGACGCGCTTTCACGCGCTCGTCTACGCGTGCAACACCGCCGGCGCCTTCCTCGGTGCCGTCGCTGGGGGGTTTCTATTGCTCCCGTGGCTGGGACTGAAGAACGCGACGTTCGCGATGGGCGTGATCAACCTCTTCGCCGGGATCGCGTTCCTGGCGCTCGGCGCGCGCCGGTCGGCCGCAGCCATTGCGTCCGTCGGCAACGTGCAGGCGTCCGGCTCAGTTCAGGGGTTCGCCGCGTACGCCGCCGTCGCGCTGCTGGGCGGCTTCGCGATGATGGCGTTGCAAACGACCTTCAACCGGATCGGTGCGCTGGCGCTCGGCGCGTCGTATTTCACGTTCGCCATCGTCGTGGCGGTCTTCGTTCTCTGTATCGCGATCGGGAGTATGGCGGTCTCGGCGTTCAGTCGAATCCCACGTGCCGCCCTCGTAGTCGTCGTATGGTCGCTCGTCGCCTACCTGCTGCTGCTCTATCCCCACGTGGGCGACGCGCCGTACTGGGCCCACGTAGTGCGCGCCATCTTTCGGAGCGAAGACGCAGCGTTTTATCCTTATCACCTCGAAGTTCTCGCTGGAATCTTCATCGTGTTGCTGGTTCCGCTCGCGTTGTCGGGAGCCATGCTGCCGCTGCTGTTTCATCATCTCCGGACTCAGGTCGACGACCTCGGCGCCGTCGCTGGCCGCCTGTATAGCTGGAACACGAGCGGCTCTCTCCTCGGCGCGCTGCTGCCCGGGTATGCGCTGCTGTTCTGGCTCGACCTGCACCACATTTATCATCTCGCCGTCGCCTCGCTCGCACTCGCTGCGGCGATCGTCAGCACGAAGACGTTCGAGCGCGGATGGATGCTGGCCGCAGTGGGTCTCGTGGCCGCCCTGACAGCAGCGGCGCGCCAGCCGGCTTGGATACCCGAGCGTTTGTCCGCCGGACTATTCCGTTCTCCGGTGCCGACCCCCGTCACCTACGCCGGACCGACGGCTTTCTTCGAGTCTACATCCGATGCTCAGCGGCCGAGTTTTCTCTTTTACGACGACGACCCGATCGCTTCGGTTGCGGTGGCCAAGTACGCGCGCGAAGAGAAGTCGGCCGACCGGAGCATCCTCGTGAATGGCAAGTCCGACGGCCATATCCTTCTCGATCAGGTGACGATGCGCATGCTGGCGCTGCTTCCTCTGCTCTTGGCCGACCGTGCCGAGCGTGCGTTCGTCATCGGATATGGCACCGGCACGACGATCGGAGAGCTCGCCGATCACCCGGGCATGCAAGAGGTCGTCGTCGCAGAGATCGCTCCCGCAGTGATGAGCGCGGCCGTGCATTTCGAGGATTTCAACGGGCGGGTCCTCGAGAACCCGAAGGTCGACATCGTACGCAGCGATGCATATCGCGCGCTGCTTCACCACGCCGGCACTTACGACGTCATCGTCTCCGAGCCCAGCAATCCGTGGGTGATGGGAGTCGAAACCCTGATGGCGAAAGAGTTCTTCGACGCCGCCCGCGCGCGGCTACGGCCCGGCGGGGTCTATTGCCAGTGGTTTCATACCTACGCCATGAACGCCTCCACCATAGCGCTGGTCTTCAACACGTTTCGGCAGGCGTTTCCGCGCTCCTCGGTCTGGTTCAGCGTGGGTAACGACATCATCCTCATAGGATTCGAGGACGACGACGGCGAAGACGAGCTGGAACGCCTCGTCGAGCGTTGGTCGTCCGACAACATCGGGCCCCACTTCGAACGGTTGGGAATCGATTCGATTCCGGGCTTGCTCGCGCACGAGATCCTGCCGGTGGGCGTCATCACCGCAGCCGAGCTTCCGGATGCCGTACACACGCTGTTGCATCCGATCCTGAGCTACAAGGCCGCGCGCGCATTCTTCCACGACGGTGACGCGCGGTTCCCGAGCACTCTCACGCGCGACGCCGCCACAATGGGCGCAAGGAACTCTTTGCTGCGCCGCTACCGAGCGGGCCTTTCCGACGAGGAGTGGTCGCGCGCGCGACCGTCGTTCACCGCCCAGGCATGCATGTTCGATTCCGCCACCTGCATGACGTTTCTTGCCGATTGGATGCGTGTCGAGCCCGAGGCCGTGGCGATCAACAAGGTCTTCAGCCAAGCGAAGGTGAAGTATGGCGGCACTGAAATCGACGCCACGTTGCTTCCCCACCTAGCGAAGCTGTTCGATGCGAGCGGGACGAGCGATCTGCCGCCCACGTATGAATACGCCGAAAGCGTGGCGAAGCTTTTCCTGCACGCGTACGCGCACGCTCTGCCGTTCGACGCCGGTGCATTGCACGGCCCGTGGCAGCGGTGTGCCGCCGCAGGCGATGAGCGATGCAGGGAGCGCCTCGCCCAGATCGATGCGCTCGGGGTGGAGCTAGGGACGAGCCGGCGCGATCACCCCGGCCAGCCAAGTCCCCGGACCGTGCGTTGAAAAAATCGTGGGTGCCCGTCGACGAAAGCCCACGCGTCGCACGCACCACGTCTACCTGGTCCCGGGCTTCCTCGGCTTCGGCAATCTCGGGCGGATCTCCTACTTCGGGCACGTACGGCGGATTCTCGCTGCGAGGCTCGGGGCGCTGGGGGTCGACGCGCGTATTCACATCGTGCGCACGCACCCGACCACGTCTCTGCCGATTCGCGCATCGCGAGTGGCTGAATCGATCGCCGCAACGGCAGGTAGCGGAGAGGGCCCTATTCATCTGATCGGTCACTCGAGTGGAGGGCTCGACGTTCGCTTGTTGACGACCCCCGGGGTTCAGCTGCCGACGCGACTCGACGTGGAGCGGCTGGCGGCGCGCGTGCGCGCGGTCGTGACGGTTGCGACGCCGCATCATGGAACGCCACTAGCGTCGTTTTTCACGACGCTGCAAGGCCAGCGGCTACTGCAACTCGTTGCGCTCGGCACAATCTACGTGTTGCACTTCGGACGACTGCCGATCTCTGCGCTGCTCTGGATGGGCAGTATCTTTGCGCGATTCGACAACCGCATCGTGAACAACGCGCTTCTCGACGAGCTCTTCAGCCGCCTGTTGACGGACTTTACGCCGGCGCGACGTCGCGCCGTACGCGGGATGCTGCACGAGGTGGTCGGAGATCAAGCGCTCATGCTGCAGCTCACGCCCGAGGCCATGGCGGTCTTCAACGCGTCGGTGATTTAGCGCGCGGGCGTCCGTTACGGGTCGGTCGTTGCGCAGGCCGCCCGCCCGAGTGTTCGCTCTACGATCGGCGCCGGCCTCGACCCGGGTGCGCAGGCGACGCGCGCTCTCTACGGTGCGCTCTACGCGCTGACCGCGACGACGCCGCGCCATCTGACGCCGCGACTCGCGCCCAAAGTGGCGCGCTTGCTGCGACACACCTACGGCGTGATCCCGTCCCCGGCCGACAACGACGGCATCGTGCCGACACGCTCGCAGGCCTGGGGCCATGTGCTCCACGCCGCGGTCGCGGATCACCTGGACGTCCTCGGCTACTTTGGCGATGCGTCACTCGAACCGCCGCACGTAGACTGGATCGTGACCGGGAGCGGCTTCACGCGCCGTCGGTTCGAAGCGCTCTGGAACGACGTGGCCCGCTTTCTCGGCACCGGGCCTGTAGCCGCGGACCCGCACCTGATCCGATCCTTCTCGCGGGCGTGCCACAGGCCATTGGTTTCCTCCACGCTGCACAATCAGCTGCCCGGCTTACTACTTCGTCGATGACGCGGCGAGTGTCATGCTCGCCGTTCTTCGCGTGCGCGCGACCGAGGAAAACGCGGCTGACGTGTCGTTCGCGCTGAGCAATTCGTACACGAGCTCTGCGCTGGCGGGTATCTTGCAAGAATGTGTGAGTCACTGGATCGCGCGGAGATGGACCAGCGTTGAACACGGGAGAAGCAAGACGTAGCCGCCGCGGCGGCGCTCGGCAGCGTGTCAGGCTGCTGCTCGCGCGGCTTTTCCCCGAGCGCGAGGTCGTGCTCCGAACGGGATCGCGCCGCCGCCGCCTCGTCGTTTCGACGAGGGTGCAGGCCACCGTCACCGCGATCTCCGTCGGCGCCGCGATCTGGCACGGCATCGTCACCACCAAATGGCGCGACGGTGTCGCCACCATCGAGCACAAGGACCACCAGATCGTCGAGCTCAAAGTGGATCGCGAGAGCGCGATCGCGTCGATGATGTATTTCGACGGCCGCTTTCGCGGGCTGGCCGGGCGCATCAACTCCGAGATGGAGGAGATCGAGCGCAATCTGGCGCTGCTCGCGAGCCACGACACCATGACCAGCAAGCCGATCGCGGACTACGCAGCGAAATCCGGCGAGGCGGGTACAAAACGTACCGTCGGTCCTCTCGGTCAGGCCCTCTACGAGCAGCTTGCGCGCCTCGAGGACTCGCTGTTCGAGCTGCGAACAGGCCACTCCGAGATGTTGACGGATTCGGCGGGGACGGCCGCGGCACAGCTCGATCGACTCGAGAGCGCGCTGGCGACGGTCGGCATCGACACGAGCACGATGGCCACGGATACCGTCGAGCTCTGCGGCAACGACGCGGACCTGTCTGCTACAGAAACCGGCGAAGGTCACAGGCGCAGTCGCTTGTTCCTCGTAACGAGCGCGAGCGCGGCGCGAGAGCGGCGGCCCGAAGCACTGCACTCGACGATGCGGCGTTGGAGCGACGTTACCGTCGCCATGAGCAAGCTGCCGCTTGGCGCCCCCCTCGCCGACAGGCGCATGACCAGCAGCTTCGGCCGCCGTCTGGATCCCTTCCACCGGAGACAGGCGGTGCACGCGGGGATCGACTATGTGTCGTCAGAGAACGCGCCCGTGATGGCCACCGGCGGCGGCGTCGTGACGTATGCCAATCGCGACGGGCGCTACGGCAACCTGGTCGAGATCGACCATGGTCAAGGTTTTGTCACACGGTATGCCCACCTCGCCGACATTGCGGTGACGGTGGGACAGGAAGTCGAGCGCGGAACCCGTGTGGGAACGGTCGGTAGCACCGGGCGGTCTACGGCACCGCATTTGCATTACGAGCTGAGGATCGGCGGCCAACCCAGTGATCCGCTGAATTACATCGAGGTAGGAAAGAATGTTTTCAAAAGGGACACCCAAGGCGGCGCAGGATAACGTTCCGTCGATCATCAGCGGTTCGACTCAGATCGTCGGCGACATCACGACGGACGGCGAGCTGCAGGTCGACGGCAAGATCGAAGGCAACATCCGTTGCCATACGCTGATCGTCGCGGAGAGCGGCGAGGTCACCGGCAAGGTCACCTCCGAGTCGGCCACGATCCACGGCACGCTCACCGGCACGGTGCAGAGCAAGTTGGTGACCCTTTCGAGCACCGCGCGCGTGGTCGGCGACCTCACGCACGAGACGCTCACGATCGAGCCGGGTGCGCACATCAAGGGCCAGTGCATCCCGGTCGAGGCGAAGAAGGACGGCGTCGTCCTCCTCGCCGGTGCGCGGCCGAGCACGCCCGCTCCGCAGAAGCCGAAGGAAGCCGCGCAAGGCTGAGCGCTCGCCGTCGAGCGATCTGGCAAGAGCGGTTGCCATCGACTACACCGATGGCGTGCCGCCGACCGACGCTGCCGGGACCGCGCACGAGCAGCGGCGCGAGTATCGGGAGCGAGGATTCCTCCGCGAATCGTTCGCGCTCAGCGACCCGACGCTCCTGCCTGAGCTGTGCCGCGACGTTGCGCCGTTCGATGCGAAGCGCGCCGAATGGCAGGCGCTCGGCTACGCCCGGGTCCCGTATCTGTTCACCGCGGCGATCCAGCGCGTCGCCCGCGATGCAGCGATCCGTGCGGTCATCGAGCCGCTGCTCGGCACCGATGCGTGGGTCGTGTGGGGCCCGAACATTCTCCGCGAAACCGCGAACGCGCCGCCTCCTCGCTGGCACGTAGATCTGGAATCCCGGTACTGGCCGACGGTCACCGTCGCCGTCGGCTTGAGCGGTTGCTCGGCGGCTACCTCAATCTCGTTTCTTCCCGGCACGCAGCTCCTGGCACGCGCGCCGGCCTGGTGTGGCGACGACTTGGACACCGACCGCGTGCTCCGGAGTGCCCGCCGCACGAAACCCGACGTCGGCCCGCCCGAGCAGTTTGCGTCGTTCGGGGATGGCCGTGTTTGCGTTTTCAATGCGCGAACGTGGCACCGCGGAAGTCCTGCTACATCCACAGATCGCCTCGTCCTCTTCATGCAATACCAGCTTGCCAACGCCCCTCGAGTTCCGCTCATGCTCGACTATATTCGCCATCATTGGTCGCCGAAGGCCGCAGCGTATCTTGCGGGTCCCGGTGCAAAGCCCGTAACGAGGATCGCCCGAGTTCCGCTTCGCGAACGCGTGCTCGCCGTCGTCGCTCGACTGAAATGAGCCGATCCGTTCCACTGTCTCCATGAGGATGTCAGCGATGGGCCGCCGCACCTCCTTTCGAGCGAAGCTCAAGGCGCAGCCGACGATCGGAGTCGTGCTACAGAGCGCCTCGCCGCTCGTCGCCAACTCGATGAGCGCCGTCGGCTTCGATTGGCTCGTCATCGACCCGATCAACTCCCCTCTTTCGCAGCTCGAGTCTCTTGCGATGCAGACTGCAGTGGGCGACACGAACCCCACACACGTCCTCATGCGCGTCGGTGGACCGACCGACCGGAGTGGGATTCAGCAGGCGACAGACACCGGCGCCGCGGGCGTGCTCGTGCCGAACGTTCGGTCGTCCGCCGACATTGCGCAGGCACGCCGACCGACGCGATTCCCTCCGGTCGGCGACCGCAGCCTGTTCGGTCCCGTGCGGGCACACCACAAGCAGGGCATGACGCCGCACATGCTGCGGGCGGACAAGGACTTCGTAGTCGCCATCCAGCTCGAGAAAGCGCCCGCCGAAACTTGGGACCGTCTGCTGGAGCTCGACTTCCACGTCGCCGTGCTCGACGTGCCGCAGCTCTGTGTGGAGATCGGTCTCTACGACGCGCTGCTCGCCGATCCGCCCGCCGGTGACGGAACGCTCGCATCCAGGCTCGAGCCGTGGCTGCGCGTTTACCAGCAGCCACCCGCGGAGCTGGCGAAGCTCGTCACACACTTTGCCGCGCTTTGCAGGAAGCACGGCAAGGTGGCTGGCGCTCTGCTGGGCGACCACCGGGCCGCCTCGCTGTACCACAGCTTCGGCATGCGCTTCATCGGGATCGGATCCGATCTGATGGTGATGATGGAGCGTGGCGAGGTTGCCGTCGCCACCCAGCGCGACAACCGATCGCACGGCTGGAGACCCGCGGCGCTCAACTGCAACGATGACAAGCATCGCTCCGATGCGTTCTGGGAACTGCTCCGTCACCGTTCGCCGTTCGTGGGCGCGATCCTTACCGACGACAGCTACGAGGCGACGCGCTCCGTGCGTGCGTCTCCGCTCGTTCTGATCGATTGCTTCCGCGAAGGCCTGAACACGCCGGCTGCACTCGGTCGGGCCTTGCGTTCGCTCGATGGCACCGGTCACCGCCTGGTCCGCATCGCCTCCGCCGACGCCAAGGACACGCCGATGACGGCAGCGGTCGCCCTTGGACTGGGCGTAGACTCCGTGGTCGTTCCTGTCTTCGACGCCGACGAAGCTCTCGCCGTCAAAGCCGCCTGCTCGTACAAAGGCTCGCGCGCGCTCAACATCGGGCCCGAGCTTCCCTACCACGTCGCCAAGACTCCGGCCGTCGGGATCGAGCTCCTCGGCGTTCCGCCATCGGGGATCGCAGAGGCGATCGCCGCGGCCGATTTCGTGATGGCTTCGACTGCCAACTTCTTTCTCGCGGAAGGCCGCGAGCGGGCGCTCGAGAGCCTCACGTCGTTGCAGGAAGTGTGCGCGCGGGAAGGCAAGCCGTTTCTTCTTCTCGACGATGCGCGGCTACCCGACGCTGCGCCGCAAGAATCAACGCAAGAATCAACGAAAACATGGCTCCGCAGATTCGAGCAACGAATCGCACTGCCGACAGAAGACGCGGTGGGCGAGGACGAGCAGATCGCTGCGCGAAACGCACGCATTGCGGATCTCAAGCTCGCTCTGCGTCGGGGCACGCTGTCGCTCGGTCAAGTCGTTTGCGCTGCGAGCCCCGCGGTGGCGGCGGCGTACGTGGCGTGCGGAGTCGATTGGATCTGGATCGAGTGGCAGCACTCGTGTCAGGACGCCGTCGCTCTGCGAGCGCAGGTGACGGCCGTCGCGCAGCGTGGTGGCCTCTCGATTGCCCGCACCGCGGGCGCGCACGACAAGACCGGCATCCAGCAATCCTTGGATGCCGGGGTCGATTTCGTTCTGATTCCCTACATCAACAACGTCGAGGAGGCACGGGAAGCAATCCGACACTGCCTCTTCGCCCCGCGCGGCGACCGCGTGTGGAACGGGAGCGTTCTTTCGCGCACCAAGAACACGACCGTGATGTTCCAATGCGAGACCTCGGCATGCGTCGATGCGCTCGAGAAGATTCTTCACGAGCCGGAGCTCGAGTTCTGCTTCGTCGGTCCGGGTGATTTGGCCATGTCGATGGGTCTCAGGACGCGGGATTCCATCACGAAGTTCATGCAGGCGGACGAGCTCAAATGGTGCTTCCGCTACGTCTTTGAGACCTCTACCCGCGCAGGGAAGATCCCCGGCGCCTTCACTCGCGACGGCGACCCGTCGAAATTGCTGGCTGAGGGCTTCGCGATGGTCGCACTGTCGGCCGACCTCGTCGATGCGATGGCGGGCGCGCAATCGATCGTGAGCGGCGAAGTCGTCAAGCAGCTCAAGGGGTGGTCACGAGGTCAATCCAGGCTCATCCCGACCCCGTGGTTCCGTTTGTCGACGAACCTTCCCGCGCTCCTCTCGCACTTGTGGTCGGTGAAAGGCTGGCGAGCTTCGCCGACCCTCGTCCTACCGAACGTGATGCCGGCGAACGTGCGCGAGACTCCGCTTCGATCCGGACCAAAGGCCGACACGCCCCTGCTTTCACCCGAGCAGGTCGCGGCCTTTCGTCGCAACGGGTTCCTGGCTGTCCCGCAGATCGCGCCGCCGGAGGAAGTCACGAAATTGCGTGAAGTTTTCCACCGCCTGTTTGAAGGCAAAGTCGGCTGGGAAAGCGGCGCGCAGTACGACCTCGTCGGCACCGACGCTGGCGATCAGCCGCGCAGGTTGCCGCAGCTTTTGGACCCGGTGCAGTTTGCACCCGAGCTCGCCGCGACGCGTTTCCGGACCAATGCGCTCGCCGTTGCCGTCCAGCTTCTCGGCGAGGGCACCGTGCCATGGTTTGAGCACGCGATTCTGAAGCCACCGCGTTACGGTGCCGCGACTCCGTGGCACCAGGACGAAGCCCACCGCGATGATCCCGGCACCGACTACGAGCAACTCAGCATCTGGATGCCCTTACAGGAAGTCACGTCGGAAAATGGCTGCATGCGTTACATCCCCGGTAGTCACCACGGTGACGTCCTCGAGCACCGCTCGCCGAACGACGATCCGCGCATCACCGCGCTCGAATGTGTAGGGCCGTTCGACCCCGGCAGCGCTGCGGCGTGTCCGCTGCCGGCCGGTGGCGCGGTCATACACCATTGCCGCACGCTCCATTCCACGGGACCGAACCCATCCGAGAGCCCGCGTTGCGCGTACATTCTTTCCTTTCGCGGGCCGACGCGACCGAACGCCGCCTTTACCGGCTATGCCTGGAACGCCGCGAAGCGCACCGCCGCGCAGGAACGCGCGCAAGCGTGGGAGAATCGCGGCGGGGTACTGGGTCGCGCGAGCCGCCGCGCCGCTAGGTCCGTGGTGAATACCCTCCGTGCGGTGCGCAGGCGCGTCGGGCGATCGTTGGTTTGAAGCTTTTCGCGCGAGGGTTCTCTGCGCAGGCCGTCGTCTTTGCCAACGCCGCGAGAGGCGTCGACTTCATCCGTGTAACGTTTCCCCTCCGTCGCGCGTTATAGTGTTACCGTGCCCGAGTCGTCCGCGATAGAGGCCGCGTTCCGCTCAGGCGAGCGCAGGCTCTGGGCCCTTTGCTATCGGCTGACAGGCGTTGCCGCCGACGCAGACGATGTCGTGCAGGAAGCTTTCGTGCGCGCGATCGAGGCTCCCGCTTCCCTCGCCGGTAGCGATCTCGACAGATGGCTCGTGCGCGTCGCGACCAACCTGAGCCTGGACTGCCTACGTCGCCGCAAGCGCAGCCGCTACTCAGGCTCTTGGCTACCGTCCCCCGTCGAGACCAGCGCAATTCCCGACACGGACGCGCCATGCGAGGACGGCGCCGATCGAACCGTGGAACGCGCCGAGCAAGTGTCCTACGCGTTCCTAGTCGCGCTCGAGGCGCTCGGGCCACGCGCGCGGGCCGTGTTGCTTCTGGCGGACGTACTCGACTACTCGGCCGGCGAGATCGCCGACGTCCTCGATACGAGCGAGGGCAACGTTCGTGTGCTGCATCACCGCGCACGACGCGCGATCGAAGCCTTCGACGTCGACGTGGTCGTTTCGCCCGCTGTGCGCGCCCGCCAGCGTAAAGCCCTAGAGCAACTGCTCTCTTGCATGGCGCGCCAGGATGCGTCGGGCATGGAGGCACTGCTCGCGGACGACGTGCGCTCGATCACCGACGGTGGCGGTGTGTATACGGCGCTTCGCGAGCCGCTGGTCGGAAAACATGCGGTCGCCCGGTTCCATCTCGAGACCGCGCGCCGCCGTGCGCCGATCTCCCGCACCGAGCTGCGCTGGGTAAACGGGACTGCGGCTCTCACCGTCGTGACGCGCCCGCTGCGACCTCAGATGGCGCCCGAGCTGGTCCTGCGCTGCGAAGTCGACGACGACGGCCGCATTCGCGAGATCCACACCATTCTAAACCCCCGCAAGCTCACGGCGGTACGATTCCGCGAGCTCGAGATCGCAGGGGCGACGACGCCTCTGTAACGAAACCGAGTGTCGGTGCGTTACACCGGCATGAGCAATCAGGAGTATCTAAGGAGCATCGCGGTCATCGTCGCCGTCATGGCGGCCGTGGCGCTCTTCGAAGCTGTGATTCCGCTGTTCGCCCGCCCGACCACGCTTCCGGGTCGCCGCAGGGCGAATCTGGCCATGACCGCGCAGACCTTGCTTTTCACGTACGTGCTGACGACGGCCGTCGCGGCGGCAGCGCTGGTGGTGCCGCTCGCTTCACCTGGATTGATGACGCTGGCGGGATTGCCGGCGATCGCGCAAATCATCCTCGGTGTCGTCGCCCTGGACTTCGCGTACGGCTATGCCGCGCATCGCACGATGCACGCATCCGCGACGCTTTGGCGATTTCACCGCGTGCACCACAGCGACGACTTCGTGGACGTGACCACGAGCTTCCGCACGCATCCGGTCGAGATCGCGTGGCGGCACCTCTGGCTTTTCGCCACCGTCGGGGCGCTCGGTGTTCCGGCTGCGGCGGTCGTGACCTTCCGCGTGCTCTCTGCCGTGAACGGCATCTTGGAGCACGCGAACGTCCGCGTCGCGCCTGCGCTCGACGCGGCGCTCGCACGCGTCTGGGTCACTCCGAACATGCACAAGGTTCACCACTCGCGCGATCAGGCGGAGACCAACTCGAACTACGGCAATCTGCTGACGCTCCACGATTGGGTGCTCGGGACCTTCGTGCCGACCGAGCGCGCTTTCTCCGTGCGATACGGACTGGATGACGTGAATCCGGCGGAGACTCGGTCGTTCTGCGCGTTGCTCGCGATGCCGATGACCCGCAAGGCGGCGAAGCAGCCGTGAAGTACAGGCGTCTGTTCGCAGCCGGCAGCGCAGTGCTGCTGGTCGCTACGATTGTCTTCCTGCTGACGGCCGATCCCATTGCGGAGGTCCGTGGGCTGGCGCCGGTGGTGTTCGTATGCCGCAACGGCGTTGCCATGAGCGTGTGGTCGGCCGCCTATTTCAATCGCCTCGCAGAGGCGCGCGGCCTTCGCGAGCGTGCGATCGCGCGGGCGACCATCCCGAGTTTCAGCGCAGTACCGCTCAACATGGCCTTTGCGCTTGCAATCGACGGCTTCCGCCTCGATGGCTATCGCCCGCACGTGATCTCCGCGGACGACGTAAGCGGCGCAGAGCTCGTCGTCGCCATCGACACGGAGCTCCCCCGGAATGTGCTTCCGACATTCGCTGTCACGGAAACTTGGCAGGGCTTCCCTCCGATGCGTGAGCAATACTTCCCTTCACGAACGGCCCTCGAGGCAAGGGTCGAGGCGCTGGTCGAGCGCCTTGCCACACTCGAGTGATCCGAACACCGCGTCTCGCCCCGTCGGTACCTGTGGGCGCTTAGACGACGCTCAGCCCTGCCTGTAGAAGGTGGCCGTGAAGAAGACCGCCGTCATCACGGGAGCTTCCGCGGGCATCGGAGAAGCGACGGCACGCCGCTTCGTCGCAGAAGGCTTCGACGTCGTCATCGGCGCACGACGGACCGACCGTCTCGAGAAGCTCGCCGTCGAGATCGGCGCGCGCTGGGCGCCTCTCGACGTCACGGATCAAGCCAGCGTGGACGCGTTCTGCGCGCCGCTCGAGCGGGTACACGTGCTCGTGAACAACGCCGGCGGAGCGAAAGGGCTGGCACCTGTGGCGGAAGCCGACGAGCAGCACTGGCGTTGGATGTACGAGACGAACGTGCTCGGGCTGATGCGCATGACGCGCGCGCTGCTGCCGGCCTTGGAACGCTCGGGCGACGGCCACATCGTCAACCTCGGCTCGATCGCTGGCATCGAGTCCTACGCAGGAGGTGCGGGCTACACGAGCGTCAAGCACGGCGTACGTGCGATCAGTCAGGCGTTGCGGCACGAGCTGCTCGGTCGCCCAATCCGTGTAACGGAAATCGCGCCCGGCTTGGTGGAGACGGAGTTCAGCCTCGTGCGCTTCGACGGTGACGCCGACCGCGCTTCGAAAGTTTACGCCGACTTACAGCCCCTCACCGCCGAAGACATCGCCGATTGCATCGCATGGGCCGTCACGCGCCCGAGCCACGTCAACGTCGACTTCATGCTCGTGATGCCTCGCGCACAGGCCCGCGCGACGCTCGTGCACCGCACGCCGTAGCGACGCGCCGAAACGAGACATGGTGTTCGCAGGCGAGACAGGGGCGCGGACACCGAGCGTTCGGCTGAGCGCGGCAACGACCGCCTCACGAATGACGTGCTCGGCGTCGGAGCGCTCTACGGGCGAATCTCGTGTTTGCGGCCGAATCCCGCTCGGTTCCGGGCGACGCCGTTTTTGCCGAGAGGCGTAATCCAGGTTGCGCCAAAGCACACGTCAGGTGATGGTCTGCGCGAAAGTGGCATGACCCCTGCTGTCTTGCCGTCGACACACGATGACGGCGCGACGTTTCTCATGCTTCGTGCTCACAGCGAGCGTTCTCCTCTCCGGGACCCAAGTCGCGAGCGGATCGCCACCGGTGTTGCTCGATATTGTTCCGAAGCCCCGCCTGCACGGCCCGGCGAGCTACTACGCCGATGCGTTTCACGGCCGCAAGACCGCGTCGGGCGAGCACTTCGACATGAACGGCCTCACGGCCGCACATCGTAAGCTCGCTTTCGGCACGCACGTTCGCGTGACGAATCTCGACAACGGGCGCGAGGTCATCGTGCGCATCAACGACCGCGGACCGTACTACGGCGAGCGCGTCATCGACCTTTCCTACGGCGCCGCCCGCGAGCTCGACATGGTTAGTGACGGCGTCGTGGCGGTCGACATCGAAATCCTGCGCCAGTAGACGTCGCGGCTCGACGGTCCACCAAGGCGCGAGAGCGACGGCAGCGGCGCCATCACCCTAAGTGACGTGCTGGCTACACTACGCACCGCGACGAGAGTCCGCGGCGCGCTCGTGTGCCCGTGCATCGATTGCGGAGGCGCCGGCGACGATGCCTGGAATGAAGACCGTGCCTCTGCGATGGTAGGGGCATGAGCGAGTCGTCGGAATACACGCCACCGAAGGTTTGGACATGGAACAAGGAGAGCGGGGGACGATTCGCGAACATCAATCGACCGATCGCCGGTCCGACTCATGAGAAGGAGCTACCGGTCGGCAAGCACCCTCAGCAGCTTTACTCGCTTGGAACTCCCAACGGCATCAAGGTCACGATCCTGCTCGAAGAGCTGCTGGCTTTGGGGCACGCCGGTGCCGAGTACGATGCTTGGCTCGTGAACATCCTGGAGGGCGGCCAGTTCAGCAACGGGTTCGTTGCTGCCAACCCCAACTCGAAGATTCCCGCGCTGATGGATCGGAGCACCCATCCACCTATCCGCGTGTTCGAGTCCGGCGCCATCCTTTTATATCTCGCGGAAAAGTTCGACGCGTTCGTTCCGAAAGATCCGCGGGGCCGCGCCGAGTGTCTGTCCTGGTTGTTCTGGCAGATGGGAGCAACGCCGTTCCTGGGAGGTGGCTTCGGTCATTTTTACGCGTATGCACCGATCAAGATCGAGTACGCGATCGATCGCTTCGCCATGGAAGTGAAGCGGCAGCTCGATGTTCTCGATCGGCATCTTGCAGATCACAAGTACATGGCCGGCGACGAGTACTCGATCGCCGACATGGCGATCTGGCCCTGGTACGGCGGCGTGATGGCGAACGTGGTGTACAACGCCGCCGAGTTCCTCGAAACGCACACCTACACCAACGTGCAGCGATGGATGGACGTGGTCGGAGCTCGCAAGGCCGTCGCGCGCGGGCGCATGGTCAACGGTGTCTTCGGCAAGCCGGAGAACCAGCTGCGCGAACGGCACGACGCATCGGACTTCGAGACCAAGACCCAGGACAAGCTCGAGCCGGCGACCTGAATCGCGGGCATCGGTGGACACGATACGGGTTGTGGTTTAGGGAGGCGCCTTATTCGACCGCATACACCACCGCTGAGGCTTACGGGTCTCCTTGCGGGTGCGCTCCTTGCCTGCCTGTTCGCATCGTGCGGCGACATCGATGACGACCAGGCCAAGGCGCACATCGTCAACGCCCTCTACGGCTACGACTCGCTGGATCTCGTCGTTGGCGACCGGGTCAAAGTCGAGGATCTGCCTTATGGTGAGAGCAGCCGCTCCATTCGCATCGGCGTCACCGACAAAGAGAACGAAGACCCCGACGGAAACTCGCCGACGACCACCGTCGCTTCGACCTCGTCATCCACATCGACGCTCCCGGCGCTCGACGGCGAAGCGGATGTAGAGGCGCTGGCGAGCACTTCGACAGTCACCAGCAGCACGACGACGATCACGACCACGACGACGACCACCACCACCACGACTACGATTCCGACGGGCACGCGAAGCCTTCTCGTCTTCGTCGATTCCGTCGCGACTCGACTGATCGAGCAGGAGGTGACTCTCGTCGCCCAGCGGCGCTACTCGCTCTACGCGTACCAGGGAATCGGCAGTGGCGAGCGCGCCCGCCTCGTCGTGGAGCAAGAGACCAAACAAAAGTTCATCGGAGGCAAGCTCAAGATCCGTGTCGCCGACATGGCGCCCAGCTCCGGCGTCGTCGACGTGTACGTGTTGGAGCCGGGACAGACGATAGCCGGGGTGCCTGCCAGCAGCGGCCTCGCACCGACGGGGATCAGCGAGTACTTCGACGTGGACCCCGGCACTTACCGCATCGTGCTCGCGCAAGTCGGTACCGTTCAGGTCGTCTTCGACTCCGGGCCCATCGACGTCACCGCCGGAACGCTCGTGACCATGGTCGTGGTCGACAAGAAAGGGGGCGGCAAACCGCTCGAGTTCCTGGTAGAGACCCGCTAGGCGAATATGGCGAATGAGGACGAGGAACAGGCTCCATCGGTCAACGTCTTCGGCACGCCGCTCGCGTCTTGCAGCAACAATCCGCTGACGGGTTTCTTCCGCGACGGTTGCTGCAACACGAGCGATCTCGACCTCGGGTCGCACACCGTGTGCATCGAGGCCAGCGCCGAGTTTCTCGAATACTCTCGCTCGCGCGGCAACGATCTCTCGACGCCGCGTCCCGAGCTCGGCTTCGACGGTGTCTCGCCCGGTGACCGTTGGAGCCTCTGTGCCGCTCGCTGGCTCGAAGCCTACCAAGCGAGCAGCGCGCCGAAGGTCTATCTCACGAGCACACACCTGCGTGCCCTCGAGATCGTGCCCCTCTCCCTGCTGCGCGACTTCGCGCTCGATCTCAACTGATGCCTTAGGCCGCGACATGGAATCCCACGCGAAGCTCCGTTGCCGCTGCGGTGAAGTGACCGGCCGCGTGAGTGGCGCGTCGCCGTCGAAGCTGAATCGAGTCGTCTGCTACTGCTCCGACTGTCAGGCCTTCGCGCACTACTTGGGACGCGCCGACCTGCTCGACGCGCAAGGCGGGAGCGACATCGTCCAAGCCGCGCCGGCGGCGGTCGCGTTCGATCGCGGCACCGAACACATCGCTGCGCTGCGGCTGAACGAGAAGGGGCTCCATAGGTTTTACGTGAGCTGCTGCAAGACGCCGATCGGAAACTTGATCGGCCCGGCGATTCCCTTCATCGGAATCGTCGCGCAGGCCTTCGAAGGCGATGCTCACAGTCGTGACGCGCTCGTGGGTAAGCCGGCCGGCGCCATTCACGGCCAGGATGCGATCGGCGCCGCGCCGCCGGGATCGAGGAAGGTGAGACTCCCTCTCATGCTCCGAGCGCTGCGCTTGGTGATCGGCTGGCGGCTCACCGGCCAAGCGTGGCCCCATCCGTTCTTCGATCGCGCGACCGGTGCACTGAAATACCCGGTCAAAGTCTTGTCGAAAGCGGAGCGCGACGCTCTTCGCTCCCTCTGCGGCCCGCGACCCGTCGAAGCTGCGCGCTGATCCTCAGCGGCTACGCTCCGAGCGGATGGAGGTCGGGCCGACAGTCGCCGCAGGGGGCGAGCCCTAGGGAGTTGGCCTCGTGAGCGGACGCGAAGAGTGTGACGGCGCCGATCGGCTGCTTGGAGATGGCACCGCAGGTCGGCAGGCAATACGCGCGCTCGCTTCGATACCATGCGTACATCTTGCTGCGGTCGATTTCTGCCTCGCGATGGCGATGGCCGACGCTGACACCTTCGACGCCGAGCAGCTGCTCCTTCAAGCCGATGCGCGAGCCGGAGTAGCCGACCAACGCGCCGCTGCTCCCGACGATGCGATGGCATGGCACGACGATAGGAACCGGGTTGTGACGGAGAGCCCCGGCTACGGCTCGCACCGCGCTCGGTCGCCCGATGTCACGCGCGATTCCCGCGTACGACGAGACCGCTCCATAAGGAACGTCTGTGGTTGCGCGCAGCACCTGCCGCTGGAAGTCGCTGCGGGCAAAGCGAAAGTCGAGCGGCCACTCGAGTCTCGTTCGCCGGCTCGCGAGGTAGTCCATGAGCTCGCCGTGGAAGCGCTCGAGCGCAGGAGCATCGGCCTCGAGCTCGAGTCGGCGCTGGCGGAACAGCCACGAGTCCGAGCCGTCGCGTCGTCCCACGTACTCTACGAGCGCGATGCCATGCCCGGTGGCGGCGATGAGCAGCCGTCCTAGCGGCGTCGAGAAGACGGCGTAGCGAACGAGCCGTAGGCGCAGATCGGAGAGTCGCGCCAGAAGCCGCTCGCGCGCATCGGTTGCAGGCGCCACGGCCGTCGCTCGCAACTCGGCCACGGCGGTGTCGAGGGCGCGGTAGCGCATGTACTCGTCGCGGCAGCCGTCGCAGGCTTCGAGATGCCTGCCGACACGCGCGGTGGCCGACGGCGCGGCCTCGCCGCTCGCTGCGGCGATCATGTCGGACTCGTAGTCGGTGCAGGTGTGGGGCTCGGTCATGACGTTCTCCTCGCCCGACGGGTCGCGTGGCCGTCGAGGATCGTGCGAATCTTGCGCAGCGCCTGGAAGACGTGAGCGCGTGCAGTCTCGGCGGAGCAATCGAGGCTCGCTCCGATGCTCTCGTAGTCGAGCTCCTCGAGCTTTCGCATCGTGAAGGCCAGGCGCTGCTTGAGGGGCAGGCGGCAGATCACAGTCTGAATGACGCTCGCGACTTCGCCGGCGAGCGCGCGGGCCTCGGGCCCGTCGAGCTCGACCTCGCGACGGATCACGCGCACGGTCGCGTGCACCGTCTTGCGCCGTCGTTCCGATCGAAGATGGTTGCGGTACGCGTTCGTCGCGATCGTGTAGAGCCACGAACGGTGATTCGTGTCGGGAGGTAGCCCAGCGAACGCACGGTACGCCCGAAGGAACGTCTCCTGCGCCAAATCTTCGGCTTCACTGACGCGCCCCGTCATGCGACGGAGATAGCGATGGATGTCGCGGTGGTGCGTGAGCACGATCACCTCGAACTCGTCGCTGGGCGTCGCGTCGGGGGGCGCGTTAGGCAAGGGCAGCGCGTGCATCATGCGTGCCGACGGTCTCGGTGCACGGCGACTCCGGCGGGAGCACACCCATGACGAAGCATGGCACGTCGCCGAAGTGCTCGTAGTGCTCGGTGCGCTCGGCGAGTCCAGCGCCGGTCGGATCGATGCCCATCGAGTCGAGAGCAGCACGCGTGAAGAGCGCGTAGTGGTCGTCGCGCGGAACCCCGTTCTTCAACAGACGATGGGCGAGGATGACGTCAGACCCGACCGCTTGCGTGCGTCCACCGATGCTCTGCTCGAGGAAGGCGCCGTG
>Ga0247727_10005067_pt1 | contig 27168 bp, 23 predicted proteins | sample WisWelCaveWW1625_FD_202498 | JGI IMG/M metagenome (GOLD analysis project Ga0247727, IMG submission 202498) | Biofilm microbial communities from Wishing Well Cave, Virginia, United States - WW16-25 | ecosystem: Environmental > Aquatic > Deep subsurface > Groundwater > Cave microbial mat | place...
GCGTTCCTAAGAAGTTGGGGGAATTTGCGGTCAGTGTCCAATTGCTGCCGCCATCCGTGGTTTTGTAAACGCCCAACAAGCCGCCGCCGCCGCTCGCCCCGAGCGGTATCGCGAAGGTGGCATATAACACCTGTGGATTGGAAGCGCTGATATCGAGGCTGCTGCGTCCAACCGTGGTGGAAGCTGGCAGGCCATTGGCGCTGGTGAGTTGCGTCCACGTTACGCCGTTATCCGTCGATTTATAAATGCCGTCCGTGGCGTTGCCTGTCGTGCCGAACGAATTGCCAACCGTGGCGTAAACATTATTCGAATTGTTGGGATCGAGGACAAGATCAAAAGCCGGGGAGGCGGTGAGCGTTTGTGTCCAATTCGTGCCGCCATCCATGGTGCGATAGATGCCGTCACTCGCCGCCGCAATCAGGACATTGGCATTGCTCGGATTGATCACCAGCTCATTTATTTTGCGGCCTGACGATGAATACGTGTGGCTCAAGCCGGTATTTGCCCAGGTCGCGCCGCCATCGGTTGACTTGAGCACGCCGACGCCGTTCACTGCGTCGATGTTGCCATAGCCTTCACCGGTCCCGATATAGATGACATTCGAATTGCTTGGATCAACCACGGTGCAAGTAACCGATAGCACCGGCAGTTGATCTTCGACCGGCGCCCAGCTTTGGCCGTCATCCGTGGATTTCCACAAGCCGCCCGAAGCTGCGCCGGCATAGATCACGTTCACGTTGTTCGGATCAAAGGCGAAATCGAGCATGCGGCCGGCGCTGCTCGTGTTTGCTGCGGGGTTCGCCAAACTGTTTGGGCCGATGGCGCTCCAATTCGCCGCGGCGATGGAAGCGCCGGGCGCGGCTAAACGCGTGCGGTGCTTGTCAATGTAAGCATTCCACAACACACCGACAGGGTAGGTGCCGTCGTCATTCAAGCGATTTTCGAGAAACCATTCCATACGCTTGAAGGGCTTGTAGCCGCTGCCGCGGGCATTGTTCACTTCATCCGGCCGGCTCGCGTAAAACAAGCGCATCGCATCGAGCGCTTGTTTTACTTGGACATTTTGCACCGCCACCTTGGCTAATCTCCCCGGCCCTCCGGCTTTGGCTAATGGTTGCGCCAATGCCGCTCCGGACGAGAGCATCAGCACGGGAGCAAAGAAAAACACCAGTCTTCTCAGCATAAAATTTCCTCACCTTTTAAATTTCAGGTTTAATTGAATTGCAGCTTTAGGGTTTGGTTGCCTGGTTAAAGCTTGCAACCACACCTCAATGAGATCATCTGGAAATAGGCGCACAATCAATGAGTTATAAAGGTGTTACCACAGCCGGCTGTGAAGAAATAGGGTCAGCCATGACGCAGAGTTCTGGATAAACTCATCCTATTAGTACCACAAAGGCGGCGGCGCGAATATCAATTAGGTTGCATAGCTAACTTTTTTCCCTCCGCCATTGCGACGGCGTCGTCCCGAACGTGGCGCGAATCAGCTCGCTGGCCGCCGGTTGTTGGAGCGCCAGCAGCTTGCGGTGCAGTTGCGAGCGGCTGAGCCCAACCGCGCGGCTCAACTCCGCCACACTGAATTGCTCGTCGCCGAGGTGCCTTTCGATCAGCGCCAACACTTTATCTAAAAAAGCCTGATTGGTTTGCACATTTCATAAAAAATGCAGCCGGACTTTCGTGATCGTGCTCGCGTGACCGGATCAGAGCGTCGGTGCAAAAGCCCGGCTGCGCCGATGACCAAAAAATAATTGTTAAACCAAATGATCGCTTCAACAATCGCCCTACCAAAAGCGAGTAAGAGTATAAGTACGAGAAAGAGCACGAGTCCGCAATCGACTTCGGACAAATCGACCTCGGACTTCGGACTTTCACTTCACAAACATCATCTTCCGCGTCTGCGTGAACTTCACTTCGCCGTTGGCGCCGCGCGCGGTGAGCTGATAGAAATAAATGCCGCCGGCAACCCCGGCGCCGGACGCCTCGCGGCCATCCCAAACCACTTGATGCCAGCCGCCGGCAAAAGTGACATCAGTCAATTGTTTCACGACCTGGCCGGTGAGCGAATACACCGTCACCGTCACGTGGCCCGCTTCCGGCAGCGCGAAAGCAATCTCGGTTTCGGGATTTCCCGCGAAGCGCGGGATCTGCGAAAACGGGTTGGGATAGTTCTGTTCTAAAACATAATCCGTAACGACCTCGGACTTCGCGACTTCGGACGCTTCGACTTTGGACATCTTCGCCGTCCCGCCTGAGGCCTCATAGACCTCAACTTCATTGAGGCGTTCGGTGGGCTCGTTGTGTTGCGTCATGAGGATACGAACATAGCGCGCCTCGGTGGCCGGGAAGGTGACATCATCCGTGCCGCCATTGCCCGCGTTGTCCGTATAAACCGTCTCCCAAGTGCCGGCCGCGGCGTTGAACGAGATTTGAATCTTATATTGCTTCGCGTAAAAGCTGCCCATCCAATCGATCACTACGTTGTCAATGCTGAAGACCGCGCCTAAATCGACTTGCCACCAGGCCTTCGTTCCGCCGCTCAATGCGCCGCTGCGCCAATGGGTGCCGGCATCGCCATCCACCGCCTCGCCGGGTGGATGCCCGCTCTTTGAGCTCGAAGCCGTCGCCGTTTTGTTCAACGCGAGGTTAGTCGCGCTGGTACCCGTTCCTTGAATCGCGAAGTCATACGGATTCTCGTCAAAATCGTCATTGTCGATGCTGACCGTCGCGCTGCGCAATCCTGCCGCGCTCGGATCGAACCGCACGGTGAAAGTCGTCGTGCCGCCGCTCCCTGCCACCGGACTCGAGGGCTCTACCGTCACGGAGAAGTCCGTCGCATTCACACCGGTGATTTGCACTTTCGGCGTGCCGGTGAGATTCAAAGCCCCGGAGCCGGTGTTTGTAATCGTGAAGACGTGATCGACTGTGCCGGTGCTGATATCCGCCGAGCCGAAATCAGTATCATCTGTTGTAGAAGGTGTGGCATCGCCGTCGGCAATCGAAACGGCGTTGCCCTCCACATCCATTTCCGGTAGTGGAGGCGCCGGGGTGATAGCCACGCCGAACGGGGCAGTTCCTACGGGCAAGGTGGCCACCACGGTGTTGCTGGCGACATCGATCACCGAAACGTTGTCAGAGAAAACATTCGCCACATTGGCAAAAAAAGATGATGGCGGCGGCGACGCACCGAGTGACACAGCAAACAGCGCTGCCACCAGCCATAAGCTCACCCGCGCCCAAGTTGAAGCGGCCGGGGCTTTTTGAGAGAACAGCTTGGGGTAATGCATGGTACTCCACTCCTCCTTGCTTGGTTAAATGTAATTGTCAAACGTGAGGCGTAATGCGTAAAACGTAACTCGTAAAACGTAAGGCGTAAAGCGTGTCTCGAAGGGCGAAGGGTGAAAAGCGAAGGGCGATGGGTGCGCTCTTCGCCCTTCGCCCTTCACCTTTAGTGTTGAACCCTTACCCTACTCTTTTTCATACTCCTACTCGCTGTTGCAAATTTCTTAAAAGCGAGTAAGCTACGCTCGCAGAGAGTATGAGTACGAGTAAGAGTACGCAATCGACTTCGGACAAATCGACCTCGGACTTCGGACTTTCACTTCACAAACATCATCTTCCGCGTCTGCGTGAACTTCACTTCGCCGTTGGCGCCGCGCGCGGTGAGCTGATAGAAATAAATTCCACCGGCAACCCCTGCACCGGACGCATCACGGCCATCCCAAACCACTTGATGCCAGCCGCCGGCAAAATTGCCATCGGCCAATTGTTTCACGACCTGGCCGGTGAGCGAATACACCGTCACCGTCACGTGGCCCGCTTCCGGCAGCGCGAAAGCAATCTCGGTTTCGGGATTGAATGGGTTCGGATAATTCTGCGTTAACTCATAACTCGTCACGACCGCGGGCTTCGCAATTTCGGACCCTTTCGCCACCGGCGCACTGGCGCCGATGTAGACCTCATTGAGGCGCTCGGTCGTCTCGTTGTGTTTCGTCATCCTGATGCGAACATAACGGGCGGGAGTAGGGGCGAAAGTGACGTTATCGATGCCGCCATTGCCGGCGTTATTGGTATAAACCGTCTCCCAACTGCCGGAAGCGGCGGTATTGGAGACTTGAACCTGATACTCCTTGGCGTAAAAGCTGCCCGACCAATCGATCACCACGTTATCAATGGTTTGGATCGTGCCCAAATCCACACGCCACCAGGCCGTCGTTGAACTGTTCACCGCGTCGCTCCGCCAATGCGTGCTGGTGTTCTCATCCACCGCAAGGCCCGGCGGATGTGCGGGCTTTGAGCTTGAAGCCGTCGCCGGTTGGCCGAGCGCGAGGTTGGGGATGACGTTCACAGTTACCTCATCGGTGGCAATCGTATTGTACCCATCCGTCACGGTGAGCATGTAGGTGGTGGTGCTCGTCACCTGCGCAATGGGATTCGCCACATTCGCATTATTCAAACCCGTGGCCGGAGACCACTGATAAGCCAAAGGCGGGATGCCGCCGGTCGCTGCTGGGCTGCCGCCAAGAGTTGTGGACGCCGCAGGCGTTATGGTGCGATCCGCGCCGGCATCGGCACTTAAAGCAAACGGGTTCGTAACCGTGACGCTCTTCAACGCATAGATGACGTCGCTCGTTACGCCGTCGGTCACGAACACTTCCACGAGCATAGGAAACTGGGGACCGCCGGCCTCGACCTCCACAGAACTGTTGGTATTGTCGCCGACGATCGTGCCATTCGTCACCGTCCAAAGATAGCTCGGACTGCTGGCATCAGTCGTGACGGTGTAGGTGTGCGTGGAACCCGGAAGCACCGGATCATCGCCGCTGATGCTCGCCGACAGCAAGGCATTAACCGTGACCGCGACGTTGTCCGCCGCCTTCGCATTCATGCCGTCGTGAGCCGTAAAGCGTAAAACGTAAGAACCGATTGCGGCCGGCTTGAAAATCGGATCTTCTGTGGAGGCATTGCTGAATTGCTCGCTGCCGGCGTTCGGCCCGGATTCGATTGCCCAAGCATACGTGTAAGCGCCGCTGCCGCCGCTGGCGGAACCGTCGAGCTTGGTCGCGCCGCCGCTATGCGGATTATCTTGACCGGCATTGACGGCAAGAGCAGCCATCGTACAGGCAGTCCCGCTCGGCACACCGCCCGGCACCATCCAGTTGGAATTCGTGCCGATCAGCGCGAAATTATTCAGCGTGCCGTTATGGTCGCCGCCGGCAATGTCTGTCAGCGTCGTGACGCCGGCATTATTTCCAGCGGCAACACCCTGGTTGAACTTATAGTAAGCCACCAGACCGGCTTCCGTGCCGGCCAGCTCGCAATTCATCTTCGCTGCAATATCCGCCGCGCTGCGCGCCACGTTCCAAAAGCGGACTTCGTCGATTAGGCCATTGAAAGTTTGAGTTCCATCTTGAGGTCTTCCGCTAATGGCAGCGCTACCCGTAGGAAGTTTGGCCGTGCCCGTAAAGTTGAACACCGCAACGCCGTTCTTATAAAGCTGCCATGTCGTCGTAGGAGCGCCGCTGCCTACCAGCGCAAGGTGAGTCCAAACACCGGCTGGAACGGTAACTGCTGAACTCTTATTGACAACCCCGCCCAACTGGATATATATCGTGCCGCTGGAGTTGCTGAGAGATATTCCATAGCCGCTGCCGGAAGTAGTAGAAGTAGAGGCAGTGCCGTTATAAAAAACATACGGGAAACTTATTGTTGCTCCTCCCCAGTTCACCCATGCCTCAAGCGTAACATTGGTCGTGGCCGCGGATAAAAGAGCCGTTGACACACGATCATTCGTCCCATCAAAAGCCAGGGCCGCGCCAACAACCGGCGGCGGCGGCGTACAGGAAGTGCCGCCACTCTGCACGCCGCCCGGCGCGATAAAGTTGGAAGTCGCACCGGTCAGCGCAAAGTTGTTGAAGGCACCATGGTTCGCGTTTCCGGAAGCATCGGTAACTGAAGTGATGCTCGTATTGGTTCCGCCTGCCTCTCCCTGGTTGAATTTATAATACGCCACCAACCCGAGTTGCGCGCCGCTCAATTCGCAGTTCATGTTGTTTTGGATATCCGCCGCGCTGCGCGCTACGTTCCAGATGCGAACATCGTCCAAGGTTCCATTCAAATATGAGCCGCCACCAGAGATGGAATGCCCCAGAAACAATATTGGAGTATCTGTAATATCGCCAAGCGATACCGCTGTACCTTCCTCAACACCATTGACGTACAGCTTGAGTTGTCCAAATTCTTGTGCAACCAGCGCGACATGATACCAGGTGTTGGTTGCTGCCACCGTCGTACTTGTCACTGTCTTCGCGCTTCCATCAAACATGTAAGCCACGAAGCGACCACTGGCATCGGTATAGATGCGCTCGCTGAAAGAAAGGTTAGGGTCTCCCTCACTAAAAAGAATCACTTCGCTATTGGCGGTAGATCCGGAAAATTTCACCCATGTTTCAATGCTAAGAGAAGTCATTGAAGGCAGGGTCTTCGACACGTAATCATCCGCCCCGTCAAAGGCCAGCGCCGCGCCCGGCGTAGGCACCAGCGGCGTTTGCCACAGCCCGCGGCCAAAGGTGGCGGCGCGCAGCTTGCCGCTGTTCTCATGAACTTCAAGCTCAGTAATCGGGACATTGGGCAGGCCGGTTTGATAAAGCTCCCAATCCGACATACTCGCATCGCGGTAATACACGCCAATATCAGCGCCGGCATAGAGCGCATCGGCGCCGCCGTTATTGTGATAGACGATGGTATTGAACGGCAGATTCGGCAGATCGTTAGCTGGGCCGGAGTAGTTCGTCCAGGTCGCGCCGCCATCGGTTGAGGCATAGACTTTCTTATCGGCCTGATAGCCGGACAGCGTGATCCAGATTTTGTTGGGATCGTTGCTGGCAACGGCAATTCGCGTATAGGAGGCCGTCGGCAGCCCGGTTGTGATATCGGTCCAGGTGCCGCCGCCATTGGTGCTTTTGTAAACCTTGGTGCTCTTGACGCCGTAAATATAATTCGAATTCGAGGGCGCGACGACCAGATCGACAAATGTTCCGGTCCCCACTGCGCCATTCGTCAGATTCGTCCAACTCGTGCCGCTGTTGAGCGTCCTCCAGACATTGACATAGCCGGCGTACAACGTGGTATTCGTGACCGGATCCATCACGTATGGCGTGACCCACGCCCCGTCTTCAGTGATGTTGTTTTTGATGGAAGAGAAATTTGCTCCGGCGTCGATCGATCTCACCAAACTACCGCTTTGCGTAGACGTGTAAACGATGTTGGAGTTGGTCGGATCAACGATGCATTCGGCGCCGTCGCCGCTTCTGAAGCTCTCCCAGGTCGTCGAACCCGTGTAACGGCTGATGGTGTTATCCTGCGCGCCGCCATAGACCAGATTGGCGCTGCCGGCATAACTGCCGATGCGATAAAACTGCGTGCTGTTCATCCCGGCGCTCAGATCCGTCCAGGTGGTTCCCCCATCGGTCGATTTAAAGAAACCGCCATCGGTGCCGGTATATAAAGTTGCGCCATTGAACTCGATATGATGAACATCGGCATGGACATAAGCCGCGGGACTCGGAGCGACGTTATATTTCCAATACGTCTTATTGGCCCAGGTAACGCCGCCATCGGTTGATTTCCAGATATTGACGCCGCCGGTGTAAAGCTCATCAGCGTTGGTTGGGGAAACGGCGAGGGCCAGGTCATAGAAGCTCTGGCCCTTGGCATCAGAACCGTCGGTTTCATAACCCAGAATATTCGGGGTCGTGGACTGCGTGGTGAAGTTAAGGCCGCTGTCGGTCGAGCGACACAGGCCCAAAAAGCTGGAATCGGACGCCTTGCCGGCGAGCAAGTAAACGTAATCTGCATTAGCGGGGCTGACGCCAATATTGATTCGATTGAATAATCCGCTAATGCCAACCGGCAAGGTAATCGCTGTCCAGGTATCGCCAGTGTTGGTCGATCTGCGGAAGGCTGAGCTGCTCGAATGATAGACGATCGTAGGATCGCCCGGCTTGAACTCCATATCTTTGACGTTGCTGATGATTGTATTCGTCCAGGTCACTCCCGCATCTGTGGTTTTCCAAACCCCACTGGAGGTAGCTGCCAACAGAATACTGGAGTTGGTGGGATGCATGAGCAGCTTGCTGATCGTGCGGCTTTGCGAGACCGTCCAGGTGAGCCCGGTGGTGTTCCAGGTCGCGCCGCCGTCGATTGATTTCAGCACGCCGATGCTGTAGGTTTGGCTCGCATCATAGTCCCCGGTGGCAATGTACATGGTATTCGGATCGGTGGGATCGATCACAATAGCCGATATCCCAAGCACCGTGAGATTGTCGGTGTTGGTGCTCCAGGTCGTGCCGCCATTCGTGGTTTTCCACAAACCGCCGGCCGGTGTGCCGAGAAAGATGATGCTGCTATTGGTCGGATGAAAGGCGATCGCCGAGACGCGGCCGAGGCCAGGGGCAGTGCTGCTCGCGTTGGCTATCACCCACGCATTCGGGCCTAAGCTCGTCCAATTGGCCGCCGGAATGGCCGAGGGCACGTATGCGAGTGTGGCGGCGCCTTTGAGAAGCCCACCCTTTCTCTGCAAATATTGTTGAAAAGCCCTGGTGTTGAAATCCGGCGCCGGCAAGATGCCGCTGGGATAAACGCGCGGCGCGGTCCAATATTCCCAGCGTTTGAACGGCTTCCAGCCCTTCCCCTTTTCAACTTCCCGTTCTTCCCAATATTGGTTGAAGCTGCGCTGAATCTCATAGAAATTCGCGCCTTCTTCCCGCAGCTTGACCCACTCTTGGGCCGAGCTTGTTCCAAAAATTGCAACCAGCCACGCCACGAGGGCAATGGCGGTCGCGCGACTGAATAAAGCTTTTCGCATTACCATTCTCCTTAACTTGTTAACTACTTAGGTGGTCAAACCATTCAACCATGAAACCACACCGCCACTTCTCATAGAAATTTTTATTATTGCCGTGACTGCACCTCCTTTCGAAACAAAGGCGAAGTCCGACTTGCGCTTAAGGATTTTCTAATTTAGCACGCTCGCGTTGCGCAAGTCGGACTTCACTCACTAACTCTCTTCAGAATCGCGAGCACCTCTTCAAACTCGGTGGATTTATCAAAGAAATAATCGGCGCCGTCCTCCAGGCTTTTCTGGCGGTAATGCGCGGAGGCATAATTCGTCAACATCACGACCACCGGTGCCTTTTCCTCGTTCTTCCTAATCTCCCGCAGCACGTCAAACCCGGATCCGCCCGGCAGCCTGATGTCCAAAATCACCGCCTCCGGTTTAATTTCAGCCGCCAAATGAACGGCTTCCCACACACTGCCCGCCTCGCCAACGATCTTGACGTCACCCAAAGTTTCGAGCAGCCTCACCAAGCTGCGCCTGAACTCCGGCGAATCGTCAACGATTAAAATTGTCATAGAAAATTCCTCCGACCGGTGAGGAAAATAAGCAAAACCGCGGTCAGAGTTTGTCACCCAAGAATGTGATTTTGGTGTCACATTTTTAGTGACAAAGGTGTTTCGTAATGGAGGGCAAAAAATGCCTGCTCTTTAAAAAAAGAATTTGAAATGAGACCCTCATTTGCTATATTGTGTAAAGAAAATCGATCTTTTAACAAATGAGCCGCTGCCGATGAAGCAAGATAGTTCCTGGAGAAAAATTGTCGATAAGTCTTTCTGCGTGACGGCAGCGAAAAGTGGCTGTTGATCCATATCGAAATTCAGGGCTACCACGAGAGCGATTTTCCCAAACGTGTCTATCATTGCAACTATCGGATTTTCGACCGCTTCGGAGAAAAAGTTATCAGTGTCGCGCTGTTGACGGATGACGATCCGGAGTTTCGCGAGAACATCTATGATATTTCCCAATGGGGATTTTGGCTCCACTTTGAATTTCCTGTGGTCAAATTGCTTGACTATCGGCACAAATGGAATGAGCTGGAGCGTGATCCCAATCCGTTTGCGATTGCGACGATGGCCTTTTTGAAAACGGTGGAAACCCAGGGCAATGAGCAGGATCGCTATCAATGGAAGAAACACTTTCTTCTTGAGCTTTATCGCCGAGGCTTGAGCCGCGAAACGATTGTGGCGCTTTTCGAGTTCATCGGCGTGATCATGGCCCTGCCGGAAGTCAAAGATGAAGAGTTGTATGATGAAATCAATAAAACCACGGAGGAAAAGCAAATGTCCGTTCTAGCTGTCGCCGAGCGAGTCGGCATGAAAAAGGGCCTAAAACAAACGATCTCCGATATTCTGGAGATCAAATTTGGCATGGCCGGGCTTGAGCTGTTCAAGCCTGTAGAGCAGATTACCGACCTCGAGGTCCTCCAAAAAATTCGCACCGGCCTGAAGCAAGCGCGATCTCTCGAGGAGGCAGAGGCTTTGATCCGAACATCATGGCTCTGATGGCTCTGCCTTTGGCGAAGGATGATGAATTATATGAAAACCAGCGAAACCACGGAGGAAAAGCAAATGTCTATTCTAGCCATTGCTGAACGAAAAGGGCGAGAGAAAGGCCTTGAGGAGGGGCTTGAGAAAGGACTTGAGAAAGGACGTGAGGAAGGACGGCTCCTAGTACGAGAAATGATCTCGGATATCTTAGAGAGCAAATTTGGTGTGGCCGCACTGGGATTGTTCGCTCATGTCGAGCCAATCACCGACCTTGAAGCTCTCCGGAAGATTCGAAGCGGCTTGAAGCGAGCGCAATCCGTGGAGGAGGCCGAGGCGCTCATGCGCGCTCATGCCACAGCGCGATCTGAAAACGGGCGGAAAAGTAGGCAATAACTGATGAAGGCGAAAGTTTTATGCACACTCCGATTTTAACCACAAATCGCATACCGACCCGTGATGAGCGTAAAGCTTATGGCCTGGCGGCGCGTGCGATTTACGAAACTCGGCGGGAACAGTTGGAAAGAGACCATTGGGGTGAATATCTCGTTATCCATCCTGGCAATGGCGACTACATGGTCGCCGTTGATGAGGAAGAAGCGCTCCAGCAGATGCGCGCGAAATATCCCGGCATTTTGTTCAGGATACGCTGACGATTGCTTTGCCGGAGGAAATAGGAACGCGAATAAACACTGTGACCGTTTCTTAGCCGCCCTGGTTTTTCTCTCCAAACTCCTTCGGCGTCACCCCAAAATATTCCTGATTAAAAAACGACCATCGGATATTATTTTTAAATCCGTTGGTCGTTTTTAATCCGTTGGCAACACCAAAATTTTTAGAATTTTTTATTGATCTATATGCTTTCTCTGTTTGCTCCGTTGTCTCCGGTTCAAGGCGGTGCATTCATTTCACGCCACCAAATCATGTTTGATGGCATAGTGCATCAATTCCGCAGTGGATTTCATTTTCATCTTTTCCAAAAGGCGCTTGCGATAAGTGTTCACCGTATTGATGCTCAGCGAGAGAATTGCGGAGATTTCGCCGACCGTTTTTCCGGAGCCGATCAATCGCAAGAGCTGAAACTCACGGTCGGACAATCCTTCGTGCGGAAGTTTTTCGGTTTTCTCCAAATTCGACGCCAATATTTGCGCCAGCTTGCGGCTGACGTATTTGCCGCCATGATAGACTTCGCGGATGGCTTTGACCAGCTCATCGGCGGCGGCTTCTTTGGTGATATAGCCGGAAGCGCCGGCTTTCAGCATGCGCACCGCATAGCGCTCTTCCGGGTGAACGCTCTGCACGAGAACTTTTGCCGCCGGCGCCAAATTGCGCAAATCCACCAGCAGCTCCAGGCCGCTCTTCCCGGGCAGGTCGATGTCGAGCACGACGACGTCGCATTCCTGCTCGCGAATAAAGCGCAAGACTTCGGCGGCATTGCCGCACTCGCCGGCAACGCCGATATCGACCTCGGCTTCGATAATTTTCCTGAAACCGGCGCGCACCAAAGCGTGATCATCCACGATCAGCGTTCGTATCATATTCTACTCTCCTAATCCGGAATCAAAAAGAAAAACAAAAAGATTCAAATGACAGAAAAATGGAGGGCAGAAAAATGATCCGAAAGCGGATCAAATTTGTCATGATTCCGCGCAGCGGAATGTTTTTCGCCTGCCATTGTCAACTTTACTGGTATAATTCCAAGCTTTATTTTTCTGTCCTACATTTTTCTGTCATTGGCTTTTTTTCAAGCCGACTATTTACTGAGCGTTTTCATCGTGACCTTCCGCAGCGTAACATTGATCCAAAGCGAATGTTTCAGATCAGTGTTTCAGAAACCGCAAGGCATGGGACTCGAAATTCTCCAGCGAGCCGGAAAGAGCCGTAAATTTGAAAGCGGCGTCTGTTCCCGCGAACCGAACTTTTTGGTGACTAATGCAACGCCCTTCGCTCACAATGTCGATCTCCCGCACGACGCGATCCTCACCGCCAAGAAAATGCGTCAGTGCATCGACGTAAAGTTGCAGATCAAGCCCGGTGCCCCAGTCCCGTAAAAACGCCTCGCCATGGCGCCGGATTTCCGACGCCTGCTCCACGGAGTCATCCCATGCCGAGTCATCGACCTCGAACGCTGTCCGGTCGGCATGGGTGAGCGTTGTGTTCACAAACTCGTGCTCGACACGTTCCGGCCGGAAGTTGATCAATTTGCCGTGACGGCTTCCGGTGAGCAGCAGGTAATTCAGGAGTTGAGCCCGATGCTCGTCCGCCAGATGGCTAACCGCCTTCAGCTCGAAAATAGCTCCTTGATCGACGAGCAAGTCGATGGAGTACGGCTTGCAAAAATCTGCGTGTTTCACCATAATGCCGGCTTCAATGACGGCACGTGGTTGGAGCATATAGTCACTAACAAGTGAAATGTGTGCAAAAAAGCAAACATTTTTTTCTCGAATAGCATTTTATCCTTTATTCATGCAGGTTTTAAGCGAATTTTTCATGGTTCCAACTTTTTATTTTTTGTAATTATAATTTTCAATTTTACAATTTGAATTTTCAAAAAAACTAAAAAGATTAATGACAAAATGATTTATTTAAATCTTTAATCATTTTGTCGAACATTATTTTGTCGAATGCTTTTGCTTTTCATCCGTTGGGTTGTTTCTATCCGTTGGGCATTTTTTTAAAAACCTGTTTGGTTGCGGCTTGTCCGCGTTGTGCCAGTTCCTGCTGATATGCTTCCTCATCAAAAAACCGCCCCAACTTGTTATGGACATGGAATGCCTGCTCCATCACCTCGAACGCAATCGCTCCGAACGCCTTCTGGTCGAGAGCACGAATGTTTTCGCTTAATTCGATCGGCATGGCAAATTCACTCCATAATAAAAATTCAAGGATTCGAAAGACAGAAAGATGGGAGGACAGAAAAATAATTTTCGGCCGTTCCATATCGTCAATTTCCCTGACATAATCCAAGCTTTATTTTTCTGTCTTACATTTTTCTGTCATTGGCTTTTAAATCATCGCACAAAAACATTGAAATGACAGAAAAATGGAAGACAGAAAAATATTTAGCGTCTGCTATCGTCAATTTCCCTGACATGATTCCAAGCTTTATTTTTCTGTCTTACATTTTTCTGTCATTGGCTTTGCTTTATCGCACCAGCGGAACTTTGATGATCACCGTCGTTCCCTCGCCCGGGGCGCTGGCGATGTCCACCTCGCCGCCGAACATCAACGCCCGTTCCCGCATGCCCAGCAGGCCGAAGGTGCCCGGCGAGGCCAATTTTTCCGCGGGAATACCGATGCCGTTGTCGATGATCTTGATGAGCGCGTGATCCTGATTTTGGGAGATTTGCACCACGACCTGGCTGGCGCTGGCGTGCCGGGCGATGTTAGTGAGCGCTTCTTGAAAAATGCGAAAAACCGCGATAGCGCAATTCTCCTCGACTGCAAGCACGGTTGCTTCAGACTTGAACTCATAGCCCACGCCCATGCGCTTATGGAATTCCTGCATTTGCCATTCCAAAGCCGCCACCAAGCCAAGATCATCGAGCACCTCGGGCCGGAGCTGGCGCACGAATTCTCTCATCCTGCCAATCGTGGCGTCGATGGTCTGCTTCATCGCGCGAATTTCTTTTAAGCTGAGATCATCCTCCTTGGGCGCCGAGGTTTTTTCAAGGCCGCACTCCAGCAGCGTCAAATCGATTTTCAAGGCGGTGAGCACGCCGCCCAGCTCATCATGAATATCCTGAGAAATTGAAATCCTCTCCCGTTCCATGACCTCGTGCAAATGTCCGGTCAAAGCGCGCAGCCGTTCGCGGGAATTTTTCAATTTCGCCTCCGCCTGCTTGCGCTCGGCAACTTCCTTCTCGAGCGCCCGGTTTCTCGCTTTAATATACGCGGTTCGAAACCGGTGCCCTGAAATAATCAAACCAAGTATCGCCAACACACTCCCCATCCGAAACCACCAGGTTTTCCACCACGGCGGCGTGATGATGATTTTGAGCGACGCGCCTTCTTCATTCCAAACCCCATCATCATTCGAGCCTTTGACGCGAAAGGTGTATTCACCGGGATCGAGGTTCGTATACACCGCCTCCCGTTTCGTTCCAGCGTGGACCCAATCCGCATCGAAGCCTTCCATCTTGTAGGCATATTGATTCTTCTCCGGCACGGTATATTCCAAAGCGGCAAACTCAAATGAGAAAACCCGGTCGTCATACGAAAGCCGAATTTCATCCGCAACGGCAATATGCTTTTTGAGAGGGCCATCCTTCGCCGCAACCACCGATTTATTCAATATCTTGAAATCAGTAAAAACCAATGGCGGGCGGTGCGGATTATCTTTCAGCTCCCGTGGAAAAAACATATTGAGGCCATTGATGCCGCCGAAGAACATTTCGCCGTGCCGGCATTGGTAATAAGCATTGCGGTTGAACTCACGGCTTTGCAGGCCGTCCGCCGCGTCATAGTTTCTGAACCTCTCCGTCTCCGGATTGAATTGAGAAATGCCTTTGTTGGTGCTGAGCCAGAGATTGCCTTTTTCATCTTCCAAAATGCCATTGATAAAATTGTTGGGCAAACCATCTTTCTCGGTATAACGAATAAAGGTCGCGTTGTCCGGCGTGGGCAGATTGCCCCGATTTCCCGTTCGATTTTCATTAAGGAAAGTCGGGGTCGGCAAAATAAGCCGATTCAATCCTCCGGCCGTGCCAATCCACAATCGCCCGGCGCGATCCTGGTATAAACAATTAATGGTGTTATGGCCCAGACTTTTGGAGTTGCGAGGGTCATGAAAAAAATGGGTAAATTGCCCGGTCGCCGGATCAAAGCGGTTCAGGCCGTTTTCGGTGGCGAGCCACAGCACGTTGCCGTTGTCGTGGCGAGATTCGATAATGCACAGGACAAAACCTCCGCTCAAACCGTATGGATTGGCGGGAGAATAATTGTACTGTTTGAATTGCCCGGACAGCTCGTCAAATCGGTTCAATCCTGTATAGGTCCCGACCCAAAGCGTGCCGGATTGGTCACGATAGATCGAAATCACAAAATTATGGTTCAGGCTGTGCGGATCGCCCGAAACATTTTGATAGCGGTAAAACTTCTCTTGTTTACGATCCAAGCGATAAAGCCCGCCGCCCTCGGTGCCAATCCAGAGAAACTTGCCATCAGCCAAGGGATCTTCATATATGGCCCAAACGGATTCGCCGCCATAACTCGTCGCGTTGCGATTTGGGTAGTGTGTAAACCGGCCGGTTTTGCGGTCGAAGCGATTCAATCCGTCATAGCCGCCGATCCACAGGGTGCTGTCTCGATCTTCGCAGATCGCGCGGAGGCTCGGATTTCTCAAACCGTTCGTCCCGGCCCTTTTTGCTGAAGGCATGTCGGGATTGGGCTCACAGGCAAGGCAGCCGAAGTGTTGTCGCGCCCGATCCAGTTTGTTGATGCCTTGTCCGGCGGTTCCCAGCCACATCACACCCGAACGATCTTTGCAAACAGCGGTCATGCCAACACTGCTTGGACTGGAGGGATTGCGAGGATCATTGGGCAGAGGGCGTATCTCATTTTTGTCCATGTCATAGATGAACAGGCCGAAGGTTGAGGCAAGCCAAAGCTTGCCTTCGTCGTCCTCGCAGATGGCATAGATTTCAGACAGATAGCCCGAAACTTGAATCAACCAGTCCCGCGAGGAAATGCGGCTGCGATCAACACGAGGTTGGGCCGGGTTCGGCGGCCATGCCGCAGGATTGGCGCGGAACAGGCCCGAAAAAGCGCCGACCCAGAAATTGCCGCGCGCATCCTTATACAAAGCTTTGACGAAGTTATTTCGCTCGGGATGCTCCGGGTCCATTTCAAATGGTGTAAACGATTCCTTGCTACGATTGAAAAAAACAAAGCCGCTGTGCTTGTGATCGGTTCCCAGCCAGAGATTGCCATCCTCAGCTTCAAAAATCGCCCGGATGTCATTATGCCCTCTGCTCGCGGGATCGTCAGGTCTATAAATGAAGCGGGTGAAACGTCCCGACTTTCCATTAAATTTTTCCGAAGGCATGCGCCCGTGCGGAGCGTCGGGATCGAAACGATTTAGGCCGTATGCGGTGCCAATCCACAAATTTCCGAGCCGATCCTCGTGGATGGCGCTAACATCTTCATGACTGAGGCTGTGTGGATTTTGGGGATCGTGTTTGAAATGCACAAAGCCGTCCGTCGCCCGATCATACTTGTTCAGCCCGCCGTCCGCCGTTCCGATCCAGATATTCCCCTGCCTGTCCTCATAGATGGTCTGGATACGGTTGCCGGAGATGGAAGTCGAATCTTGCGCATCGTAAGAATACACTTTGAAGGCATAACCATCGTATCGGTTGAGGCCGTCACGAGTGCCGAACCACATAAAGCCCTGGCTGTCCTGGAAAATAGCTTCCACGTAGTTTTGCGACAGGCCGTCGTCGATGGTGAGGCGCTCGAAGGCGAGGTTTCGCACGTTGAAAGTTTGTGCCAACAGAGCTTGCGTCTGCAAGAGCACGGCAGTTATGGCAACCGGACCAATCAGCGCTTTGTGCATGCACCGTTTCTCCTAATTTCTCGGTAAAGCTATCATCTTTCCATCCCGCCATCGACTCAAACCCGCCTCCGGCGCTATCCACAGCGTGCCGCTGCGATCTTCATAAAGTGACAAGACCCAATCTGCCGAGATCGAGGTTGAATCTGCGGCCTCGTGTTTATAAACCGTAAAGCTGTAGCCGTCATATTTATTCAACCCGTCGCCGGTGCCAAACCACATAAAGCCCTGGCGGTCTTGCAACATGCAATGCACCGAGCCTTGCGAAAGCCCCTGCGCCACCGAGAGATGCTCAAATTTAAGCGGGCGCTCGCCGAAGGCTACGCCCGTCGGGGTCTGTGCCAACAGAGCCGGCGTCTGCAAGAAACGCGCAGTAATAGCAAGCCAAATGAACCGAATAGAAAAGCCCAGCCGTATCGTTCGCATGAACGCTGCACCCACGACAAAGTGAATATGGTTTTGAATAAGGCGAGTTACACTTCCGCGAGAAGCCGAAAATGGCGATGGATGGAAGTTCGCGCTGATGTCCGTCAAATTGGGAATTTAAAAAGAAAAGTGGAGAACATCAAGAGAGATTTTTGGCATGACTTGCGGCTTACCCGCCGATCTGCGACATATTCCGCTCCGGCTTGACGAACGTCGCCAAATTGATTTGATGTCCCGCCCATTTGCGCCAGACTTCGCCGCGAATCAATTGGGCCAATTCCTCGTCGCTGGCTCCAGCCCGCATCGGCGTTTTTAAATCCGTTTCTTCAAGAGAAAACAGACAATTGCGGAAATGCCCATCGGCGGTGATGCGAATACGATTGCACGACTCACAAAACGGCTCGCTGACGGAGCTGATGAAACCAACTTCGCCTCTGCCGTCGATAAATCGAAACGTATCCGCCGGCACGTGATCGGCGCGCGTTTCTTTGGGAATGAGATCGTGTTTCCTGCGGATGCTATCGAGAATCTCGGCGGACGTCATGACTTTGTCGCGGCTCCAGACGCCTTCGCCATCCAACGGCATGAATTCGATAAAGCGAATTTGGTAATCATGCTCACGGGCAAATTCAACGAGCGGCAAAACTTCATCGCCGTTGAAACCTTTCATGATCACGGTGTTGATTTTCACCGGACGAATCGGATATTTCGCGAGTTCATCGAGTCCGTCCATCACTTTTTTGTAGGCGTCACGGCGCGCCATCGTCGCAAAGCGATCCGGCGAGAGCGAATCCAGGCTCACGTTGATGCGGCGCAAACCGGCGCGGTAAAAATCTCCGGCAAATTCTTTGAGAAAAAAGCCGTTGGTGGTCATGCTCAAATCTCTCAATCCCGGCAACGGCGCGAGCATGCCGATCAATTGCGTCAGATCTTTGCGCAACGTCGGCTCGCCGCCGGTCAGGCGAATCTTGTTAATACCGAGCGCGATAAACAATTTCGCCAACCGCAGGATTTCCTCGAACGTCAAAATTTCTTTGCGGTTCATCCAGACCATGCCTTCTTCGGGCATGCAGTAGCGACAGCGAAAATTGCAGCGGTCGGTGACGGAGATGCGGAGGTTCGTGGCGGCGCGACCGAAGGTGTCTATCAGAGGTTTCATAAGTTTAATTTAGCAAAGATCGTCAACTCGCAAAACATGCTAAAACATGAAAATGCAAAAAACATTGGCAAAATAATTGTGGCAAGATGATTAAAGCTTTTAATTATTTTGCCACAATCATCTTGCCAAAGCTTTTATCCGTTTCTATCTGTTGGAAACATTTTTATCAATACTTAGAAATCAATGCCCTTCTGCGCCAATTTTCCCTTTTGATACGGATGCTTGATCTCGCGCATCTCCGTGACGAGATCGGCGCGCTCAATCACTTCTGGCGGCGCGCCGCGACCGGTGAGAATCAGGTGCATGCTCTCGGGTTTCGCGTCAATAATCTCCAACACTTTTTGCGCCGGTAATAATCCCGTCATCACCGCGACGTTGATTTCATCGAGAATCACCATGTCATACTCGCCGCTGCGCAGCAAAGCAATCGCGCGATCGGCGGCCATCAGCGCGGCCTGCCGATGCTCTTCCTCTGGAAGTTTGTCATCGAGAATTTTATAAAATCCTTTGCCCATTGGCTCGATAGTAAAATACGGCGCCAGCAATTTCGCACCATCCAATTCACCGTAATGCCATGAGCCTTTCACAAACTGCAGCATGAACACACGCAGGCCATAACCCACCGCGCGAATCACCGTGCCCAATGCTGCCGTGGTTTTGCCTTTGCCCTCGCCGGTGTAAACGACGGTCAAGCCGTGACGGATGTCGAGTTTTTTGGAGATTTTTTCCATTTATTTTATACAAATGGAGAGAGAACTTGCCGATGCAATCGCTAAAAACGTGAACTACGGCTGTCCGTTGGGATTAATAACAGTGAGTTCCTCTTTCATTTTGATTTCTCCGGTGTTGATGAGAACTTCTCAGTTTCGTCGCAAGATGGCTTTGAGATGTTTCCGCAGATCATTTTCAACATTTTTCTTGCCGGCGATGCTGTCTTCGTAGAAAATGACCCGATAACCTCGAATGTCAAAAGGCAAATCCTTTCCTCTTTCCGCCAAAAGGATCGTCGGTTTCGCCAAAGCATGCGCGTATCCCAATTCATAAAATACGTTTTGATTCGGGGGCGTGATCTCTGCGATAATGATCTTCGACTCGACCAAACCTCCGATAATATCATTCAAGATTGCCCCCGGCCCGTAAACGTCGTCAACGCGATATGGGTTAAGCCGGAATTCTGAAGTCACCGGCGCGATGACTTCTTTATATAATGAATTGTACGGCTCGCTAAACTGCATGACAACAAAAGCATCGCCCATTTCAGAGCTATAAGAATAATCTTTGAACATAATTTCAGCATTGCCGGTAGCGAATACCCCGATTTGCTCACCTGAAAAAGGCTTGCTCAAAACATGCTCCAAAAGCTCGATTCCATCAATCGACAAAACTATTCGGCTTCCGTAGACCCGCACTTCTATTCGATAATCTTTATTCGGCAAAATATTGTTTATCTGGCCGGTTCGTTTTAAGGCGATCCAGCCGGAATTAGGCACGAACTCCTGGATGGTGTAACCGTATCCCCAACCACCAATACCTGCGGTAAAATAACTGGTGTCATCGGGATTATAACCAAACAAAATCCTCGCTTCCGTAACCTCGCCGGGAAAATTCACGACGGCTTTAATAATCCCTTGAACTAATTTTCCATTACACAAAGCCAAACCATACGGAATGGGAATGCCATCGGCATTGCCCAGATACTTCGCATAGCCGGTCATACTAAAATCCCATCTGCCATTTAAGTCGACCCATTGCAAAGCAGCGCCATTATTCATAAGCTCGCCCTTCTGTAAAGGAATAAAAAAACCAACCCGATAAAAAACTCGCAGCATGCACAAAAATAAATTACCACAACGAACCGAGAGAAGCAAGAAAAAAGAAAAGGTTCGCATTCACGATCTAACAACTGCAAGCAAAGCTTTGACCGCAGTTGTCGAATTAGCCGTTCATTTTCTCGCAGTCGATTTAACTTCAAACGTCAACGTTGCCCAATTCGACTCATAATCAACGCCTTCCTTGTTACTGGCAACCATGTGAATGAGCCGAACGTACCATTTTCCGGCTCGACTCAACTTGATTTGCGCGACGCCGTTTGCATTCGTGCGCGTGTTCACAGCTTCGACATGGCCGCCTTTGTCACCGTGCTTGTGATAGCCATGATAACTCGCGTAGACAAGCTGATTCGCCACGGGTTGGCCATCGCGCAAAACCAAAACTTCCAGCACTTCCCCCACTTTGAGCGCATAAGGATTTTGCAGCGGGACGATCTCGATGGGATAGCCCAATTTTTCCTTAAAAGCCTCGGAGCGTTTCTCGCCAACCTGAAAAATGGTTTTGACATGTTTCGAGTACAGCTCGCGCGAAGCTTTACTCATTTCGTTTTTCTCTTTACGCGCCGCGAGCACATCCAGCACGCCGTCGTGTTCGAGATACTCGTTAAAATCTTTCGCCGAAAGCTCGATCATTTTCGCATGCGTTGATAAGCCGACAACGTACGTCCCTTCTTCGCCCGTTTTGAAATCGAGCAGCGTCATGGTGCCGGCGTTGCGCCAGTGCGAGGTGTCGGGATGCACACGTTCGGCTTGCAGTCCGATGATACTCACATCAGACATGCGGTCACGCGTAATAAAATTTTCACTTTTGGCAAACGTGCCGTTGAACAGCGAAATTGTGGCAGAGGTGTGCGGTTTCAGAAAGAAGGTCTCAAGTTTAAAAAACATGTCATGCGCAAAAAGCATGACGACGCTGGTAACGATGAAAATCGCAGCCAGCAATACTTTTTCCATGGCGGCCTCTCCTCCTCGGCTTACTTGATGAATGAAAATTCAACACCAACTTAGTTGCTAACGCACTCAAACTCAGAATAAAATTCTGAAAGTTCTTTGACCGACAAACAGTTTTTAACCACTAAGACACGAAGGCACGAAAAAAACAAAAGGCCATATCATAAAGCTTTCCTTAGTGTCTTTGTGTCTTCGTGGTGGTTTAAAAATTAATCGGATTCAATGCTGCCCGAAGGGGCTCCAGTTTCAGCTCATCTGAAAACTGACGTAGTCCGTTACCAGTCAACTCGGTGCAAAAAAAAGCAAAAATTTTCCCAACGGATAGAAAAAACCAACTGATAAAAAATCCGTTGGGTTTTTCCATCCGTTGGAGATTGCTTTTACAGTTTTTGGATTGCGGCTTGTCCTCGTTGGGTTATGGCGCCATACAAAAAAAATGGCAAGACAATTTTTGGCAAAACCATTCGCTTGCAATTTTGCCAAAATCGTCTTGCCAAATAGGTTCTACAGATTCAAGCTCAACTGAGACGCAACGTCGCAACCAGATCATCGACGAGGCGCTCGAAAGTTTCCTGCGTCAGTTGGCACGGAATGAGCTCGCGATGATCCGCGCCGCGCGATTGGCGATAGCGCGAGAACGTCGCCCCGAGGCCGTATTGCAAAAACACTTCGTAATAGAATTTCTCGCCGTTCTTTTGGTGCGGGGTCGCGCTGCGGACTTGCGCGAGGCAGTTAAACTCGTCCACTTCCAACAGGCGAAAGTTTTCGAGCAGATAGGTTATGCGGCGCTCGATTTCACCGGCTTGCCGCAGCAGCAATTCTTTGAGCGAAACGTTTGCCGGTGGCGCTTGCGCTCGCGTCACGGAGAGGGTTTTGACGATGCAACTGAATTTGTCAAAAGCCTCGATCTCCACGCTCACGCGCATGCTGTCAATCTTCTCCTCAATGACGTAACCGCGATCCTGATCGGCTTCCGGCAAACTTCCCGTCCGTCGCATGGCGTGCAGCTTTTCCAGAATTTTTTGTCCGAGGTTCATGGCAGCAACTCCAGTTAAAGGTTAATTGATTTCCGTTTCCTTGTACTCTGCTCCTTCCAAACTCAACAGCGTTTTGGTCTCGTCCACAATCGTCTCCAGATGGACGGGGCGCGTCCAAATGGTTGAAAGGTTCTTCAAGGTGTCGCGCGCTTCGTCGAGCTTCAGGTCTATGCCTTCGTGGCGATGGCGCAAATACAGCTCGCCGCGATTACGGTAATTGCTTTCCTCGACGTAAATAAACGGCTGGCCCCAATTTGTCAGCATGAACAGCAGCTTTTGCTTGATCGCTTTGAATTCGCGGTCGCTGATTTCATAGAGATTATTGCGATCATTGTACTCATACACGAACATCCTGTGCTCGCGGCAAAACTCCGGCGTGAGAAATGCGTCAATGAACATCACGTCATTGTACATCTTGCGCACTTCAAAAATCTTTTGCCTGCCGAGGCCGAGCGGTTTGTCCCAATTTCTCTTCACTTCGTAGTCGTCGCATTCTTCGTAGTCCTTGCCGAATTTGCCTTTGTTCCAGCGCTCTTCGATGTCGCGCAAAAGCTCGATGCCGAGTTTGTACGGATTGATGCGGCCCGTCTGCGTGAACATCGTGCCGGAATGATGGTCGGCGTAGTCGATGACTTCGGCGTCGGTGAGCACGCGCGTCGTCATGATCTTCGAGTGCCAGTAACTCGCCCAGCCTTCGTTCATGATTTTCGTCTGCGCCTGCGGCGCGAAATAATAAGACTCTTCGCGCACCACCGAGAGAATATCCTGCTGCCATTTTTGCAGCGGCCCATGCTCGATCAGAAATTGCAAAATATCGCGCTCCGGCTTTTCCGGAATTTTGCGAAATTTGTTTTTTGCTTTTTCTTCTTCCTGCTTGCGCTGCCGGTCAATCACCGCGCGCGGATTGATGAAGTCGTCCATGTAATCTTTTTCGCTTTTCAGGCGCAGACCGGCTTCAATGGCATCTTCTTCATCCTGTTGTTGGGCTTCGGTTTGTTCTTCCGGTTTCTCGAGAAATTGCGAATGCGGGTCGATCAGGTTTTCGACGGAAAGACAGACATCGACGAAATCTTCCACTTTGTCTTCGCCGTGTTTTTCCGCATAGCGGCGAATGCGCGTCGCATGATTCGCCATCTCATCCATCATCTTGCGATTGGTTTTGGAGAACCAGAGATTGTTCTTGAAAAAATCGCAATGGCCGTACACGTGCGCCATCACCAATTTCTGATCGACCATGTTGTTGCACTTCATCAAATACGCATAGCACGGATCGTTGTTGATGACCATTTCGTAAATCTTCGAGAGTCCGTAAGAGTAACTCTTCGACAGCTCTTCGTATTCCATGCCATGCCGCCAGTGCGGATAGCGCGTCGGAAAGCCGCCGTAACTGGCGACTTCGTTGAGCTCATCGTATTCGAGCATTTCAAAGATCGTTTCGTAGAAATCAAGTCCGTATTCACGGGCATAGCCTTTGATTTCGTCGCGGAAAGCGGAAAGTTCGGCGGTCAGGCTCATAGATGCAATAATGGTTATACAAGTTTGATGGCAGGACAATAGCTTGACCATGTTAAGTTAAAGATTCTGTTTCTCGGTTTTTCATTCTGCCGCTTGTTTTGATCGGCATGGCAGAATCATCCCGTAAAAACATTTAGATGACAAAAAAATGGAGAACAGAAAAATATCTGTCCTGTTTTGCGGGGTTCGTTACACCGCGAGGAGCATTGCTTTGATGATGCCAAACTCCATTTTTCTGTCTTTCATTTTTCTGTCATGGCTTTTGTTCAGGCCAACTTAACATTGTCAAGATAGAAGTTATTGCAAAAATTATCTTGCCACAATCAGTTTATCTTTTTTTCTTTTTCTCTTTTTTCAAGAGTTACTTGCCCTTTCCCAAAAAATCTTTGATCGATTGATAGATCGCTTCCTTGTCGGCGATTTCGGAGAGAATCAGTTTCTCTTCGTCGTCAAAATACTCTTCCAAATCGCGAATGAACTGGCCGCTGCCGTAAGGACTCTCGACCTGGCCGTAACAAAAAAGATTCGCTTTGGGAACCAGCTTCTCTTCGATGATCGAAATGCATTCATCGGTATCGATCTCGCCCCAGTTGTCGCCGTCGGAAAAATGGAAGAGATAGATATTCCATTCCGCCGGGCTGTAATTCGCGTCGATGATTTGATTCGCGAGCTTATACGCGGACGAGATGATCGTGCCGCCGCTCTCGCGCGTGTGATAAAACGTTTCCTCATCGACCTCGCGCGCCACCGCGTCGTGAATGATATAACGCGTCGCGATGTTTTTGTATTGATATTTCAGCCACGTGTCGATCCAGAACGACTCGATGCGCACGATCTCTTTTTGCTCCTCGCCCATCGAGCCGGAAACGTCCATCATGTAAATAATCACGGCGTTCGCTTCGGGATATTGCACGGTTTTCCACGTGCGATAGCGCCGATCTTCGCGAAACGGAATAATGATCGGATTATCCGGATCGTAGGTTTTACTGATAATATGCCGCCGCAGCGCTTCTTTATACGTGCGCTTGAAATGCCGCAACGATTCCGGCCCGCTGCGGCTGATGCCGGTGTAGCGATCTTTGTCGCTCACAATATTTTTCTTGCCCTTCGCTTCGATGCTCGGCAATTCCAACTCTTCGCCCAACATTTGCGCAAGTTCTTCGAGCGAAACGTCGACTTCAAGCAGATGATCGCCCGGCGCCTCACCGGCTTGACCCGTTCCGTCGTCATCATCGCCGCGACCAATCGGCGTGCCAACATCGCCATCGCCCTGTCCGACGCCGCCGCTATTTTTCGAAGAATAGCGAAAGTGCGGCAGATTGATCTGCGGCACCGGAATGCTCACGAGATCCTTGCCCTTCTTGCCGATCAGCTCGCCGCGCGTGATGTATTTGCGCAGTTCTTTTTTAATCCTGCCGCGAATAATCTGCCGGAAGCGGCTGTGATCTTTTTCGATGCGTTTGACCATGCGTATTTTTGTTTTTGCGATTATACGTTGAAACTTGCAGCTTTCAAAATGGGGTAAACGTTCTCGCCAGCACTCACATCCGCGAAGCCTGCACGAAACTGTTAAGCAATTGCTAAAGCACTCTCCTCTGTTATACCCTGAAGGGCATAATCAAACACGGGCACTTGAACTGTTTTGGCAGGTTTAAGTTTCTTTTTGGCAAGACGAATCAATTCATCCGTAACTGTTGGTGAATATGTCTTCTCACCGCATTGCTCACAGACCTCGGCAGGCACGTTCTCGATGAAAAAATAGTCGTCGTCGTAATCGTAAACGAAAGTTACATTCCGAGATTCAACTTTGCTTCCACAAAAAACACACTTCATTTTGGCCTCCTGATTTTGCAATCGATCCACTCTTTGGGATCGGGCGGATACGTGGTAACAATCACAACTTTAGGCGGTAAAGAAATTTGAACGTGCAAATCTCGTCCTCTTTTGGTTTTGCCATAAACCAGACAACTTGGCGAATATTTATCATGAGGATATTCTTCAATAATTTCACCGTTGAAGATAGCCTCTATCACTTCATCGCGTTCGATTGACTTTTGCATCATTCTTTTGACTGCATGATCGGATAAGCGATATTCGCCTTTTTGTATTTTGTCTTGAATCTCGGTTAGCGACATCGTCATCCCGTTTATCCTTTTCAAGCAAAACGCTCGAAGTAAATACAAAATCGGAGGTGAAATCCTGCCGCTTCGCTCGCGATTATCCTTGCCGTTCTCTTTTTCGCCGCAATAACTCCGGTATCACCACAAAAACAAAAATCACCAAAGTGAGAGCAGCCATCATCAAAATAGCGCCAGTCATTTTTTACCTCGAATTACCGCCGCATCTGCTGCTTCACGTCGCCGCGCGCGAAGATGCTGGCGACGTAGTTGAGCACGTCGGTGGAGCAAATGTCACAGTAGCCGTAGTATTTCGTCATGCGATTTCACCACTGACCATATTCAATATTCAATTTGGCATTTGCCGCCTTTGTAGTCGCCAATCAGTTTCGAATTCTTGAGCAACTCGGTTCCGAGCAAAATTTCGTCGGAAAAAGTCAAATTGGCTTTGATACGTTTCGTTTTACCCTTCCACCGCACTATCGCCTTAAACAACAGTTGCGGCTTTACAGTGCCATCCGCCAACTGATAATTCGCGGAACCGTCCAATTCCTTTGTTTAATGCATTTCGAAGACGGGGCCGCGAAATTTGAAAACGCCGCCGCCGCCGACGCGCATATAATGAAAATATTTATGCGGATGCTTTCGTTCCGCCTTTTTAGAGACTTCATCCATATTCTGGCCGATGAAATAATCGCCGCTATCAACTTCAATGGCAACAATTTTCCCCCGATACTGTTCTTCCAATTCCTTGCGATGGTTCTCGTAAATGCGCTCGGCCTTTCCGGCAAATTCATGAAGATTGAAGCCCTTGTAATACTCCACTTTCTTTTTAGCAGACATTTAGTTTCTCCTGCCTTAATTTTTTTCAGCTCGTCTATCTCCGCATCTGCTGCTTCACGTCGCCGCGCGCAAAAATGCTGGCGACGTAATTGAGCACGTCGGTGGAGCAAATGTCGCAGTAGCCGTAGTATTTCGTCATGCGCGATTTCACCACGTCGATCTTCTCCTGCGTTTCCTTATCGACGACGCTGGAGATCAGGCTCGTGAGCTTGATCGTGTCCTTCTGATCCTCAAACAGTTTCAACTCCAGCGCCTTCTGCAAACGCTCGTTGCTCTTGTAATCGAAAATCCGGCCTTCCAGCGCCAGTGCGCCGATATAGTTCATCACCTCGCGGCGGAAGTCGTCCTTGCGGCTTTC
>Ga0247727_10005068_pt1 | contig 27158 bp, 22 predicted proteins | sample WisWelCaveWW1625_FD_202498 | JGI IMG/M metagenome (GOLD analysis project Ga0247727, IMG submission 202498) | Biofilm microbial communities from Wishing Well Cave, Virginia, United States - WW16-25 | ecosystem: Environmental > Aquatic > Deep subsurface > Groundwater > Cave microbial mat | place...
GCCCAGATGACCGCGCGCAAGGACGCGGCCATCAAGACTCGCGGGGAAAAAGCCGGCGGCATGAACGCCGCGGACCCGAAGATTTACGCCCTTCGCATCGCGGCCGCCGGCGGCTTGACACCACTGCCGCCTGAACGTTGGGACTACGCCAAGGCTCGGCACCTGCTCGTCCGCGCCGGATTCGGCGGCACGCCGCAGGAAGTGGCCAAGCTGCACGCGATGGGGCTGTATCAGGCGGTGGATTATCTCGTCGATTTCCACCGGCAGCCGGCCGCGTTAGTGCCGTTCGATGCGGCGCCGACGACGCGGCCCGATCCGCTCGAAGGCAAGCTCAAAAACGACTTCATCCGCGGGCGCGTCAACGGAACCCGCGAGGCCGTGGACAACGCCCAGCTTCCGCGGGTCCGCCAGTGGTGGCTGAAGCGCATGGTCGAGTCGCCCCGACCGTTGCAGGAGAAGCTCACGCTGTTCTGGCACGGCCACTTCGCTACGCAGAACAGCGTCGTGGGCAACAGCTTCACGTTTTATCACCAGAATCAACTGTTTCGCGAACACTCCGCCGGAAACTTCGGCGGGCTGCTCTACGGCATCGTGCATGATCCGGTTATGCTCCGCTACCTGGACAACAACCGGAACGTGAAAGGCCAGCCGAACGAGAACTTGGCCCGCGAGGTCATGGAACTTTTCGCGATGGGCGTCGATCAGGGCTACACGCAGGCCGACATCAAGGAAGCCGCGCGGGCGCTGACCGGCTACACCTACGATCATTTCACCGGCCAGTTCCGCTTCGTCGGTGCTCAGCATGACGAAGGGCCGAAGACCATCTTCGGCAAGACGGGCAACTGGACCGGCGACGATCTGGTGACGCTCATCCTGGAGCAGCCGTCCACTGCGCGGTTCATCGCAGGCAAGCTGTTCGCGTTTTTCGCGTACGACAATCCCAGCCCCGAGACCGTGGATCGGCTGGCGTTCGTGCTGCGGAACAACCAGTCCGAGTTGGCCCCGATGCTCAAGAACCTGTTCCTGTCCGAGGAGTTTTACAGCGACCGGTCACTGGGCACGCAGATCAAAAGCCCCGTGCAGCTCGTGGTGGGCATGCTGCGCGACCTGGGAGTCAAGGACTTGACGGACACGGGTGCTTTGGACGCAGCCCTCTCGAACATGGGGCAACAGTTGTTGGAGCCGCCGGACGTGAAGGGCTGGCGTGAAGGGCGATCGTGGGTCAACGCGAACCGCGTGCTCACATTCTGCTTCAGTGAGTTCGGTCGTCGCGTAGCGGAAAACTACAGCGGCGGCACCGACCACGGCCTGGCCCAACCAATGTTCCTGTTCGGCCCGATGCTCAAGCCGGGCGTACACGGCAAGCAGTCGAGCCTCACCGACGTCGACGAGAACGGCAATCTCAAGACGCTCGTGGACTTCCGCGGCATTTACGCCTGCATCCTGGACAAGTGGCTCGGCGTCCCGAGCGAACCGATCTTGGGCGGCAAGTTCCCGCACGTGGACGTGATTGCGTAGTGCAGCTCGATACAAAGCGCAGTCTGAATTGGGCAACCCTGAGCACGGGCGCGCCCACTGTTAAATTGGGTCTCCGGTGAATGATGTACTGCAGCCACCGGGGATTGAGTGGATGGTAGTGGGCGGCCCGCGCATTTTCGTCATGGTGATGAGCGCGCCTATTCGCACGCCAGTGAGCGAGGGTGCGCGCACCACGGAACAGTGGGAGTCTTTCTGTCTCATGGGCGCTGCACTGCCAGCAAGCCTGTCTTTGGGTTTTATAGGGCCAAACTGCCCCTGGCCAGCGGCCAGCCAGGCTGTCCATTGGCCCGATAACTCGTCGCTCCACCGGGCATATCAGTTGCATAGCCAGGGAATCATCAATGGCTTTGCATCGTTTACTGAGTTCGTCGCACACCTGAAATGCTGGGGTTCCTCGATGGTACGAAAGCAAGTCGAATCGAAGTTGCACACAGACTTCCTGAGGCGGATTTCGGTCAATCCAAAGGTCTGCCGCGGTCGGCCGTGCATCAAGGGGACGCCCATTCGGGTTTCCGCCATCCTGGACCGCCTCCTGACCGCCCAAACGGCCGATGCGGTTCGCAGGCACTACACCCATCTCAGCAAGGAAGATATCGCGGCGGCGATCGGCTACGCGGCGTGGCTCAGTCACCAAGAAGAAGAACGGCCCTGCCTGTGTTATCGGCGGCGGCTATTTTGCAACACCTGTAGGTGAGAACCTCAAATGATCAAATCCATACCCGCAATCGTTCGAACTTCGGAGATCTCGGCCGACACCGTTTCGCACTTGTCTCGCGTGTTCCGACTGCTGGCGAGTAAATCGCGCGTGCGGATCATGATCCATCTCAACCGCGTGGGCGAGGCGGACGTGAAAGAGTTGTGCGAGCTGTTGAAACAAACCCAGCCGGCGGTCAGCCACCATCTGGGCTTGATGCGCTGGGCGGGGCTGATCGGCTACCGGCGGCAGGGCAAGCACAATTACTACTCGGTGCGTGCCGATCAGTTCCGCGACTTGATGAAAAGCCTGGTCGCCGAAAAGGGCATCGATCAGCCTTGCGACCAATTCCTCGAGTGCGTGTTCAACAACCCCACGAACGGGCGAGAGCAGTGTTGATCGGCCGTCGGGGTCAGGCGTTCAGAAGCTTAACTCTTGGCCGGCAGATCCCGCTTGCCGGTTTAGACGCTGGACCACTCAGCACGCGGCACTTACTCTTCGGATCAAACAGACAAGCTCCTGGGGATCTTGATCGTCATTCCGGCAGCGATGTCGGCGATCGTGACTGCTTCCAACGCATCCAAGAACTTGTCCACTACTTCCGTCAGGGTCCGCCGGATGCCGCACTTGCCGCCGCTCGGGCAGTCCGGTCCGAGCGACAACGCGCAGCGATCCGTGCTGACCCCTTCGAGCGCCACCGCCAAGTCCTTCAGCGTGATCTCGTCGGCCGGGCGCATGAGCATGTAGCCGCCGGTGATGCCGCGAACGCTCTGAAGGATTCCCGACCGGGACAGTCGCTGGATCACCGCGGACAGGTACGTCGGCGAGGCGTCCTTCCAAACGGCCTGCATCCACTCGGCCATTTCCGGAAGAGTGGTCAACGAGCCGACCGGCTTCTTGCCCATGTAACCGAGTGCATGTGCGGCGTAGCCGAAGCGCTGCGAGAAAAACTGTCCGAATGGCATGCGACCTCCTACAGGATCGTTGAATCCTCAGAATAATGCGTCCCCAAGAGAATGGGGAAACTGAACTTCGCGAAGCTATTATCGCGCATTTCGTGGTCCGTTGGAAGCCTTCGTGCCTTCAGTTCTTCAACTATTCACACGTCCGCAGCGGCGGCTCACAGCGGTGGCGGCGGCGGAGTCATGGTCGCCAGGGCGCTGAGAAAGCCACTCATGTCCTTGTTCACGACGTCGCCCACCAGACAATCGATGAGTGCCGGCTTTTGCCCCGGATAGCAATCCACAAAGTCACGGAAATTGAATTGCGGGTCGTAGAACGCATGGATCAGCCGGCGGATGACATCGACGCCTTGATAGAGTGGCTTGGCGAACCCGCCCAGGCGCTCCGCGGAGCAGTCGTCGGCTTGGAGCGCATCGATCACGCAGCCGGCGGCCATCTCAGCCGATGCTAGCGCGAGGAACAGGCCCGACGAATAGATCGGGTCCAGGAAGGCGGCGGCATCGCCCACCATGACCCAGCCTTCGCCGGCCACCTCGCGGTTTTTATACGCCAGCCGTCGCAGGCCGCGCACGGGCGCGATCCGCGTCGCATTGGCGAGCCGCTCTAAGAGGGGTTGGCAGCGAGCGACCTCGCGCTGGAAAACCGGCTCGAATTCTCCGGTGTCGGTGAACAGATATTCGGGGTCGGCCACAACGCCGACGCTCACGACATCATCCGGCAGCGGGATGTACCAGAACCAACCACGCTGGGGGATCATGAACACGGTCGTCTCGCCGCCGTCGATGCCGCAGAGCCGTTTGCCGCCGCGATAGTACGACCAAACCGACGCTTTCATCAGGCCGGGCACTGGCCCCTTCAAGCCGAGCTGAGACCCGATCAGCGTCGTTCGCCCGGAAGCATCCACCACGACGCGAGCGTGGATGCGGTGCGGACCGCCTCCGTTCGATTCGGCGTCCACACCCACGGCGCGATTGTTCTCGAAACACACTGCTTCCGCCCGCGTGTCCATGTGCACTTCGACACCATTGTCGCGTGCGTTGTCGAGGCAAAGTTGGTCAAACTCGGCCCGTTCCACCTGCCATGTCTGCGCCCGCTCGCCGTCGATCGTCTCGAAGAAGTAGAACGGCTGCGACTCCTCGCCGGTCGGCGAGACGAACCGTACGCTGTACTTTTTCGGAAAGTGCGACTGGCGGAGTTTCGGCAACAGGCCCAGCCGATCCAGCGTTCCGTACGTGTGCGGAATCAGCGACTCGCCAATGTGGTAACGTGGGTACGTGGACCCTTCGAGGATCACGCAGCGGTGGCCGGCACGTTGGACAAACGTTGCCAGTGCGGCCCCGGCCGGGCCGCCGCCGATGACGGCAACATCGTAGCTCCCGTTCCCATTGGTCTTTTTCATGGCTTGGTCCTTTCAACTTTGGTGTGCGGTGGCTTGACGCCGCTTTTGGTTTCAGTTTTGGGTTACGTCACTCGTCGTGTCGCTTTCGCCCTAATTCGACCCAAGACACCGAAAAGAAAGCGGCGTCAAGCCGCCGCACTCCAAAGTTCACCAGTAGCTTTGACCACAGTGCTCCGAAAGGTAGAAGTCCGATAGCATGCGGTCTACTCGCATCAGGCCCTGACGCGTCAGGGTAACCGTTTCGTCGTTGAACGTCAGCCAGCCGCGAGCAGCAAACTTCTGTAGCGGCTCAGCAAAGAAGTCGCGGATCGCGGCGCCATGTTTCTGGCGAAATGGCCGAGCTTCGACGCGGCCCAACTTCAACTGAAGCACGAATTCACGCACCAACCGGTCGCGTTTGTTCAAAACGTAGGCCCGGCTGATCGGAAGCCTCCCGTCGGCCAGACTCTCCAAGTACTCGTCCATCGAGGCGTGGCTCTGATAGTGCACGCCGGCCACGTATGAAAACGACGAAAGGCCGATCCCGACCAGATCCGCGCCGCGGTATTGCTCCTCCTGGTAGACAAATCGGCGATGCCGCGTGTTGCGCGCCGCCGCATACGCGCTTCGGATCGAGTATCCGGCCTCTTCCAGCCGGTCAAACGCAGCCGCCAGTCGCGCGCGTTTCACATCCCACGCGGCTAACTCCCCGGCGAGCCGTCCGTTCTGCATCGATCGAAACAGTGGTGTGTTTCGCGGAATTTCGAGTTGATAGATCGTGACGCTGTCGGGAGCCATCCGAATGATCTGCTCGAGACTGGTCCAAAACGTATCCTCTGTTTCCCCAACCATTCCGACCATCAAATCCACGTTCACTTCGTCGAAGCCAATCGACTGGATCGCGCCGTATGCGCGCTCGACATCCGCGACGCCATGAACTCGCCTTGTGTTCTGTCTGGAAGCAGGAGTGACCAGCCATGAGAACGAGTTTCATTCGATTCGGAAGCGCTGTGGTGCTCGTCGCGCTATGGGCAGTCTCAGCCCGATGCGAGGACACGCCGAATCAATCGTCGAACACCGGTGCGAAGGCGGCAGCGATCGAAACGCAGACTACCAAGGCCCAGGCAGCGGCGCCGACGGTCGTTGCAACGAAACAGCTTGGTTCGGTCGATGCCGGCGACGTTCATCGCGCGATCAAGGCCGCGGTGGCATTACAGTCTGCCGCCGCATCGAAGGTCGATGAAAACCCACTCAAGCAACTCGCTGAGGCTAAGGTCGCGGCGGAGAAGCTGGCGGATGAGAAGGCCGCTGACGAGAAAATCGTGGAGCGGAAGAAGGCTGCAGCAAAGGCCGCCAGCGACAAGGCGGCGGGGGCTGAGGCAGCGGCGATGAAAGCTGCCGCGGAAAAAGCGGCAGCGGAAAAGGCCGCAGTCGAACTGGGCGAAGCGGAAAAAGCCGCGGCCCTGAAACAGAGTGCCCTCCTGACCGCACTTGCGTCGGTCGCCCAGATCGAGGCCGATGCGTTCGGCGGCCTGAAACCGCTGGCTCCGGAGGCCTGGGACTATGCCAAGGCTCGCCACTTGCTAGGCCGCGCCGGGTTCGGAGGAACGCCGGAGGAAATCGCGAAACTGCACGCGATGGGCCTGCACCAGGCCGTGGATTTCCTGGTGGACTACCGCGAGCGGCCGGCACTTTCGCTCGCGTTCGACGCCCAGCTTGCCGAGCGGCCAAGCCCGGAGGACCGGTTCCGCTCGCAACAGGGACCCAGTTCGGTGCAGGCCAAGCGTCGCCAGTTCGAGCAAGTTCAGATCAGGAAGTTGCGCGAGTGGTGGTTCCACCGCATGATCCAATCGCAACGGCCGCTCCAAGAAAAGCTCACGCTATTCTGGCACGGCCACTTTGCCACCGAGTTTCGCACGGTCCGCAACACTTTCGCGCTGCACCAGCAGAACGAACTGTTCCGACAGCAAGCGGCAGGCAATTTCGGCTCGCTGCTTTACGGAATCATCCACGACCCCGCGATGCTCCGCTACCTGGACAACAACTCCAACACAAAGGGCAAACCGAACGAAAACCTGGCCCGCGAGATTATGGAGTTGTTTGCGATGGGCGAGGGCCAGGGCTACACGGAGCAGGACATCATGGAGTCGGCTCGGGCGCTCACCGGTTACACATTCGATCAAAACTCCGGCCAGTTCCGATTCACTCGCGGGCGCCATGACACGGACAAGAAGTCGATCTTCGGCCGCAGCGGCGACTTCGCCGGCGAGGACTTCGTGGAACTGATCCTGCGTCAGCCGGCGACCGCACGGTTCATTGCCGGCAAGCTGTTCGAGTTTTTCACCTACGAGAATCCTGACGCCGAAACCGTGGACGCGCTCGCGTCGGTGCTGCGCAAACGCGATTACGAGTTGGCCCCGATGCTCAGGAACCTGTTCCTGTCCGAGGAGTTCTACAGCTCGAAGTCGATGGCGACGCAGATCAAGAGTCCGGTGCAACTCGTCGTCGGCACCTTTCGCGAATTGGGGGTCAAGGACGTCGATTGCCAGCCGTTTGAAGAGGCTGTGCGGCGTATGGGCCAGGATCTGTTCGACCCGCCGAACGTGAAGGGTTGGGAGGGCGGCCGGTTCTGGATGAACGCCAACATCATGCTGACGCGCTACAACGTCGTCGCCGATTTGGTGGAACGGGCTGCCACGCCGGGAAAGTCGCAGCGCGGCATCGATCTGGTCGGGGCACTTGCCGACAAGTGTTTCGAGTCGCCGAGCGAAGTGGTGGACTACTTCGCCAAGTGCTGTTTCACCGTACCACTGGCCTCGGACAAGCGAGAGGAACTCATCGCGTTCCTCAGTGATTTACCGCCCTCGTCGCAGTGGACCGATCGCCGCGACCAGGTGAACGCCAAACTGCGTGGTTTGCTGGTCCTGATGCTGACCACGCCGGAGTACCAGATGACGTGAGCATGTGGGGCAGGTTTCCAACCTGCCGAATCTTGGAAAAGGCCGGGAAAAGGCAGGTTGGAAACCTGCCCCACAGGCGACGCCAAGGAGGGTCCGATGTACCAGGATGGAATTCGGAATCGTGTCGTACCGATGGAGCAGAGTATTGAGCAGCAGATTGTGCAGCGGACGTGGGGACGAGTACACGGGCTGCGTGTGGAGTTGAAGGCGGATCGAGTTGTCGTTCACGGATGTACGCCGTCGTACTACGTGAAACAGTTGGCCTTGGAGGGGGCACTGGACGCGGTGAGTGGACAAGACTCGAAACAGGTAGAGCTGGACATCAAAGTCGGGCCCCGCTTGTGACGGTCCTTTGAGTTTTGGCGAGAAACCAGTCAGAGAAGAATGCCCGTAGCTTGGGGCTACGGTGGTCCGACCGAGGGGCTTCAGTCATTGGGTGGGACAGCCCCTCGGGCGATTCGAGGGCGCGAACATGCGGGCTTGAGTTTCCAATCGCCCGGCTCGTTTGGTTTCTTCGGCGACCGCGGCGACAAGATGCGGTCCGCGGCGTTCGGGAAGATTGCCCAACTCCCACCGGCGAACCCCGACTGCGAGAACAGCAATCTCGATTTCGTTACGCAGACGGCCGGCAACGCCAACGCGAGCAGCGAGGCAATCCGTTCCGTGGCGACGAGCTACAAGACGCCGATCGACTACCCCAGGAACGATCAACTGTCGTCCTCTTTGAACGCGGTCGCGGCTTTGATCGCTGGCGGGCTGAGTACGCGTGTGTACTACGTCTTCCAAGACGGCTACGACACGCACGCCGGCCAGCGGTCAAGGCACGACCGTCTGATGACCGACCTGAACGCCGCGGTCGTCGCGTTTCAGAAAGACCTCGCGCGCCAGGGCAACGCCAAGCGCGTGCTCACGATCACGTTCAGCGAGTTCGGCCGCCGCGTCCCCGAAAACGGCAGCCAGGGGACCGACCACGGCATGGCCGGGCCGATGTTCGTGATCGGATCGGGCGTCAAGCCGGGCGTACACGGCGACCACCCGAGCTTGGCCAAAGACGACCTCGCGCTGGGTCGCGACATCAAGTTTGGCATCGACTTCCGCAGTGTGTAGGCGGCCGTGCTGGAGAAATGGCTCGGCACGCCGAGCCAACCGATTTTGGGAGATGAGATTTGCCCGTTGGATTGTGTGGCGTGACGCGAGTAGCTCCCGCCCTGGAGGCGGATTTGGTTGTCGGCCCACGAGGGGCCGCGCTACAAACGTGGACCGAGGACAATGCGTTTCGAGAGGAGCTACGACTATGAGACCGAAGACGATTCTCACGTGCGTTGTGTGCGCGGCGATGGTTGTGTTCATGACAGCCGGGGCTGGATTCGCGCAGACAAAACCGCCGGATCCGGTCGAGGCGGCCAAGGCCATACTGAAGGCAACGGAGGAGGCCGCGGCAAAAACGGCATCCGATGGCGCAGCGGCGGAAAAAGTCGCCGAACATTGCGTTTCAAGCGTACCCGCCGGAGCGACCGCTGCCGTACGAGAGCAAGCTAACGCAGGACGAGCAGTTCAAGGTCTCCGCGCGGCGACAGAACTTCGAGGCGCGGCAGATTCAGGGGCTACGCAACTGGTGGCTCCAGCGCATGGTCGAGTCGCCGCGGCCGCTCGAAGAGAAGCTCACGCTGTTCTGGCACGGACACTTCGCCTGCCAGTACACGGTGGTGTTCAACAGCTACGTCATGTTCAAGCAGAACGAAATGTTTCGGTTCCACGCGAATCGGAATTACGGCGCTCTGCTGCGTGGACTAGTACACGACCCGACGATGATCCGCTATTTGTACAACGACTCGAACACGAAAAGCCACGCCAACGAGAACCTCGCTCGCGAGATCCTAGAGCTGTTCTCGATGGGCACTGGCAACTACACGGAAGAGGACATTCGCCAGGCGTCGAAGGCACTGACCGGCTACACGTTCGACTATTACAGCGGCGAGTTCCGCTTCGTGAAGGGTAACCACGACGACGGCCCGAAGACGATCTGGGGCCGCACCGGCAACTTCACCGGCGACGATCTGGTTGATCTGATCATGCAGCAGCCGGCCACGGCGCGGTTTATCGTGAAGAAGCTGTTCGTCTACTTCGCACACGAGACGCCGGACGACGCGACGATCGACCGGCTTGCCCGCGTGCTTCGCACGAGCAACTACGAGATCAGCGAGATGCTGGAGAATCTATTTCTGTCCGACGAGTTCTACAGCCCGAAGTCGGTGGCCACGCAGATCAAAAGCCCGGCTCAGTTGCTCGTCGGGACGATGCGATCGCTCGGCATCAAAGACGCCAACTACGGATACATGGACCAAGTGATTCGCAACATGGGCCAGGAGCTGCTGGAGCCGCCGAACGTGAAAGGCTGGGACGGCGGGCGCACGTGGATCGACGCGAACCGCATCTTCCACCGCTACAACGCTGTGTCCGACCTGGTGGAAACTGTGGCGCGACCGGGCAACCAGAAAGGCGTGGACGTGATCGGGACGCTGCTCGCGGGCAAGAGTTTTCAGAACCCGGCCGAGGTCGTGGACTTCCTGGCCGGGGGCTGCCTGCTCGCGCCGATGAGCGCGGAGAAGCGGCAATCCCTGATCAACTTTGTGTCCACGTTGCCGCCGTGTGCGGATTGGGCGAACCGCAAGGACGAGGTGAACGCCAAGCTGACCGCGCTGCTCGTCATGATGATGAGTTCGCCGGAATACCAACTGACGTGATCACAAGCGACTTTGCGCAACTTTTGTGGAGGTGTTGCACATGTTTCCCACGCGAATTGCGACCCGCAGAGAGTTCTTGAACGGATTGGGAGTGGTGGGCGTCGGCACGATCTTGCCGAACTTTTTGGTCCGCACCGCGCTGGCCGAACAAGCGAAACCGGGCGACCGCATCCTGGTCGTGGTGCTCATGGCTGGCGGGCAGGACGGACCGAGTTGCGTCGTGCCGTTCACGAGCGATGACTACGCCAAGAAGCGAAAGCTGACGTTCATCAAGCCGGAGGAGGTGCTCAAGCTCAATGACGAGGTCGGCTTCAACCCAAAACTCGCCGGCTTGAAGGAACTGTTCGACAAGAAGCAGGCCGCGGTCGTCAACGGCGTCGGATACCCGAACCCGAACTACAGCCACTTCGAGGCCATGGATATCTGGCAAGCGGGCGACCTCCGCGGGAAAGGCGCGGGGACCGGCTGGCTTGGCCGGTACTGCGACATCGCCTTCAAAGGCAATGCCGACCCAGCCCTGAGTTTAGCGATTGGGGGCGGTGTCGCACCGCTTGCCATCACAGGCCGCGAGCATCCGGGGTTGAGCTTCAACAATCCCGAGTCGTTCAAGTACGCCGGGCACCGCGGTGACCAGTCGCGGCAGGCCCTGTACAGCAAGCTGAATGATCCGCAGCCGGCCCAACAGGGTACGAACGAGACGCTGCAGTTCATCACCCGCACGGCCATCAGTGCGAACGCAACGAGCGAAAAGGTCCGCGACTTGGCCGGCAAGTACAAACCAAACGTCACGTACCCCACAAGCCAATTGGCGAATTCACTGCGCATGGTCGCGGGGCTGATCAGCGGCGGGCTGAGCACGCGGATTTACTTCGTCTCGTACGGCGGTTTCGACACGCACGCCGACCAGCGGCAGCAGCATGACAACCTGATGAACGATTTGAGCGGCTCCGTCGTGGCGTTCCAGAACGATCTTGCCGCCCAGGGCAATCTGAACCGCGTGCTGACCATGACGTTCAGCGAGTTTGGTCGGCGACCCGAGGAGAACGGCAGTCGCGGCACAGACCACGGCTCATCCGGTCCGATTCTGCTCTTCGGTCCGGGCGTCAAGAGCGGCGTGTACTGCAAGCACCCGAGCTACACGGAATTCAACAAACACGGGAACTTCATCCACTCAGTCGATTTCCGCAGCGTGTACGCGGCGGTTCTTGAAAAGTGGCTGGGCACGCCGAGCCAACCGATTCTCGGCGACGGTTTCCCGCCGTTGGATTGTGTCGCGTAAACAGACTTTTCAGTCCTGATGAACGGGAGTGCCAGTGATGAGAAAACGCAAGCTTCGCCTGCACACGACTTCGGCGTTTTTCTGCCTTGCTGCAGCCGCGTTTAGGTACGCGGTTACGCTGGCACCTCCCGCTCCATCAGGGCTCAAATACGAACATGCATTACGGGATTCAACCTAGCTTCAGGCAGGACATCGTCGCACCGGTTGTCCGTTGATTTCACAGGCTCTTAGCCGAGGACACTTAGACAAGGGAGATATGACATGAACATCATCAGTTGGGTCGATCAGCGGAAACACTGGTGGAAGGTGTTTATGGTGATCATGGCCGTGAGCGTCGGCGTGGTCGGCTACATCGGCTACAACACCTACCAGTTCGCTCCGCCATACTGCGACTTCGTGGACGAGAATGGAAACATCGTTTTCGCGAGGACGAACATCGAGGACGGCCAGCTCGCCTTCAAACGAAATTGCCTGATGGACTACGGCAGCTACCTGGGCGACGGCGGCCTGCGCGGGCCGGATTACACCGCGGAGGCCCTGCACCTGACCACGCTGTACATGATTGAGTACTACGATGAGCAGGAGAAGGCCGCGATTCCGGATGACGACAAACGCAAAACGGTCGTGGAGGCACTGGTCCAAAAGGAACTGAAACAGAATCGCTTCCAGCCTGATCCAGATGATCCGCACAACCGAAAGAAAGGTCAGGTGGTGCTCACAGTGGCCCAAACGGGCGCGTTCACAAAACTGCTGAAGTACTACCAGCAGAAATTCCACGGCGGAGGCGAACTGACCAAGGATGTCTATGCCGGCCAGTTTCCTGAAATCGGGAAGGGATTCGATGAGGCGTCTACTGCCAAAAACTCAATGAGCGACGACGAAATCAGGGATCTCACCGCGTTCTTTTTCCGTGGTGCCTGGGTCGGCAGTGCGAAGCGGCCTGGCTATGCCTACAGTTACACACACAACTGGCCGTACGACCCGCTGGCTGGCAACATTCCGCACGGCGGGCTGGTGCTCTGGAGCGTCATCGGGACGCTCGTGGTGATCGCCACGCTGGGCGTAATCTTCTACTTCTATGGCAAGATGGACCGCGAGGCGGTGCTGGAGGCGCAGCAGGCCAAAATGCCGCCGTTCGCGACCATGGAAATGGTCGATCATTTCAAGCCGACCCCGACGCAGCGGGCGACGTACAAGTATTTCGCGGTCGCCGCCTTGTTGTTCGCGTTCCAAATCATCGCTGGGCTGCTTGCTATCAGCGACTTCGTGAAACTGTTCAAGATCCTCGGCCTGGATGAAAGCGTCGGCGCCGTGCTGCCGTTGATGATTACGCGGGCTTGGCACACGCAGATTTCCGTCCTGTGGATCGCGGTCTGCTGGTTCGCCGCGACGATCTGGGTGCTGCCGCTGATCTGCAGGCCGCAGCCGGCCGGGCAGCTTCAATCGGTCAACACGCTGTTCTGGATGCTCGTGGCCGTGGCCGCGGGCGGCGCGATCGGCATCCCGCTCGGCGTACACGGGTTCCTCAAGGACTCCGGCCTCTGGCTCTGGTTGCTCACACAAGGTTGGGAGTTCATGCAGATCGGCGTGTTGTATCAGTACATCCTCTACGCTTCATTCGTCGTCTGGTTGATCGTCGTGGTGCGCGGCCTCTGGCCCGTGCTCCGGCTGGGGCAGAGTTGGTCGCTGCCGAACTGGATCGTCTACTCGATCGCCGGGATCATCTTCATGTTCTCGGCCGGGTTCGTGGCCGGGCCGAAGGAAGATTTCGTGATCGGCGATTTCTGGCGCTGGTGCACGATTCACTTGTGGGTCGAAGCCTTCTTCGAGCTGTTCACGACGATCATTGTCGCCTACTTCCTGTACCTCATGGGCTTCGTCAGCCACCGCGTGGCGGCCCGTGTCGTGTACTTGGGCGCGGTGCTGTTCCTCGGTTCGAGCCTGATCGGCATCAGCCACAACTTCTACTGGAATGCCAAGTCGATCGCGGCCGTCGCGCTGGGCGCGTCGTTCTCAAGCTTGCAGGTCGCGCCGCTCGTGCTGCTGACGATCGAAGCCTGGCGGTTCCGCCACATGCCGCAGATGACGATCGACCGGCTGGGGTCGGTGACCTGTGGGACAGATTCCTAGCCTGCCATTGCAGACGAAGATGTCTGGCAAGATCACCAAGCTGCCCACAGCATCTTGCGACCTGCCCTGCGTTGCAAGTGTCCTCGGTCCAGCGGCCGTGTCACACCAAGAGAGAGTTTTCCTTCTTGGTGTGGCCGGCCGCGGCCGGAGGATTTGACAATCCAGAACATTTTGCGTTGGGTCGTGACGAATACGGAAACGCATTGCAATGAAAACCAGCTTGAGACGATGGCTGTTTTGGACGCCTAGGATTTTGTGCATCCTGTTTGCGGGTTTTCTGAGCGTGTTTGACCTCGATGCGTTTGGCGAAGGTCTCGGATTCTGGGAAACGGCTCTGGCCTTTCTCATCCACCTCATTCCAACCTGGCTTGTTTTGGCTGCGTTGGCTTTGTCGTGGCGCTGGGAATGGGCTGGAGGAGTGGCGTTTGTCGGACTGGGCCTGTTTTACCTGTTTACCACTTGGGGGCGGTTTCCGTGGAACGTCTACTTGATCATTGTCGGGCCGCTGTTTCTTGTGGGCGGACTGTTCTTGGTGAATTGGTTGTACCGAACGGAGATTCGAACCAGTACCTGAAGTCGTGACAAAGGAAAATACGAATTCGGCTACGGCCGGAAATCAAAACTCGAAGCCCGCTGTTCTGACAAGCGGGAAGGAAAGGAGATTAGCCATGGGACCGAGGACCTCATGTCGATCTGCCGGTGCCTGTTTCGTCGTTGCGGCGAGCGCAATTGCCGCTTGTGTAGTTTCGCCAGCGATCTGCTACTCTGGTGAAGCGAAGGCCACCAATCTCGATCATTCGTTACGTCCACGTCCACGTGAAGCCGCGTACTTGAGCGCTGTGGTTGCCGCGGGAAACACCGAGAAAAAGCTGGCTGCAGCGGCCAAGCTTGCGGACCTGCGTGCTCAAGATATTGCCGCCAGTCTCGTCTTGTCTCTCAATGAGGCTGAGCCGGAAGTACGCGTGGCGGTTGCCGAGGCGCTCGGTTCGTGCGGTAACCGCGGAACTGTGCCGTGGCTGATTTTGTCGCTGGGCGATTCGAGTCCGAAAGTTGCCAAAGCAGCTCACGCAGCGATCGAACGGCTCACCGGCCGGCATGACGAATTTGATGCCGATCACGGAACACAAACGCAACAGAAGGGGCACAGACGATGGAGCACTTGGTTTTGCCGTACTGATTGGGACACGATCGAGACTGACTTGATTGCTCAAATCAGCACGGTCGATTTTGAGGCCGCCCGCGAAGCGATTGAAGCACTGAGTCATGTTGCGGGCGACCGCGGCCGATTCGCCCTGCTTGATTTCGTGGCGAGAGACGGCGCTGCCGACGAATCGCTGCGCCTCGCGGCCCTTCGCGCCTTGGGTGACCTCCGCGACAAGGACGCCGTGCCGCTGCTCCGGCGGGTACTCGAAGAAGCTTTTGGTGCAATCACAACTGCGGCGAGCCAGAATCGCAAGCTCGACCCTGAACACCCAGTGGTTCGACTGGCCAGCGTCGCCATCGAATCGCTCGATCGGATCGGGAGCACCGAAGCTGAGCAGTTGCTTCGAGCCGCGGATCAGCTTGTCTGTTCCAATGACGGTGCCGCTGAAAACAGCGGTCAGACCGCGCTGGCTACGTCCGCAGTGCTGCATCACCGCATCCTGGCGGCCTTGCGAAATATCGAAGCCCTTCGCCAGCGCGAGCGGCTGCCATGAAAACACTGACCCCGATTATCGATTCGCTCGCGCGACGATGGCTTCCGCCTTGTATCATTGCCGTGATGTCGCAGTGGCTCGCCGGGCTGCATACGCACGCAATTGCCGACGAGCTGCAGGAAAAGCGGCCGTCGAGTTACTCCCCCGTCGTGATCAATGAGGATTTCGCGACGATCGCAAAGCGGATGCAGGCGAATCGACCGTCGCTGATGCAGCAACAGATGACCCTGCTTGGCGAACGGTACGACCTGAGCGACCGCCCGGCCGCGCGCGTGACGATGTCTCGGGGCAAGCCCGTGCAAGGCGGCGTGCGAGTGAGGTTGCCGCCGGGCATTACTTGGGAAGCACTCGCGGGCATGACGCCCGAGGAGATCCGTGAGAAACGACTTTGGCCCAGCGGATTCCTGCCGCTGCCGCACCCGAATCACCCCGAGGGCGGCATGCTGTTCCCGAAACTCCTCATTGACGAAATCCGGCGGCAAGAAGAACGCGACCTCACGCGGTTCGATCTCGAGTACGATCTGCCGGAACTCTTTCTTCCTGAGTTCCCGCCGGCGATTTTTTTGACGACGCGGACCGACTTGGGTGACGTGTCGCAGGGCCAGGTCATCACGATCGCCAACTACTACGAGTTGTTCGCCGGCCTTCTAAACCCGAAACAACTGGAGGGGCTGCGTCTACTGGCAACTGCGTTCCCGCAGCAGCAATTCAATCAAACGGAAGACCGCCGCAGCCTGCGGCCCAGTCGCGGCGTCGCGTGCCTCGACTGTCACGTGAACGGCCACACGAACGCGGCCACGCACCTGGTCGGCGAAATCCGTCCGCAAGAGTTTCGGCACCGCATCGACACGCCGTCGCTGCGCGGGGTCAACGGGCAGCGCCTCTTCGGATCGCAACGGGCGCTGAAAACCGTGGAAGACTTCACCGAGTTCGAACAGCGTGCGGCGTACTTCGACGGCGACCACGTGATCGCGGCGAAGAAGGGTGTCAACGTGCTCGATCGAGCTAGCCAGGTCCACCCGATGGCCGAGTTCCAGGAACTGCTCGACTTCCCGCCCGCACCAAAGTTGAACGTGTTTGGCCGGCTCAATCCACGCCGCGCGACCGAGACGGAGCTGCGCGGCGAGCAGGTTTTCTACGGCAAAGGAAAATGCGCCGCGTGCCACTTCTCGCCTTACTTCACCGACAACCACATGCACAACTTGCAAACGGAGCGATTCTACAAGCCGCAATTGGTGAACGGCCAGATGGCGGTGGGTGATGGTCCGATCAAGACGTTTCCGCTGCGTGGCATCAAGGACTCGCCCTCCTACCTGCACGACGGCCGGCTCTTGACGCTCGACGATGCGTTGGAGTTTTTCAATCTCGTTCTGGAACTGCGACTGACGAAGGAGGAGAAGTCGGACCTGGTAGCGTTTCTCTACTGTTTGTGAACGGCAAGTATGAACTCGGGCATTCCAAACAATTTGATCTGGCCGCGAGCCGCAGCCGATGCCGCAATGGACCACGACGAGCTGCTCGGCCCACTCCTTCAAGAGATGATCGCCGGCCGATTTGCCGACCAAGGGCAGCGCCAGGTCGATCGTTACGCCGGCTGGCAAACGGCCCTGCAACGGCTTCGAGACGATTGGGCGAACGGCGATCGCCGGGCGGTGCCGGAACTGCGAGACTGGCTGGCAAGTGTTCCCGGCGAGCACAAGTCGGGTGCACTGGAAGACCTGATCGCTGGCCACTTGCGGCTGACCTGGCAGATCGGCTGTGGCGCGAATCTGGAAAAGTACATCCAGGAGTTTGGCCAAGAATTTGATCGACTAGCCTCCCCCGCCGTCGTGCCCGCCGAACTCGTGGAGGACGAATTTCTCGCCCGTTGTCAGGAGCCAAACGGCGACGCGCCGTCGCTCGAAGAATACGCGTTTCGATTCGCCGGCCGCCACGATGTCATGCAACTCCTGCGTGGTCGGTGCCTGGATCACGGCCGTTACGTGAAACTCCAGACACGTGGTCAGGGTGCGATGGGCAAGGTGTTCGAGGCCTTCGACCGTCACCTGTGCCGCCGCGTCGCGATCAAGGTCCCGAAGGCGACCCGTGCCGCAACCGACGAGTTGCTCGGCCACTTTGCCGACGAAGCCCGCGTGACAGCGGGCTTGGAACATCCTGGGATCGTCGGTGTTCACGAGTACTTTGCGGCCGACGGTGCCACTCCGTTCTACGTCATGCGCCTGGTAAGCGGCCGGACGCTCGGCGAACGGATCCGTGACTATCACCAGCCACCGAGGGATCGCAGCTCGGCCGATCAGCGACTGCTTCGGGACTGCCTGCTCGAATCTTTCGTGGCCGTGTGCGACGCGATGAGTTTCGCGCACGCTCGCGGTGTACTCCATCGCGATCTGAAGCCCGGCAACATCGTGGTCGGTGAGTTCGGAGAAACGGTAATCCTGGACTGGGGCCTCGGCAGGCGCGATTGTAATAATGCTCGCCTCGAAAACCCAACGGCCATTTCCTCGTTTCCAGTTTCTAAGAACCCCGCTCCCCTCGCCACGCTTTCGGGGAGAGGGGCTGGGGATGAAGGGTTGGTCGTCGGCACTCCGCACTACATGCCGCCTGAACAAGCCGCCGGTGTCGCGGACGTTCGTAGCGACGTCTTCGGACTCGGTGCCATCCTGTACGAAATCCTCACAGCCCGGCCGCCGCACGCATGGCCCGAGGGCTTTCGACCCGCGGACTGGATGCGACGAGTGCGAGAGGCCAAGTTGACGCCACCACGCCACGTGAAGCCCCAAACGCCGCGGTCACTCCAGGCCGTCTGTCTGAAGGCCCTGGCACGAGACCCCGCCGAGCGCTACCAGTCCGCGGCGGAATTGGCTCGCGAAATCCGGCGATACATGGCCGGCGTGCCGATTCGATCGCGAGCCGAATCCGTACTGGTCCGGGCCTGGCGCTGGGTACGCGGACAATGAACATGAAAGGTGTAACGATGAAAGACACGATGAACGGCTCACCGGAGTCAGGTCAACGCGGCACCCCAACGCGTGTATCTGTCGGCTCAGTGGTCTTCTTGTCACTCGCTGCCGCGAGCCTCTGTCTCTGCTTCACAAGCGTGCTCGGCCAAGAACCTGACCCGGCGATTGGCGACGTGTTCTCGTTGCCTGACTGCCCGATTCTGGACACGCCTTTTGACGACAGGACCCGCGTGTTCACGGACAAGGGGCGCGAGCTGCGCGTCTGCTGCATGGAATGCAAGGAACGATATTACCAAGAGAGCTTCTTCGTCATGAGCAAGATCGACGAACAGCTCGTGGCCCAACAAAAGCCGTTCTACCCGGTCACGACGTGCATCGTGGACGACAAGCCGTTCGCCGATAAGGACGCGATCAACCACATCTTTCGCAACCGGCTGTTCCGCCTCTGCGGAGACAAATGCCGCGAGTCGTTGGAAAAACAGCCGGCGAAATTCTTCGGCAAGCTCGACGCCGCCGTTGTGGAGAAGCAAAAGCCAAACTACCCGCTAATGAAGTGCGTCGTCAGCGGCAAGACGCTCGGCAAGGACGCCCTCGACCACGTCGTCGCAAACCAGTTGGTCCGTCTGGCGAGCCTCGAACAACTTGACAAGTTCAATAGGACTCCGGGAAAGTACCTGGAACAAGTCCGCAAGGCGGCCGAGAAGGAGCGATCGCGCATGCAGTAGTTCCTCGGCGCGGCTCTCGTCAGACACAATCGTCGAACTCAAGGGAGACAACATGCCTGAACAATCGAATGATGCCACGCTGTACGCCCGCCTTGGCGGCTACGATGCCATTGCCGCAGTGTGTGACGACTTATTACTACGGCTCAGGGCAGATGCCCAACTCGCTCGATTCTGGCAAAATCGAGCCGAGGACAGTGTGAAACGCGAGAAGCAGTTGTTGATCAACTTCCTGTGCTCCTGCGCCGGCGGCCCCATGTACTACACGGGCCGCGACATGACCACCTCGCACCGCGGCATGGGCGTTTCCGAAAGCGACTGGACGGCCTTTGTGATCCACCTAAAGGCAACGCTAGCCCAATTCGTCGTCCCGGATCGGGAGCGAAGCGAAGTGCTGGCGTTCGTCGAGAGCACAAAAGCGGAGATCGTCGAGCCGTAACTCTTCAACCCGCTCAGCCCGGTTGCTGCTAAACCTCTATTACCCAGAGAACACCTCGTGCTCAGCCGGCTCTCCGCACTTGTCAACTTCGTCTGCACCGCGTGCGGCGTTGAGGGCTTCGAGCAATTGCTGCGAGTCCACATCAAGCCGGCGGCATGCCTGCTCAAGGGTGACGTGGCGGGCGAGCGTTTTCCGCAAGAACGGATTCGCGAGCGGCGTGAATCCGAAGCGGAGGAATGTGTCGAGCAATGTCGGGTACAACTCCAACACTTCACCCACGCGGTGAACGGCTAGGATGGGCGATCCTGGCCGAAGCCGGATATTCGCTGATTCTGCGATCTCCGCGATGTTTCGCACTCGCGCACGACCCGCCATGATGAGCCAGAGATGCGTTGCCCAGACGGCCAGGCCGGCCACTTCTAGCAACCCGCTGAAACCGGTGATTGGAAATGTTTCGGGGACAAAATCGGTCGTGATCTGACCGAACACTCGCAGGCCGCAGCCGGCGTTCAATAGAAAATACGGAGCCCAAAGCGATGGCAGGGCGCGCACATCGACTCCGTTCAACGTCGGTACGACCTTGGAAGAAACGCCGACGATCATCAGGCTGATGAATCCCACGGTGATGGCGTGGCGGATCGCACCATAGTAGGCGTGCGAGAATCCGATCTGGACCGCATCACTTGCCGGAGCGAGTAGCCGAAGCAGGCCAAACTGATAGGCCGGCACAAGCACGAGCATGCCCAGGGAGATGAACAGCCAGACGTAAGCCGTCCGAAGAAATTTCAGGCTTCGATCGACATCGGTCGCTCGCGAAAAGATCCGCCAGTTCCACACCAGCATGGCCACCGTGCCTGCCAGTAGCAGGACGGACGAGTACCAGAGCGCCGCCCAGGCGTGCCCCGCCGTGCGCATCAGGATTAGCCCCAACACCTCGCCGTCGATCGCGACATTCAGCATCCAGAGTGCGGCGCGACTGATCCGCTGGCTCGGCGCCGGGAGGTCGTAGAAATGATGGAAGATTCGCTGGCTCACGCCTAGGATCATCAGCAAAGCGAATCCGTGGATTTGCATCCCCCGCAACGGCCCCTGCCACGTCGCCACGAGATCGAGCAACTCTTCGCGCCCCGCCGCATTCAGAGTGGCGGCAAAATAGTACGCATCGTAGATCGCTTGGATGAAAAACCAGCCCAGCGCGCTCACGATGTAGTAGTCATAAAACGCAAGTGGTTTGCCCGACGCCCGCCATGTGGCACTGACAATCCAGATGAAGAGCGCGATCGCCAGCACTTCCAGAGCCGACGCGGCCACGGCCGGTGCGATCTGCCATCGGGCCGACGCCGCGAATGGCTCCATGAGCGACCGCGCGACAACTCCGGTCAGCATCATCCACCACGTCGCGTAGGCCAGGCGCGGGAACGCCAGCGACGTGTGCTTGAACCGCGGGAACGCTTGATACGCAAACCCCATCACGAACAGGCCGACCCATCCAAAAATCTGCGCGTGACCGTGTGCGTTGACTTCGTGGATTCCCACGGCACGGAACGAACCGCCAAGCCCGATTCGCAAGAGCAGGTACGCCCCCCACGTCGCGCCCAGCGTCAGCATGACCGCCATGCCGCTCTTGAAGAACGGCCGGTAAATCGTGTCGCCAAGTTGCTCGGTCGGAGCATGCTCACCAACTCCCGACGCAACCGACGGTGTCACCGCCGCCGCTCGAACCTCTCGCAAGAGTTCGTCGATCGGAACATCGTGCGCCTTCGCGAAAAAGCCCAACGATTCGACCGGCCCCAACGGTCCCCCGCAACCGCGCAGGCCATACCGGTCCAGCACGGGCCGCACCTGCGGCGAATTACGCAACAGCGCCGGGATCATCGTACGTTCATCGAGGGTTTTTAGGTCGAGGCTCATCGTGCGTTTTCTCCCGAAAGTACGACAAAATGTTGGGCATTCATGCGGCATGATTCGTGCCAATTGGGTCTGTCAACTTGCCCACGATATTTCAGACCAAGCGGTTCCCTGGAACTGTGCGGTTGGGTTCACGCTGCTGTGCGGTGCGCGCTCTGTAAGAATCTGACCGTCACGGCAGCATGGCACGGCCGCCGCAAACGGGGACTGTCTGGCCGGTGATGAAGCTCGACTCGTCGGACAGCAGGAAGGCAACGACGGCCGCGACTTCCGAGGGATCTCCGATGCGGCCCATCGGAGTCTCGCCGCGAAACTTCTCGATGAGGTTGGGATCGGCGTGGGCGATCATGTCGGTGTCGATCAGCCCAGGCGCCACAGCGTTCACGCGGATGTCGTGTGAGGCCAAGGCCTCGGCGCAACACTTCGTCAGGGCGATGAGTCCGGCTTTCGAGACCGCGTACGCGATCGAGCGCGGACGCGGGCGCAGACCGCTCAACGAGCTGATGTTCACGATCCGGCCGAAGCGCCGTGCGATCATGGAATCTTTCACGGCCCAGGTCGCGAGGTAGGCGCCCGTGAGATTGACGTCGAGCGTCTGCTGCCAGATTTCGTGTGTCATCTCGCCCGGACCAAGCAGGTGAAAGACCGCAGCGTTATTCACCAGCAGGTCCACTGGCCCCAGTCGCTCGGTCACTTCACGGACCATCGCGGTGACCTGCGCGCAGTCCGAGACGTCCGCGCGGAGTGCGATCGCCTGCCCGCCAGAATCGGCAATTCGCCGCACCGTCTGCTCAGCGTCCCGCTGGCTGGTGCGATAATTTACCGCGACCCGCGCGCCCCGGCGGGCCAGCGTCTCAGCGACGGCCCGCCCGATTCCACGGGCGCCGCCCGTCACCAGCGCCGTTCGATCCTCAAACCAGTTGAATTCGTTCATGAAAGTATATAAAGTCAGTCTTGTTTAACACGCAAGCCCAATGTCCCGGTTTGCGACGGAGCAGGTGCCGGGGGCCAATTGCTGACCGAGGATGCTCATGGCCGTTCTCATCGTCGTTTCGCTTTTGACGTCGATGCTTGTCGCCACCGCGTTTGTCTGCACTGTCTTGTGCACGCCGCCCTCCGACCTGGTGCCGGGATGCTCCATCCCTCCCAAGGAAATGGCTTGTGGGGCATGTTTCCAACCTGCCATCCATTTCGCTTCCGATCTTAGCAGGTTGGAAACCTGCCCCACGGCTTTTGAAGTCATGCGGTCTTTCCGGCCTTATCCATCATCGAAGGAATCGTCGTCATGCAAAGTCTCCATCACATTCCTGCGAGGTCTGAGGAATCGATTCGCCACGGTCCTGATAGCCTAAAAGGCTGCCAGCAGTGCCACGACGGCAGTAGCCTGCGTGCGCTGCGAATAGTCAACGTCGCTGGCGCCGCGGTCCTGGGCACAACGGGAATCTACCTGCTGGCTGTCTACTTGTTGGATTGGGCGCAGGGCCTGACCCACACAAACCAGTTCACCCTTTGGGTGTTGCTTGTCCATCTTGTCGTGGGCGTCTTGGCGGGTGCTCTCTTCTTACCATTCGGACTACTGTTGCTGCGCAAGGCTCGAAGCTCGGGCATCTCTCAAACAACGAGCCTGGCGGCGGGGATGATTCTGCTCGCTGCGGTTGTGGCCATGAGCGGGCTCGCCCTCTGTCAGTTCGAGGGCTTGCCACGACTGCCGACCGCGACGCTGGCCAGGAGTCTAATATACTCGCTGCATCTTGCGGCGGCGCCGCTCGCGTGTGTGTGCTACGCGCTAGCAGCCCGTGGTAAAAGGGGACAGTCCCTTTGCGATCAATCGTTTTCTCCGGGTATGGCGCGTGGTCGTAGAGGGACTGTCCCCTTTTACCACGGGCTGCTAGTCCGCCGATACGAGCGAGCCGTCCGGTGGCGATGGGGGCTGATCTGGGCCACGGTCACTTGCGGGGTCGTTTCGGTGGCCATCGCCTACCACATCGAGCATCCGCAGCGATGGTACGCGGCCGGATCGAAAGAGGGCGAACGACGTTTCGAGCCAGCCAAGACTCGAACGGTAGATGGCGGGCCGATTCCGTCGAGTGCTTTCATGGCCGACGATTACTGCAAGAAGTGCCACGCGGACACGTATCAAGATTGGTTCCACTCGGTGCATCACCTCAGTTCGTTCAACAACCCGGTCTATCGTTTCAGCGTTCGCGAGACGCGGCAGGTGGCGCTCAAACGCGACGGGAACGTTCGAGCCTCGCGATGGTGTGCCGGCTGTCACGATCCCGTGCCGTTCCTGAGCGGTGCCTTTGATGATCCGGACTTTGACGATGTGAACGACCCGACTGCACACGCGGGCGTGACTTGTACGGTCTGTCACGCGATCACGCACGTCAACAGCACGATCGGCAACGGGGCATACACGATTGAACCGCCACAGCATTACCCGTTCGCACTCAGCGACAACGCGGTCTTAGGCTGGCTCAGCGACCAGCTCGTGAAGGCCCGTCCGGACTTTCACAAGAAGTCGTTCATGAAGCCGCTGCACCGCACGCCCGAATTCTGCTCCACGTGCCACAAGGTCAGTCTGCCGATGGCGCTGAACCACTACAAAGAGTTCCTGCGCGGGCAGAACCATTACGACACGTTATTGCTCAGCGGTGCGTCCGGCCACGGGGCTCGCGGCTTCTACTACCCGCCGCAGGCGAAGACGCAGTGCAACGATTGCCACATGCCGCCCAAACCAAGCAACGACTTCGCGAGCCGCGACTTCGACCAGAGCGGCACGCGGAAGATCCACAATCACTTGACGCCGGGGGCCAACACGGGCGTGCCTTGGTTGGTGAGTCTTGATCCCTTGCACGCCCACGACGCCGATGGCCTGCGCCGAGCCGCACAAGCACACGCCGAGTTCCTGCGCGGCAACGACCCGGCGGGAAAAGACGCGGCGCTGCGCATCGCCATCTTCGGTTTGAAGAAAGGCGGCGAGATCGACGCCGAACTGATTGCTCCGCTACGGCCGGATCTGCCGACGCTCGTGCCGGGCGAACGGTACCTGGTCGAGGTTGTGATTCGCACACTCAACGTCGGCCACCAGTTCACGCAAGGTACCGTCGATTCCAACGAAGTGTGGGTGGAGTTTGTCGCTCGGTCCGGCGCTCGCGTGATCGGCTCCAGCGGCGGGCTCGACGGCCCTGACGACTCGGGCCACGTGGACCGCTGGGCCCACTTCGTCAACGCCCTGGTGCTCGATCGCAACGGCAATCGCATCAACCGCCACAATCCGCAGGACATCTACACCGCCGTCTACGACCACCAGATTCCACCCGGCGCGGCCCAAACGGTACACTACGAATTGCAAGTGCCAACAGATCTGACCGCGCCGGTCGAGCTGCGTGTGCGACTGCGCTATCGCAAGTTCGACCACGAGTACGCGAGTTATGTGACCATTCAGGACCATCCGGAGTTCCTATCGCTGCTGCGGCAGGTGCCCAGTGTCCCCGAATTGCTGGCCCGCAATCCGCTCGCTGTGGCCGAATTGCTCCGTGCCCGGCTGGACACAGTGCCGCGACTGCCGATCGTAGACCTGTGCGAGGACCGAGTCGTGTTGCCAGTAGCGGGCGTGGCCGAGCGCGTGCAGCCGCAAGGCTCTCCGATCAAGCCGGCGTGGCAACGCTGGAACGATTACGGCATCGGGTGCTTTCTGGAAGGCGGGGCCGGCTCCAAACGCGGCGAACTGCGTCAGGCCGAAGCGGCGTTCCGTCATCTTCTGGCACTCGACGACAAGGACGCTCACGCCCACGCGTACACTAATCTGGCACGTGTCTACCTCGACGAGGGCAGGCTCTCGGACGCGGCCGACGTGCTCAACCGCGCCCGCACGACCGAACCGCCGGCGTCGTGGTGGACCGTCGCGTGGCTCACCGGCATGGTCAACGCTCAGACCGGTCACCTCGATGAGGCGATCGCCAGCTTCGAACAAATCGTCGATCCGCGAAATCAACCGCGCGACCGCAAGTTCGATTTCACGAAGGACTACGTGATCATCAATGAACTGGCCGCTGCACTATTCAAACGATCGCAACAGGAGACCGACCGCATGGCCCGCGACCGGTTTCTGCGACGGGCCGTCGAGTGGTACGAAGCGACGTTGCAGCTCGATCGCGAAGACCTCGACACACACTACGGGTTGTCTCAGTGTTTCGCTCGACTGGGCGACGTGTCCCGTTTGTCCGACGCTGCGGCGGAATCTCGGCCGCCGGACGCGGCGGAATTGAGAGCACTGGCGCAGCAATTCGCGGACACTCACTTGCCGCGCGACCAGCGAATACGTGCCGCATCGCGGTTGCTGCGTGCGATCGAGCAATATGACCAGCGACCCGCGGAGCTGGACCAGCCGAAGTTGCAGGTCTGGCATGACCTCATCGAATCGTGTCGGCCGGTCTTCGCCGCGGTAAGCGACCTGCTGTCGGCGGAAGCACCCAGGGAGGGCGACTTAACTCGCGCCGCGGCCGGTTTGCTCGGCCTGCTCTACCGTCACATGCATGAGGTTTTCAGACCGGACGAGAATGCCCGCGATCGCACTGTACGGCTCTATCGACAGAACCATCCGTCCGCCGACCACGCCGCGCAGGCGATCGTGATCTATCCGTTGCACCGGGCGGGAGCACCCGGACTACCCGAATCGCATGTCGCTGTCACGGAGCAACAACCATGAGAATGCACAGTAGCGCGGCCCCTCGTGGGCCGTCAGCCAAGCCCGCCACAAGGGCGGCAGCTACCGAAAAATCCACGCGGAAGCGCAACCGCCCCGGCGACAACGAACGCAGGGTGGGCACTGCCCGCAAGACTTCATTCAACCATGCACCGTGGTTCGCGATTATGCTCATCGCACCGACTTGCGGGACTGGGTGTCAACGATCCGTGGGCGACGCGACAACTGTCGCTGTGGGGCCGGCGTTCGCACCGGCCGCGACGCCCGAGACTCCGCCTCCCGAAGTTCGTTTCACCGACATCACCGAGTCGGCCGGCATCCACTTTCAGCACACGAGCGGTGCGTTCGGCAAGCGATTGCTCCCGGAGACTCTTGGCTCAGGCGTGGCGTTTTTCGACTACGACAACGACGGAGACCAGGACCTGCTGCTTGTTAATGCATGCCACTGGCCAGGCTTCGAGCTGAAGGACCAGCCCGCGCCCACCCTTGCCCTGTACCGCAACCGCAGCGATGCCAGCTTCGACGATGTCACCGCCGCGACAGGTCTCGCCGTCACCAAGTACGGCATGGGCGTGACCGTCGGCGACTACGACAATGATAGCTGGCCCGACTTTTTCATTACCGGCTTGGGCGGCAACCGGCTGTTTCACAATGAGAGCGGCGAGCAGGGCGGCAGGCGGTTCGTGGATCGAACCGAACAGGCTGGAGTCGCCGGGCCAGGACGTTGGCCGACGGCGATCGGCGATGCGTTCCTTGCCATCGACACACCTATCAACTTTTCTAAGTAGACCGGCATTGACAATTGGGCTGGCGAGCGGGGGGCGTCAGCCCCCTGATGTGCCGAACTTTCATAAGGATCAGGGGGCTGACGCCCCCCGCTCGCCAGCATACTTTCTCATGCCGGTCTACTTAGCGAACAGACGCTACGGTTTTTGGTCATTGTTGACTGCTTCTCGCGATTCCAATTCCTTCCGCCACTTCGCCGCCTCCTCGGGCCGGTCCCACGCGGTGTAGTGATCGACCAGGCGGCGGATGGC
>Ga0247727_10005069_pt1 | contig 27158 bp, 21 predicted proteins | sample WisWelCaveWW1625_FD_202498 | JGI IMG/M metagenome (GOLD analysis project Ga0247727, IMG submission 202498) | Biofilm microbial communities from Wishing Well Cave, Virginia, United States - WW16-25 | ecosystem: Environmental > Aquatic > Deep subsurface > Groundwater > Cave microbial mat | place...
GCGGGCATGCGCTGGAGTCGTGCGGGCGCAGAACGCCTCATCCCGCTGCGTGCGGCGATCTTGAGTCATCGTTTCGAGATATTGCATGCGGCTTACAACGCGCCCCTAAACTGAATTGCACCCCTTGACAATTTTTGCTTGACGCCCACATCCAAATATGGTATATTCGCGCGCGCAGACGTCCTCTTTCAACTTGTTTAATTCGATGCCGCACGCTGCGTGAGCAGCGGTAACGCTTGCCGCAATGAAACAATGTGAACACTCCACCGTTCCCATTTTGGAACAAGTTGAAACTCTTTATTTCTGCGAACCCGACAATGCTGTCGTTCCCCATGAAATTTACGCGCAGAAATCTGATCCCCTCGAAACCAAAGGAGGTGAAAGCAGCACCTTAATCAATTGACATGCTCAATCTGCTGTCCTCTGTCGCCATGCGTCGTCGCGTCGCGCTTTCCGCAAAAGCGCGCGCAAAGGTTTGACACGCCTGACGCAGAGTCCCAAAACGTATCTACTATTTGCAGGAGGAGAAGGAAATGAAGAAAATTGTAGTGTTTGCGATCCTCGCCACCGTATTGGCGTCGATCGCCGTAGCGTGCGGCGCGCCCGCCGCGCCACCCGCGGCGCCCGCCGCGCCAGTAATTCAGACTGTCGTTGTGCAACAGACCGCGGTACCCGCCGCCCCAGTGATTCAGACCGCTGTCGTACAACAGACCGTCGTCGTCCCCGCAACCCCCGTTCCGGTGGCAGTGGAAAAAGTGCTCCGCGTTAACCTCGCCACGTACCCTGACATCATTGACCCACAAAAGTCCTCGTTCGTGAACGAGATCGCGCACTTGAATCTCATTTACGAAGGTCTCACCACTTTCAATGAAAAACTCGCAACCGTGCCCGGCGCGGCCGAGAGTTGGAAATACAATGATGCGGCGACCGAATTGACCTTCCAGCTCAAACCCGGTCTGAAATACAGCGATGGCTCGCCCCTCAACGCCGCGCGGTATGCGTACTCCATCATCCGCAACATTGACCCATCAACCGCCGGTGAATATGCCTCGATTACGGACGAGATCAAGGGCGCGCCCGAATGGCGCGGCGCAGACCTTGCCGCCTTGGCAGAAGAAGAATTGGCGAAACTCAAGGACGCCGTTGCCACGAACGTGCAAGCCCTCGACAAGAGTGGCGCACCGTGCAAAGCCGGCGAAGAGGGTTACGCGCAAGAAGACTGCACGCAGCTCAAGATCACCCTCTCCAAACCCGCGCCGTATTTCCACACCATCCTGGGCATCTGGGTTGGTTATCCCGCCAAAGAAGAGAATATCTCTGAAGGCGGCGAGAACTGGTGGAATGGCTCCAAGTATCAAGTCGGCAATGGCGCGTACATTCTCAAGTCATTGGAACCGTTCGTCCGCGCGCGCTTTGAGCCCAACCCGAATTATGCGGGCGAAAAAGCAAAGACCGCCATCGAATTTGCCTACATCACCGATTCCGCCGTCGCCTTCCAGGCATACAAGAACAACGAATTTGACATCGTAGGTCTCGCTGCGGAAGACCTCGAAACCGTCAAAGCTGATCCGGTCCTCTCCAAAGAAGCAACGATCTATCCCGGTTCCTGCACGCTCGCGGTCATGTTCCACCAAAAGAAAGAACCCTTTACTGATCGTAAAATCCGCGAAGCGTTTGCCCATGCGCTCGACCGCGAAGGTTGGGTCAAAGATGTGCTGCGCGGCTTGGGTGCGCCCACGCTTACCTGGATTCCGCCCGGTTATCCTGGCTACAAAGCCAGCGACAAATGGGGCTATGATCCAGCCGCCGCCAAGAAAGCCATTGCCGATTCAACGTATGGCAGTGTTGACAAGCTTCCCGAAATCACCGCAACCTTCGGCGATTCTCCGCGAAACCGCACACGCTGGGAGTGGCTTGTTGGCAAGTGGAAAGCAGAGTTGGGTGTTGACATCAAGGTCAACCCTGTCGAACCGACAACCTTTACAAGTCTGACCAAAGATCAAGCCACCGCGCCGCAAATGTTTATTCTCGGCTGGTGCGCGGACTATCCGGATGAACAGAACTGGCTCAGCGTCTATTGGAAGACGGGCGCGTTCGGCGAACGTATCGCCTACTCGAACCCCGATTTCGATAAACTGGTGGACGAAGCGGATCAATCCGTTGACGTTGCCAAGCGCGCTGAACTCTATCAACAAGCACAGAATTTGCTCATTGATGGAGCGCCCGTCGCGTTCATGTGGAACAACGTGAATACATACATGGTCAAACCGTGGGTCACAGGCATCAAGACCACGCCACAAGATACGGCGTTCCCCGGTGCTGTGGTTCCGACGACCATTGACATTGACACGACGAAACTGCCGAGTCAATAAGTAATATCACGCTTGTCATTGCGAGCCGTTCTTGCGAAGCAATCTCCCCCCGCGAACTACAAGATTGCAGCGATTGATTGCTTCGTCCCTCGCAATGACATGCCAAGTTGTAAAAAAATGATAGAGCCAGTTTGAATGACTCAAACTGGCTCTATCCAAATAATAAGTACGCGCCGTTGGATGCGCTGTCTAATGCAAGATTTGTGCGTTGAGAAAGCTCCCTCGCATCAGACATTGGCGTTGAATGGAGTGAATCATCATGGGTAGATTCCTAATCCGCCGCCTCATCTGGCTGTTTCCAGTCATGCTGGCTGTGGCACTCATCACCTTTGTGCTGATGCGTATGGCACCGGGGGGACCGTTTGACAAGGACCCCAACCAACGCCAAATTGACAAAGTCACCTTGAAACAACTCAACGCGCAATTCGGACTGGATAAAGAGGTCTGGTTCGATTTCCCCAAGTTAATGCAAGGTGATGTCGTTGGTTTTTTTGATACGCAATTTTTCACTTACATGATTGGCGGCACCGTCAACGGGACATGGCGCTGTGGTTTTATCTGCGGTAACTTGGGACCCTCGTTCCGCCAGCGCGGCTTGACCGTCCAAGAAATTGTCCTGGAGCCGCCGGAAGGCAAAGCGCCTTGGGACAGCAAAGCCGGTTATTCTGTGCGGCTCGGTCTCATTGCGTTCTTTTTCGCCATCCTCATTGGCATTCCCCTCGGCATCGTTTCCGCTCTGCGCCAAAACACAATCGTGGATTATGCAAGTTTGGTCATCGCCACCTCCGGCGTGACCGTCCCGAGTTTTGTGCTAGGCATTTTCATGATCATCATCTTTGCCGTGTGGTTCAAGCTCGTGCCTGTCGCGCCGCGCGACTGGGCAAATCCCGCGGTTTGGATTATCCCATCTGTCGTACTCGGCTTTGGGCTCTTGGCAACGACGGCGCGCCTTACGCGTGCGTCCATGCTCGAAGTGATGCGCCAAGATTATGTTCGCACCGCGCGCGCTAAAGGGCTTTCGCAGCGCATGATCATCTGGCGGCACATGCTCAAGAACGCGCTCATTCCCGTTGTGACAATCATGGGTCCCGCACTGGCCGGGCTTATAACCGGGTCAATCATCATCGAAACCATGTTTGGGTTTCCGGGTTGGGGCAGGCAGTTCGTGCTCGCCATTGCCCAGCGCGATTATTCCATGATCATGGCGACCACGCTCATTTTTGCGCTCTTTATTCAAATCGCCAACATTACGGTGGATATGGTGTACACGTTCCTTGATCCGCGGATCAAGCTGAGCTAGACGGTTTTCAGACCCTAAGGGTTTTCGCAAACCCTTAGGGTCTGAAAACTTCACACGAGACACAACAACATGGCAACTGCAACTCTATCCGGGCGTCGCCCGATTGATCAAGGATTAACCAAACCCTCCCAAAGTTTGTGGGCGGACGCGTGGGGGCGTCTCATCAAAAACAAAGGCGCGATGTTCGGTCTCGCCGTCGTCATCATTTTCTTGCTGGTCGCAATTTTTGGACCCGTGATTTCACCCAACGATCCGCTCAAAATCAATGATGGCAAAGGTTTCCTGCCTCCACCGTGGGCGCCCGCGTGGACCATTCCAAATGCCAAAGTCGGTGATCCGCAGTTCCTTCTCGGCACCGATAATATCGGGCGCGATGTGTTTAGCCGTCTCATTTATGGCGCGCGCACCTCGCTGGTCGTTGCGATCATCCCAACGATCATTATCACCGTTCTGGGTGTCGTCATCGGACTCCTCTCCGGCTTTATCGGCGGCAAGCTTGACGATCTGCTCATGCGCTTTACCGACATTGTCTTTGGCTTTCCCGACATCCTCTTTTTTGTCGTCGTCATGTTCGCGCTGCGCGACACGATATTCGGTGAAGCGTTGAATGGAATGTTGTTGTTGTTTGGCGCGCTCGCCATCGTGAATTGGGTCGGCATCGCGCGTCTCGTGCGGGGACAGACGCTTTCGCTCAAGGAAAAGGAATTTGTCGAAGCCGCGCGTTCGATGGGCGCTAAAGACGCTTCGATCATGCAAAAACATATTCTCCCCAACATCCTCGGACCGCTGATTGTCATCACCACCTTTTCGATCCCGCGCCTCATCATCACCGAAGCCATTCTCGGCTTCCTTGGTTTGGGTTTGCGTCCCTCGACCAACAGCGGAGATTTTTTTGTCACAAGTTGGGGGGTCATGCTCTTGGAAGGTCAGACCGCCATCAACGCGCAGCCGTGGATGCTGCTTGCCCCTGCGCTCGCCGTCGCGATCATCGTGATGGGTTTTACTTTTCTCGGCGATGGCTTGCGCGACGCGCTCGACCCGCGGATGCGCGGCACGAGTTAAATCACTTTGGCGGATGAGACAAAACCCGTTTTCTCAATGGTGAATTTCAAAACCCGTTTTCGTTAAACGAAAACGGGTTTTGAAATTTCTGGGGAATCACCAGAGAAGGGTGTGCGTCATTTTTTTGGGTAACGGACCATTCCAACCTGCGGAGGCAGGTTTCGTGTTCTCGTTGCTGCGATTTGCAATCGCCCATGGGACTCCCCCAAAAGTTTGACGCACCCTCACCAGAGAATTTGCCATTGACGCACCTTCTCTTTCTTGATACTATTACTTGAGGAGTCCACTCGTGAACCATTCCACTCAAATTTCTCTCCGTTGGCTCGTCAAAAGCACAGTTGCGCTGTTGTTTGTGTCGAGTGTCTTGGGATGCGGACCCTCCCCCGCACCTGCACCGACACTTGCCCCGCCACTACGCGTTTCCACCCGCGCACCGCAACCGACAGCCGCACCCGCGCAACCTACTGGGGCTCCCGCAGCTCAAGCTACGCGCGCCCCTCAAGCTGGAGTACAAGTCTTACGTATCGGACGCAACGCGTATCCGGAGATGCTCGATCCGCAAAAGGCGTCTTATACGAATGAGATTGATGTTTTGCAGCTGCTCTATGAAGGATTGGTGACACTGGACAACAAAGGCAACATTCAACCTGGCGGTGCGGACACTTGGCAAATTTCGGGAGATGGAACGCAGATCATTTTTCATATTCGCGAAGGGTTGAAGCGTTCGGATAAAACGCCGATCAATGCCGAAGATTACGCGTATGCGCTGCGCCGCGCCGTAGATCCGCGCGTCCCCGCCAAACAATACACCACGCTTTTGTACGACATCAAAGGCGCGCGCGCGTTGGATGAACTCGCCGCGCAAAACCCTGCCGCGCTCAACAACGCGCAGATCGAAGAGTTATTCAAAAATTATGGCGTTACCGCCCAAGACACGCAAACGCTCGTCGTCACACTCGAAAAACCAGCTGCGTATTGGCTCTATATCGCGTCCTTGTGGTTGACGCATCCGGTAGATCGACGCGCAGTGGAGCGAGACCCCGCAGCGTGGTGGAAAAGAGCCGAAAATCATGTCGGCAATGGACCCTTTGTTGCGAAAAGTATCGAGGATGGCAGCAAGATCATTTACGCGGCGAATCCCAACTATTGGCGCGGCAAGCCAAAACTGGATCGCATTGAAACGTACTATAACGCGGACAATCAGCAAACGATGCAAGCATACCTCAACGGCGAATTGGACATTAACGCGAATCTCGCGCCCGAGCAGTTGGTCCAAATCGAAAATGACGCGCAGCTCAAAAACGAACTGCTGCGCTATCCGTCCGCCCTCACCCGCGCGATTGCATTCAACAATTCCGTGCGTCCGTTTGATGACCGCAATGTGCGCCGCGCGTTCTCGCAAGCGTTAGACCGCGAAGCGTATGTGCGCGAAATTTTACTGGGCGTCGGCAAACCGTACACACGTTGGATTCCGCCCGGTGTGCCCGGCGCGCTGCCCGAAAAACCCGGCGTGCCAACGAGCGATCCTGTTGGCGCAGTGCAAACGTTGGTGGAGAATGGGTACGCGACGGCGGACAGCACGCCCGCGAATCCCAAAGTGGACTGCCAAAAATTGGGCGAATTGAAATTTACGTACCCCGACAGTCCCATCAATCAGGCGCGCTATCAATTCCTCGCCAACAATTTTATGCGCGTGTTCAAATGTCCTATCGCGCTCGCCCCCGTCCAAGCCACCGTGTTCGCGCTGCTCACCAAAGATGTAAAAACGAATCCGCAAATTTCACAGCAAGGGTGGGTGCAAGATTATCCGCATCCGCAAAGTTGGTTGAGCGCGTATTGGCGCTGCGGGTCCTTTAGCAAAAATTACGGCTATTGCAATTTGAAGCTGGATGAAATGCTGACGCAAGCCGACGGCGCGACCGATCTGGAACAAGCGCTCAAATTCTATCAAGACGCCGAAGATTTACTCTTGATTGATGTGCCCGCGGCGATCTTGAATTACGACGAATACATTTACCTCGCGCGTCCCTATGTGCGCGGTCCGCAAAATTATCCCAGCCCCAGCGATGCCGCGTGGCCCGGACAGTATGGACCCGTTTGGGAATACGAGATTGATACAACTAAAGTGCCCGCGAATTATCCCAAAGAGTAAATCGCGAATGGCAAATCGCGTATCGCAAATCGCGTATCGCAAATCGTCAAACAGCCTGCGCCGAAGAATTGAGGGGTCAATCTCCAACCACCCAACCACCCAACCCATGTCCCGAGCGGAGCCGAGGGAACCCAACTACCGCACTACCGCACCAGCCTTGTACAATTTGCCCAAATCGCCCCTCAGTGCTATAATCCCGCCGACTTAAGACAAGCACAGTGACGGCGGCGCGCTTCGCTCGCCGTCGTTTTTACTAGAGGAGCAGGGAATGTCGCTCAAAAAGGCGGAAAAAACCGCCATCATGGGACAGTATCACATTCACACCACAGATACTGGCTCCCCCGAAGTGCAAGTAGCTTTGCTCACGACGCGAATTAACCAATTGGTCGAACATTTGAAAGGACACAAGCACGACAACCATTCGCGTCGCGGCTTGCTCAAGATGGTCGGCGAACGCCGCCGCCACTTGACGTATCTCTCGAAAAAAGACGCAACCCGCTACAAACAGATTATCGAAAAACTGGGCTTGCGTAAATGAACAAGTCAAATGAGTAGATGGCACTTGTCCATCTACTCGTTTGTTTATCAAACAGTCCACGTGACTGCCACATCATAATCACAACATCGCCCGTCGCCGCGCGCAGGATTTGGAAATTGGAAATTGGATGTTGGAATTTAGAAACTGGAAATTAGAAATTGGATGGTAAAAGACGTTTCACCGAAACGTCTCTACGACCTCCGATTTCCAACCTCCAACTTCTAGCTCCCAACTCTAACCTCTACTCTCCATCTTCCAGCTCCTGACCTCCGACGGGCAAACAATCAGTCATCAGTAATCAGTATTCAGTAATCAGTATTCAGTATTCAGTCGCGCACTGATCACTGATAACTGATCACTGTTCACTGATTACTGGTCACTCGAAAACCCACGGAGGTTTTTCTATTTATGTCACAACAAATTCATACCTACTCCGCCAAAATTGGCGAAGAAGAAATGATCATCGAAGCGGGCAAATTAGCGTTTCAAGCGAATGGCGCCGTGACAGTGCGTCAAAGCGACACGATCATTTTGTCCACCGCGACAATGGCGGCGAAACCGCGCGAAGGCACAGACTTTTTTCCGCTTACGGTGGATTACGAAGAACGACTCTATGCCGCAGGCAAAATCCCCGGCTCGTTTTTCAAACGCGAAGGCAAAACTTCCGAAAACGGAATTTTGATTTGTCGCCTAACGGATCGCCCCCTGCGCCCCTTGTTCCCTAAAGGCATGCGGACGGATGTCCAAATCGTCCTGACCGCGCTCTCCGCCGATCAAGAACATTTCATTGACATCATGTCCATCGTCGGCGCATCGTCCGCGCTCACCATCAGCGACATTCCTTTTCACGGTCCCGTCGGTGCCGTGCGCGTTGGATACATTGACGGCAGATTCGTAATGAATCCCACCGTCACCCAAATGGAGCAATCCATTCTCGATCTGCGTTTGGCTGGCACGCGCGATGCCGTGATCATGATCGAAGCGGGCGCGAGCGAAGTCACCGAAGAATTGATGATCGAAGCGATCTTTGCGGGACATTCCGCATTTCAACCTTTGATCGATCTACAAGAAAAAATGCGCGCAGAAATCGGCAAAGCAAAAACAACCGTGCCGCTTTTCGTCGTCAGCGATGAGATCAAACATTTCGTCCACGAAAAAATCGCGCCGCAGATCAACGACATTCTCAACAGTGATTTTGCCAAATCGGAACGCGGTGGCGCGCTCGATGCGGTCACAAAAGATATTCAAGCCGATGCCGGGGATCGCTATCCGCCCGCCGATGTTGCCACCGCCGTTGACGCCGAAGTAAAAAATCAAGTGCGCGCCATGATCCTCAACGAAAACAAACGCGTGGACGGACGCGACACAAAAACGGTGCGTTCCCTTTCGGCGGAAGTTGGCTTGCTGCCACGCACACACGGCACTGGTTTATTCCAACGCGGCGAAACGCAAGTATTGACCATCGCCACATTAGGGATGCCGAGCGAAGCGCAAAAAATTGACACGCTCGATCCCGAAGAGGCGAAACGTTATTTGCATCACTACAACTTTCCCCCGTACTCTGTCGGCGAAACGCGCCCCATGCGCGGTCCCGGACGCCGCGAAATCGGACACGGCGCGCTCGCGGAACGCGCGCTCATTGCCGTCATTCCCACTTCCGAAGAATTTCCGTACACCATTCGTCTCGTCTCGGAAGTCATGTCCTCCAACGGCTCAACGTCAATGGCGAGCGTTTGCGGTTCAACCCTCGCGTTGATGGACGCGGGTGTGCCAATCAGCGCGCCCGTTGCGGGTATCGCGATGGGTCTCATCAGCGACGGTGAGCGCCACGCTGTCCTCACCGACATTCTCGGCATGGAAGATGGTCTCGGCGACATGGATTTCAAAGTCGCGGGAACGAGCATGGGCATCACCGCGTTGCAACTCGATCTGAAATTGCAAGGTGTCGCGCCTTCGATCTTGAAAGAAGCATTAGCTCAAGCGCGCGAGGCGCGGATGCAAATTCTGAAAGTGATCACCGACGCGATTCCCGAACCGCGCAAAGAACTTTCGCAATACGCGCCGCGCATTCAAACGATCAAAATTGATCCCGAAAAGATCGGCGCGCTCATCGGACCCGGCGGCAAAACAATTCGCGGCTTGCAAGAAGAGTTTGAAGTCAAGATTGATGTGGAAGAGGATGGCACGGTATTCATAGCCGGCGTGAACGGTGAAGGCACCGCGACGGTGATGGAACGGATTCGCGCGATGACCGAATCACCGAAACTCGGCTCCATCTATACGGGCAAAGTGGTTCGTCTCGCGGAATTTGGCGCGTTCGTCGAAATTGCGCCGGGCATTGATGGTCTCGTGCATGTGTCGCAGCTTGCGGATTATCAAGTGCGTGACCCGCGCGATGTCGTCAAAGAAGGCGATGACGTGATGGTCATGATCACCGACATTGACGCGCAAGGAAAAATTCGCCTCTCACGCCGCGCCGTTCTCGAAGGGTTGACCGTCGAGCAAGCGCGCGAGGCGGATCCGAAACTCGGCGGTGGTGGTGGTGATCGCGGCGGGTTCCGTGGTCCGCGCCGCGACGGCGGTGGTGATCGCGGCGGTTTTAATCGCGGCGGTGGGGATCGCGGCGGCAGCAGTGGCGGACGCGGCGGTTATGATCGTCCGCGACGCGATGGACCGCCGCGCAGAGGATAGATTTGGATTTCCAGACTTGCGATGTTGGCGATGATTACATCGCATAAACATCGCAAGTCTGGACAACCTCCACTCCATGTACGACTCTGCCAAACTCAAACGCGTCGCAAAAAAATATCATCTCGATCTCATCATTCTGTTTGGCTCACAGGCAAAAGGGCGCGCACGGGCAGACAGCGATATAGATGTCGCCGTGCGCGCCATGAAACCGGGGTGGGTGGGGACGCGGCGCGTGCGCGATTGGAATTGGAAATTGGATGTGATTGGGGAAGTGTCAATGTGTTTTGATGGGGAAACAGATATTTCCTTTTTGAATAATCCTGCGCCGCTCTTTGCTTACCAAATCATCGCGCACGGAAAATTGCTCTATGAGCGCAAAGCCGGTGACTATGCCACTTTTTATTCGCATGCGCTGCGCCGCTACTTTGATCACGAAAAGTTTTTTCGGATGACGCGGAATTATTTGGAGCGGAACTATGATGAAACGCGCAGACCAAATTCTCATCGAGGAAAAACTAAACAGCACAAAAAAATTCATGCTTGAGCTGGCGCCCTTTTTGCGCGTCTCGCGACAGCAGTTTGAGCGCGAAATCTGGCGGCAGCGCGTTGTCGAGCGTTTGACGCAAATCGTTGTGGAATGTGCGATTGATACCAATGCCTTGCTAGTTCAAGCATTAAATTTGCCAACACCGCAGCACGCCAAAGAGTCTTTTCAAATCCTGAACCAGCAAGGAGCGCTTGACGATGTAATCATGAAACGTTATGTGGACAAATATGTTGGGTTACGTAACGTGATTGTGCATTTGTACGAAAAAGTTGAAGCGCGATCGTTGTACTATTCCGCGCATCGTTTGCTCAAGGATGCGGATGTGTATATTGAGCAAATCCAAAAATTTCTCGCCCCTCCTCCGCGCAATGTAGGGAACGCTCGCCGCAGCGTTCCATCTCGCCGCAGCGTTCCGCCCGCGCGCTAGACCAAAATTCGCTATTGAAATTCCTCACGCATTTGCTACAATAGCCCACGTAACGTCTTGTCCTTGCGCCACGTAAAGGATACGCCGCAGGAGACGTTTCACCAACGGAGACGTTTCACCAACGGAGACGTTTCACCAACGGAGACGTTTCACCAACGGAGACGTTTCACCGAAACGTCTCTACGCCGTCCGCACGTAAGGAACATCGTTGCAATGGAACTGAATAGAACACAACACTTGGGTTGCAACGTTGCCGCTTACGTTTGACGATTTACGATTCCTCGTCACCTGTCACCCTACCCGTTTTCAGGAGTACGTTCATGATTCTCGACAGCACCACGTTATGGCTCGCGTTCGGCGGGCTGATTCTCTTTTTACTCGCCCTCGATCTCTTTGTGATCAATCGCAATCCGCACGCGATCAAAACCAAAGAGGCGTTTTGGACGAGCATGTTTTGGATTGGAATTTCTCTCACGTTCAATGGCTTTGTCTTTTACGAACGTGGCACCACTGCTGGACTCGAATTTTTTACCGGGTATCTGATCGAAAAAGCATTGTCTGTTGACAACATTTTTGTATTCGTCGTCATCTTTGCCTATTTCCAGGTGCCGCAAAAATTTCAACACCGCGTGCTCTTTCTCGGCATCCTTGGCGCGTTGATTTTGCGCGGCACATTGATTTTTCTTGGCGCAGCGTTGATTCATCAATTCGAATGGATCATTTATGTCTTTGGCGCGTTCCTGATTTTCACTGCCTACAAATTGGCGACGCAAGACGAAACGGGGGTGCATCCCGAAAAGAACCCCGTTGTCAATCTCTTTCGCCGCATCATGCCCGTCAGCAAAGAGTTTGAAGGCACAAAATTTTTCACGCGCGTCAAAGGTGTTCTCATGGCGACGCCGTTGTTTATCGTGCTGCTCGTCGTTGAAACGACAGATGTGATTTTCGCGCTCGATTCGATTCCCGCGATCTTTGCGATCACAACGGATCCCTTCATCGTATTCACCTCGAACGTCTTTGCGATCCTTGGCTTGCGCGCGTTGTACTTTTTGCTCGCGGGTGTCATTGGCAGCTTTCGCTATCTCAAGATCGGCTTGTCGTTCGTTCTCGGATTCGTCGGCGTGAAAATGCTCGTCGGCGCATTTTCCTTTGTCGGCATTCACATCGAAATTCCAATCGCAGTTTCCCTCGCCGTCATCGCGATCACACTGACCGTTTCAATTGTCGCCTCCATCATTGCCCAACGCCGCGAAGAAGCGCAAGTCGCGCAGCTGCAAGAGAGCAATGAGTCGTAGAGAATGTCTGATCAACCAACTGCTTCGCCGCCCACTCCCCACCGCTGGACATACGATGTTCGGCGGTGGGTTGTTATTGGACTCGTTGTCGCAGGCGTGCTCTTTGCCTATTTCATTCGCAGCACGATTCCCATCCTCGTCCTCGCGCTGCTCGTCGCGTATTTGCTGAATCCGATTGTCACGTTCCTCACGCGTCGTTTCAAATTGTCGCGTACCCTCGCAGCTGGCATTACTTATCTCGTCCTCATTGCCATCTTGATCGAAACAACCATCCTCGTCACGCCCAACATTGCGCGCCAAGTGTCCACCTTGATCTCAGATTTTGACGGTTTGGTTTTGCGCCTGCTTGAAGTTGGGAATCAAATGCCATTGCTCTCGAGTTGGGTAGGCGGGCTCGACGCCGCGCAGGTGTCTCTCCAACTTCGTCAGGAAGCGCGTGACTTGCTCGAACAGTCGCCGCGCTTTATCGCGGGCGCGGCATCGTCATTGTTCAATGTGTTTCTCATCTTGGTGCTTTCGTTTTATTTGGTCAAAGACGCGGAAAAAATCGCGCAACGGATTCGAGACGCTGTGCCTGCTTCGTATCTCGATGATTTTGATCGTATTGTGCGCGAACTCGATCAGGTGTGGGCGGGCTTTTTGCGCGGACAAGTTGTGCTTGCGTTGATCATCGGGACGATTACGACGATTGCGCTCACGGTTCTCGGCGTCCGCAGCGCGTTGGTGCTTGGGATTCTGGCAGGTTTGCTTGAAGTCGTGCCAACCATCGGTCCGATTATTGCAATGATCCCCGCTGTCTTTATTGCCCTCTTTCAAGGTTCCGCGAACTGGGCGATAGAGCCAACGATCTTTGCCTTGATCGTAATTCTCGTGTATTTTGCCATTCAACAATTGGAAAATCACGTCATCGTTCCCAATGTGTTGGGCGCGAGTGTGAATTTGCCGCCTGTGTTGATTCTGGCAGGCACCATCGTCGGCGCGTCGCTGGCTGGCGTGTTGGGTATTTTTCTTGCCGCGCCCGTCATCGCCACGGCGCGATTGTTTTTTCAATTCATCCTACGTAATCTGTTTGAGCCATTGCTGAATGAGTTATCCACGAATAACACAAATAACGCGAATGAGATTGCTTAATTCGTGAGATTCGTGTTATTCGTGGATCGTTGCTTGAATGTCCAAAGTCCACGTCAAATTTTTCGCGATCTTTCGCGAATGGGTCGGTCTGAAAGAAGACTGGCGCGAGATCGAACCCGGCACCACCGTCCAAGAATTGTGGAATCATTACACCGCAAATGCAAAAAATCCGCGCGTCGCCAATATCCGCGCGGCATTTTCGGTGAATCAACGCCTCGCTAAACCCGAAACGATTTTGAACGGCGGTGAGGAAGTGGGATTTTTACCGCCGGTGAGTGGCGGCGCGGGTAGGGAACGCTCGCCGCAGCGTTCCGCTCGCGCACCGCAGCGTTCCCCGTCCGCGACAAAAAAGAAAACTGTGACGCGTAAACCCGCGCGCAAAATAAATCGCGCGCCGCGCGCGCGTAAGGAACGTTCGCCGCAACGTTCCCTCTTCCTCCTCGAACGCGATTTCCTCGTTACCTCAAACGCGCTTTCGCTTGACGCTCTCGTTTCGCGTGTCTCGCATCCCTCCGCCGGCGGCATTGCCACTTTCCTTGGCGTCGTGCGCGATCACGCGAATGACAAGCCCGTAAAATTTTTAGAGTACGAAGCGTATCCCGAACTCGCGGAACGGATGCTCGCGCAAATCGGCGCAGAGGCACAAGAACGCTGGAGCGATGTTCGCATCGCCATCGCGCATCGCGTCGGACGTTTGCAAATTGGACAAGCATCCGTAATCATTGCCGCGTCCGCCCCGCATCGCGCCGAAGCGTTCAGTGCGTGTCGTTTTGCGATTGAGAGATTAAAAGTGATCTTGCCCGTGTGGAAAAAAGAATTTGCCTCCGACACCGATCATTGGGTAGAAGGTCCAACAGCAGGCGAGGTGAGCGCGGACAAGGCGGATGAGGTTGTGGCAAGTCAGGAGAGTGAATTTGGAGAGGGGAAAAAGTTTGGGGTGTTGAGTGTGGAGGATGTGGGGGAGATACGGACGGATTTGGAGAGTGTGTGAGGCGGGGAAATTTTTTGGGGGAATGGGAACGGCGAGGACGATTGTCCTCGCCGTTCTTTATTCTGTTACATGTCTTGTGTGGACGAACTACTTGAACTTGAAATCCGCCCGATGAATTGTATTGTCATCCAATTTTACGACGAGCGTCCGACAGGTGCCAGCCCATGCTTTGCTGGTTTTCCAGACATACGTATATTGATCGGTGGCGGCATCGTAGGAAAGACTACTCGAACCTGCTGTGACCGTTTGCTCAACCGCGTCTGCCGCCGTCGTGCCGCAAGAGGTCGTGATTGAAGCTGGATAGCCGGCGGCAAAAATATCCAAACCCTGATTGCCTCCCAGACTAAACTTGACGGGGACAGCGCTTCCCGCCTTGACTGTATTAAGCGTCGGAAGGTTGTCAATGGGTTGGAAGAAACCGGTAAAGGTGTAGGTCGGTGGGGCGAGAGTCCCAACCTTTACCACAAAGCCGTCGGCGGCGCCACCATTGTAGGTCAAGTCGGGTCCCACCGTCACAGAAAACGTCGCTTCGGTGGAATCAGTTGATCCGCCTACATAAGCATTCCCTGCACTGTCAACGGCAACGTGTCCGCCGAATTCATTACCACTTCCTCCAATGTAGCCCGCATAATCTAACCCGGTGCCATCCGCCTTTACCATGGCGATAAATGCATCAAAGCCGCCGCCATTGTAGGTCAAGTCAGGGCCCACGGACAATGGGAACGTGGCTTCAGTGGAAGCGGTAAACCCGCCGACATAGGCATTCCCAGCGCCATCCACACCAATGCCGTGTCCCTCTTCATAGTCACTGCCGCCAATATAACCGGCATAATCCAGCCCCGTCCCATCTGCTTTCACCTTGGCTACAAACGAATCGAAAGTGCCGCCATTATAGGTCAAGTCAGGACCTCCAATAACGGGGAACGTGCCTTCGGTAGAACCAGTCGTGCCGGCGACAAAAGCACTCCCGCCGCTACCCACAGCAACGGCACCTACGGAATCGTTGCCACTTCCGCCAATGTAGCCCGCATAATCCAGGCCCGTCCCGTCCGCTTTCACCTTGGCGATAAAGAAATCGTCGCCGCCATTATACGTTAGGTCGGGGCCCACAGTCGCAGGGAATGTCGCCTCAGAAGAGGTGGTCGTGCCAATTGGGTAAGAGTTACCACCGCTATCTACCGCGATACCGTTGGCAGAATCAAATGCACTGCCGCCGATATAGCCTGCATAATCCAATCCTGTCCCATCTGCCTTAACTTTCGCGATAAATGCGTCAAAGCTGCCTCCATTATAGGTTAAGTCCGGTCCACCGCTCACAGGGAAGGTAGCCTCGTCAGATTGGGTTGAACCCGCGACGTAAGCGTTTCCTGTGCTATCCACCGCAATGGCATTGCCCTGATCCTGCCCTGAGCCACCACCATTGCCACCAATGTAACCACAATAGACGAGGGCGGTGCCAGCCGCGTTGACTTTTGCAACAAAGGCGTCGCCGTTTGAGCCGCCATTGTAGGTCAAATCTGGGCCAACCGTCACGGGAAAGGTGGCTTGCGTCGTAAGTGTGTTCCCGGTGACATAAGCATTTCCTCCGCTGTCCACGGCGATGCCGAGCCCGTTGTCTTGCCCACTGCCGCCGATATAGCCGGCATAAGCGAGGCCTGTCCCATCGGCTTTGACCTTGGCGACAAACGCATCGAATGGATTGCCATTGTAGGCCATGTCCGGGCCAACTGTCACGGGAAAGGTCGCCTCAGTGGAAACGGTATAACCGGTGACGTAAGCGTTTCCGCTGCTGTCCACGGCAATCGACTGGACGCGGTCTTCACCACTACCGCCGATAAAGCCGGCGTAGACCAGCACCGCAGGGTCGAGGATAAGAGGCTTGCTCGAATCGTATGCGCCCAGACTAAAACCAAAAGTATGCGTCCCTTGGGCATTGTCAGCGTGGAGAGAATAGGATGCAGCTACTTGAACCCGTTTGCCCACTTCCTGGTACGCATAGGGCTTGGCGTCGTTAAACCCGCCGAGAGGAGTAGATATTTGAAGCTGCCCTTCTTCATTGAGCGTCACCTTCGAAGCGCCGCGATAGGCGAGTTTGATTTGAGCAGGGTCGGCTCCGGATTTGACGATAAAGGTGTACTTGAGTTGGTTCACTGTGCCCGAGTAAACGAGGTCAATCCCAGGCCAGAGGTCGCGATAGACGATACTGGAAAAAGTCTTTAGCCCTACTTTCCACTGGTCTCGCGAACCCTTGAAATAGCTGATCAAAGCAGGGGCGGGGTCGTGGGCTTCAGGTTGCACATCACGGTTCGCTCCTACGAAATCGAGTTTGAGCGTCCAACGTTGCTCTTGAATTGCAGAGCCCACAGCTCTTTCCAACTCTGCTGAAGAGAGAGCAGGAGGTGACGCTCGCTTACCGGCTATCACAAAAGTGACACCTTGAGGGGTAAAGTACAAAGTCTTGTCACTGCCCTGAATGTAGTAGGCAACAGCTGCATCAACCTGTCCTTGGTTCTCGATAAAATACAGCGGCAGCTGGTCGAATGTTTTTTGAATCTCGGCGCTATCGTATTGATTAGCGAACACCATATCGCCGGTTGCTTTTCCTAAGGCAGCATAACTGCGAGGTGGGGAACTTATGAGGGGCATTAATGCAATCAGGGCAAACGCCACAGCACTCATAGTCCCGAAATGTTTCAAGGTCTGCATATCTCTCTCCTTGTCTTGAATGGCGAAGCGAATCAATAGAGTCGTCGCCTGAATTAGGGGTTTTTTATAAATCTACAGTCGGTCATTGTGGAAAATCGATAAGTATCACCTCCTATTGGACAGAGAGATTTAGCTTTTCTAAAAAACCCGCCCTTTATTTCCGTATGACGCGCAGTCTCGTTTTTCCTGAATCCCTTGCGAGACATCAATCGTCCCTATTTGAGTTCAAATTCATCCACCCACAAGATCGCGTCACCGGTTTCCGTGCCAAAACCGAGATTGACATTATCCAGCGATGACAAGTCCAACCCTTGTGCCGTAAATTCACTCAACGCGTGACAGATCAAATTCCATTGGTTTGGTTTTTCGGCGAATTCTTTGAACACCGGCTCTTTCCCCTTGGTATCTTTGATCTTGAAAAGAAACGCCTGATCGGGTTGCTCGACATACACCTGAAAGCAAATCTCACTGAACTTGCTCGCATCGTACCCGTTAAGCGTGCCAATACCCCATCCCCCAAAATTTCCAGCGACACTCTTGAATTCGATTCGCACGGAAAGCGGGGGGCTCTTGAACCGATCATAAACACCCGCACACTTGAAGTCAGAACCTTCCGTTGGGAAATAAAACGCGAGCTGTGTTGGCACTTTCTGAAGTCCCGCAAAAACATTCTTGGTGATTGCAAGGGTATTACACAGGATTGGTTTGAGGGGAGTTGCCGGTATTGGGGCAAGCGTCGGTGTAGTGGTGGGAGTGTCGGTGGGTGCAGTCGTTGGCGCGGGCGGGTTCGTGGGCGCGGTTGTGGGCGGCGGGGGAACAGTTGGCGCGGTCGTTGGCGCGGGCGGATTCGTGGGCGCGGTTGTTGGGGCAACAGTAGCTGTACTTACAACTATGGGTGCAGAGCTGACATTGGTTGGCGCAGCAGCACGAGGAATAACATCCATTACTTTGGTTTTGATCGTAGTAACTCCTCCGCTAGTGACCTTAACGGTTACTGCATCTTGCCCTGGCGAATCTGGCGCCTTGTACTCTACCGAATTTCGATTTTTTGGATCGCCCAAACTTCCCTTCTTCGCTTCCCAAGCGAACTGCGGGTCGGGTCCGATGACTGTCACACTCAAGGTCGCAGACTGCCCTACCTCGATGGGCGTGCTTGGGGTCAGGGTAATCTCACTCACTTCGGCTGCCTTTGTGCATGTCACGAGCAAGATGCCGAATAAAGCTGCGCACCACAAATGGACTATTCGTATATGCCAAATCATAATGTCCTCCTCATCGAACTGTCTGCGTTAGTGCCATTCTAGGATCATCATGGCAGAACCTTGATATGAACACCGGATAACATTTGCAATGAAGAACAAGAACGAGGGTACGCTTGAATGCTGATGACATCCACTTGACCTGTCAACGGCGCGCTATAAACCGCAGAGCATTCATCTGTCAAATTTAGCGATCCTTTGAAAGGGATCCAATTGCACTGAACATCTTTAGCTTCATACAGCGTTGCTTTGAGGCGTACCTGGCGATTCCGCTCAATCTCAATCACATTGTCAGAGTTGATTGGGATTGTCTCTCCTCCAATATAAGATGCCGAAAAACTCTTGATGACGGGCGGTGAAGAATAAGAAGGAAAGCGGGACAAAGGTCCGACACCCAATAGATAGCCAAGAGTTAAAAGAGTTGTCAACGCGGACCAGAATATCAAGTTTGATGGTTTGCACAATCGAAATGGATCGTACTCGGGTCCAATTGCGGGCAGTTCAATTGGAAAATTCTTGAACTTGATTCCAGGTATTAGGTGCATTAACAGCTGAAGAAAAAAAAGAACTGGGATAGTGAGTGTCAAGGCGATACTTTCTACAGAAGCGCAAGGAAAGATCAACTGAGAGAGTTGGGGGAGGATAGGTAGAAAGACAACCAATCCCAAAAAGACAAAAATGAGCAAAATGCTTGTTAGGAAAGCAACTTTGTGCAAGGAGGCGCACTCGCCCACATTTGGACTGACCACCTCTTGAGGATTGGAGTTAGGTTTGACACTTTTGGACAACGAAGCAGGTTCAGATGACGATTTATCCGTTTCCAAAGCTGGTTTTTCCGAACGGCGCTTTTTCCTTACCGTTCGACGCGGCGGAGTTTGCTCTGTCATATTTGAGATTTACCAAAATGTTGACTCAGCACGTCGCCGCACCCGGCGCGCGCGCTTCCAACACATACTCGAAATTCCCAATTAACTCACCTGCCGCGTATTGCGCGTTTGCCGCGTCCCAGTTGCCCCATATATCCACATTGTCATCGTCGGGATCATCTGTCTGCGTCACATAGCCCTGGGGTGTAATCTCTCCGGGCGCGGGAGAAATAAATTCAATGTTCAAAGTTGGCGTGTCGCGCGGTTGCGTGGTGGTGTGAACGAGCATCAAGCTCGCTTGCCCGAGCGGCATTGGATTCGTAAAAATGAAACCATTTGACCTCTCCGACTGCAACACACTCAACTGCCCCAACGCCCCCCGCGCTTGCTCCCGCACCTCGCACACTGGATCCAATCCCGCCAACTCTTGCAATGCCTGAATCAACTGCGCGTCATTCCATTTCTGCGCGGCGGCGTGGTGAATCGCATCGCGCCGCACCGCAGCGCGCGCACTGTAGAGATACTCCAGACGCGTGTGTAACATACCGCAGCCCCATCCCCAATACAATGCCAAAGCCGAGAGTATTCTGTGAAATGACTGTCTGTTTCTGTAAACGCGCGCGCTAGACCAGACCTGACAGGTTTTTACAGCAGCCGCGTCACCCAAAACATTCGCGGTGAAAACCTGTCAGGTCGCTGTCACTACCGCGTACTCACCTCCGCCCAAAACATCACGCGCCCATAACCGCCATCAACGATGTGATTGCCGCGCAGCGCCAGCACATTTTTGCCTTGACGCAGGTGCGGCGAAAGGTCAAACCAATATTCCGTCGTCCACAAACGCGGCGCGCCGAGTTCTTGGCCGTTGAGATACACTTGGGCATTTTCGTTCGCGCGCACAAAGAGCGCGCCATGCGCGCGCGCTGATGGCACCTCGAATGTTTTGCGGAATAGAACTGTTTCCTTGTACTGCGAGCAGTCCGGCAGCCAAATCCACTTGGCGTCCGCGTTGATACCCAATGCCGGTTTCGTAACACAGTCCCGCGCGGCGGCGTTCCCCCACGCACGATCATCAAAATCGGGCTGCGTCCAATTCGATGGCGCGGCATCGTCCACACGCAACACGCGCGCGCGTTCATCACTCACCACAGAAATAGACGCAGCGGGCGTGTCTTGAATCACAAACACCCCTTTCGCTTCATTGCTCGTCACATAGATGCGATTCAAATTCGGCAGCGCCGCAATTTGCCCCAGCTGCGCGTTCAATTTCAAGCGCGTCATTATGCGATGGGTATTCCCGTCCAAGATGGCGAGCTCTTTCGTTTCGGCAAACGCGACATACACTCGATTGGTGAAGGGATTGACCGCAATATCTCCAGGGCTCTCATCCAGCGCAATCGTCGTCACAATTGCGTTCGTCGCGCCGTCAATCACCGCGAGCGCTTTGTCGTCGGATACTGCAACATAGATGCGGTTGGTCGCGGGATTCACCGTAACTCGCGTGGGATTTTTGCCGACAGGAAGCCGCGCCACAATCGCATTGTTCGCCGTGTCCACAACCGTCACTTGATTGTCTAGCGGACTCGTGACATACAGCCGTTGGGTTTGTGGATTGAGCGCCAAATCGCCATAGTGCGCGGCAATCGGCAATGTGCCGAGTACCGCGCCATCGCGATAATCCAAGATCGCGATGGTCTTGATGTCATTTTGAATCACATACAAAAAATTGGTGTTGGACTCGAACGCGAGTTCACCGATGGGCGAGCCGCCCGCAACAAGAAATTCGCGCGCGATTTGATTCGTCACGCCATCAATCACGCGCACCGTTTGCGAAAATTCTTGCGCGACATAAATTTCGTTTTGCGTGAGATTGAGCGCCATCCCCGTGTGATAGCCGCTCAACGGAATTTCTTGCACGATCGTATCGCTTTTCGCGTCCATACTCGCCAGCGCAGGCACATCCTCCATCGCCGCAAAAACTTGGGCGGTGTACGGATTCGTCACAATGAAACCCGCGCGGCTCTTGCCAAATGAAATTTGCGCCAGCAGGTGCGGCGTCGCGATTGCGCGGTACAAAAAATTCTCGCGCGCCGCGACAAGGGATTGAAACAAGCTGAATCCCAGCGCGGCGGCGATAATAACACAGAGGGCAATGAGGATTTGGAGGGGACGCAATGACATGGCAAAGGACTCCTTTTGCGCGCGCCCGTTTTTGCACATGCTATTCTATCTGGAAAAACGACGCACGCACCCAACATTAAAGCGACAGTTCGCGGACATGCGCGGACACGAACCCAACGCTTCCGAAGAATGGTGTGATGAACGCCATCGCCCGAATAAACGAATGGTCTCTTTTTTAATGCTTTGCATTTGAACCTTTTTCAGACGGCAATTTGCAATTGCTGGAACTCGCCGTTGCTTTTCATTCAACGCGCGTGTTATAGTAAGCCATGCCCACCTACAAAGAAGCGCGCTTTCCCCTCACCTACCGCGCGGCGCAAGCGCGCGAAATTATGGATGCCATCGCGCGGCTTCGCAGCATCGCCGTTTATGGTTTGGCGGGCATGGGCAAGTCCAACCTCTTTCGCTTTCTCGTTTCCCATCCACAGGTCAAACAACATTATCTTGGTGATGACGCCGCGCGTTTTGATTTTGTTTTTGTGGATTGCAATTTTTGTGACCCGCATCGCCCTGACGCGTTGCTGCACGAATTGGACGCGCAAATGGAACGCGCGGGGATTGCGCTGCCGGAACCCGCGTCCTCCATTCGGTTGTCTATTCGCGCGCGTCTCGAAGCGATGGACGCCGCGCGCGTGGCGGTTATTTTGTTGGATCCGCTGGATTTGCAATTCGTAAATTTTGAAAAAAATTTTTGGGCGTACTTGCGCGGTTTGCGCGATGTGGCGGGGAATGTGGTTTTCGTTCTCGGCGCGCGGCGTCCACCCCCCCCTTTGCGCGAATTGCAAGAACTCTTGACCGAAGCATGTTGGGTGCCGCCACTTACGCGTCAAGACGCGTTCGATTCATTGGCGCGCGATGCGGATCGGCTCCACACCCAATTTTCAGAGGACACCCAAGCGCGGCTCTATGCCCTTTCGGGCGGACACCCCGGGCTTTTGAAAAATAGCGCGGAGTGGGTTGGACGCAACAAGGTCAATTTGGAAACGCGCCGCGAAATTCTCGTACGCGAGTTATTGGAAACGGATGTGCTTCAAGAGGTGTGCCGCGATCTGTGGGCGGATTTGGAGCCAGAGTGGAAAACACTACACGGAGTTGGCATGAACGCGCGTGCGGGACATTTGGACGCGCGCGCGCTTGCGTTTTTGCAGCGCGCGGGGATTGTGGCGCAGCGCGGACACGCACATTTTATTTTCGCGCCACTGTTCGCGCGCTATGTTTACTCGCAAATCCCGCGCCGCGTGCGTGTACGTGTGGCAGGATCGCGGCAAGTGGAATTGGAATCGTGGCAGGGAACGCAATCGTTACGAATTGCAGAAGGGCCCGCGCAGCTCTTGTTTGCGTTGGCGCAGCAGCCCACAAAAACATTTTCGCGCGCGCAGCTCTCAAAAATTTTGTACGAGGGCGAACCGCGTTTTTCCGCCGTCGCGCTTGCCGCGCAAATTCGCCGCTTGCGTAACACCTTGAATCTCGGTTTGCGCCCCTTGCTTGATGAAAAAAATTTCAACGCGCTCGTCCCCGAACGCAAACAGGGTTATCGTTTGAATCTCGAATCTACGGATGGTTGGCAGATTGAATACGATGTGGTGTAGGGACATACCTTATCAACGCGAATCTACGCGAAAAATTTAGAGCCCCAAAAAATTTCGCGTAGATTCGCAAAGATTCGCAAAGATTCGCGTTTCCAGTCCGCTGGGTAAACATTTCACTCGCGCGCATGTTCAACCAATTGCATGATTCGTTCGCACAACATTCCTGCCGAAACGAACGCGAATGTTTTTTGCGCGCGGGTGCATTGCGCGTACTTGCAAGTGCGTAACGTAGCTTGAAACAGCGCAAGATAGTAGGGCAAGACGGAAGCGTCGGCGAAATGACCGACGCTTTCTGTATCCAGATCGCGGCGATGGCGTGCCGCAATGCGTCGCAGCGCGAGAATGGACGACGCCGCTTTTTGAAACGCCGCGCTGTGATTTTCAAACGCATCATGCGCGAGTTCCAATTCGTCCGTCGCACGCGGGGCGAGTAACTTGGTTTCCAAATTTAACGCCTGCTCAAAATAATTCGCGTCGTCATCGGGCAGCAAACAAAATTTCAAGTCCGTTTCCACGCGCGCAAAATCCGTGAGCGTATGTGCGTCCGCGCGTGTCTTGGCAAAATCAATGATCCACACATTCATGCTCGGACTTTCCACCAGCAGATTCCGCGAATGCATGTCGCCGTGAATCACGCCCAACACCGCGGGCAATTGCACATGGAAAAATTGCGGCATGACGCGTTCCGCCCAATACAACGGATTGCGTAGGGGCAGCGTCATGCTGCCCACAACGACGCGCACCGTCTCACTTTCCAGCGTTCCCTCCGCGAGGGGCAAAGTTTCTTGCACACCCGCGGCGATTTTTTTCAACGCGCGTTCGTGGAGCGCATGTTCTTGAAATAAAGCCGCAGGGCGAATCTGGCGGAACTGACTATGGGGGAGCGCTTCATTGAATAATTGTTCCACAACCGCAACACACGCGGCAGTATTTTGTGTTTCGTGATAGAACGCGTCAAAGCTCGCAATGTTTGCCTCGCGTCGCAGCAAAGCGACCCGATACACGATCCCTCCGTATGCGGCATCGTCCGCGCTCTGCACATCGCGCACGTATTGCCCGCCATTGTTTTGGGAAAACTGATTGATCAATTCTTGCGCGCGGCGTTCCGCGCGAATATCCGCCGAACGCGCGATTTTCACAATGCGGTCCGCTTCCATCGGCGAGCGCACTTGGTACACGCCGTGATTGCGATAACCGCCGCTAAATTTTTTTTGAATGTAGATTTGGGGATGCCCTTGAAACAACTCGGCGAGGATGGCGAGTTGCGGCGCGCTTTCTGTTTCAGGAAGGTCAAGCGCCTGCCAGCCAAAAATCAGCGGGACGCGCAGTGGATTTTTTGTTTGCGTGAGCGCGGCGACTTGCGATTCCAGCTCATTCAATTCGGCGCGCAGCTGTGTGTTGCTCTGCTCATTCGTTTGCCGCGCGGCATCGAAGTGCGCGCGTTCGTTATCGTTTGCGCGCGCCCAGTCGTCGAGAGCATGAGTTTGCCGCGCTGTGCGGCGTTGGATGAGGAAAAAGACTGTTGCCGTTGTGACCAGAATCAACGCGCCGAGCAGTACGAGGTCTTGGAACGAGGCGGACATAAGAAATGCCAGCGTCAGCGCGATGCCGCTAAAGAACCCCGCAAGCGCGGTAAGCGCTGCCACTCCCAAATCATAGCGTTTGGCGGAGGGCAAACGTGGCGCTCTCGTCGTGGGGGCAAGGGTAGGTTCCATGCGCGGCGGGACATTCAGACCTGACAGGTTTCCATCGCGCACGCGTCACTCAAGGCAGTCGCGCTGGAAACCTATCACAGTAGATCACAGATTGGGACGCGGATAAACGCGGATGAACGCGGAAACGAAAAAAAACAGTTTGGAAATCCGCGTTTATCCGCGTTTATCCGCGCCCGAAACAAAGAATTGTGATGTACTCAATACCTTCGCCAATTCAAAAATCACGCCAAAAAACCCGTTTTCTCAATTGGAATTCTCAAGCGAATTGTCGAAATCTAAGAAAACGGGTTTTTGGCGATGGTATTGATACTGTGTCAGGGCTTTTTCGATGTCTATTTGAGTTGTCTATAAATTCTTAGGGCGTTGGCGAAGGCGACGCGCTTTTCGTTTCCGTTGGCGAAGCGGCGGGTTTTGTCGCGGCAGGATTCGTCGTTGGCGTCGCTTGCAGCGCGCTCGGAAACGCGATCGCATCCGTCGGCGCGTTAATTTTCACCGCGTCATTAAAGTTGCTCATTTGAAAACGCAGCGTCACCGTCGCTTTGTTTTCTTTATTTTGCGCGGAATGGCCCTGCACGTTGCCCTGCATCTGATGAATGTAACCATCCGCGCAGGTCCATACTTTAAATTCCGCCGCATCAATTTCGCCCACCTGTTTTTTCAAATCGCTGTCGTCGGTGACACCCACCAACGTTTGCGCGAATTTTGGATTTTGCGCTGTCCAGATGGAACAAGCGAGATCGTCAACCGTCTCTGTGCCGCCGGCTTTGAACTGCGCTTTCCCTACTTCTTCGGGATTGAAACTCGCGATCAAGCCGCGCGCGGTTGGAAAACGGCGCACGCCCGCTTGCATCGCTTCCGGCAAAATGTACCACTGCGTTAGTTCCAAGCCGCTGCCATTGAGACCTTTGATAAACACGTCCGCCCCCACCACCACAACCTCGTACGTCACCAACTCATTCGTGTCACTCGTCGTCCCGCTAATGGTGACCGCGCGATTCAATGTGCTGTCCACCCCTGCAATCGCCAACCCGGGAATCGTTTGGGTCTTGCCATTTTGCAATGTCGTCACCACCGACTCAAATTCAAATTTCATGCTGTTGACGCTTTGTGTTTTGTTCAACGCAAACGCGAGGGCGGGCGGCAGAGCGTTTTCTTTTGTCGCCGTTGGCGGGGGACGCGTCGCGGTAGGTGGGGGTGTCACGGTGGGCGTTGCGGTGGGCAGCGGTGTGGGCGAGGGTGTTGGCGTTGGCGTTGGGAAAATGCCGCTGCAACTGGCGAGAAAAATTGCGATCAACATCGAGACGAAGAATACAGGATATTTCATTTTTGTCCTTGTCCGTTTGGGGTTCTTGGGGAATGGGCGCTCGATGCGGTTTCCGCTCGACACCAACTCTGTGCGATGTATGGTAGAATCTTTGCAAATCCTTTCGTGAAATGGAGGAAGCAAATGACGCCTACACAAAAAAAATACAGAACGACGCGTTCCTCTGCGAAACCGCGCTCAAAAAAGATACCGCGACGAGAGATGGAACCCGCGCAACTCTTGCGACGAATTGATCTATTGATTCGTGAGCTGGAACAGGTACGACAGCAATTGGCAATTGTGGCGATGCCTACAACTCACTTGGGTCTCACGCAATCGCTCTATGGCGCGGCAGGCCGCGGTGCGCGTGCCGAGTATGATCTTGAGTTGGACTGGCAGAGGTTTGGCGAATGGCAAATGCGTTAAACTCTTTTGAAGGCAGTGTTATCTACGTTGATACCATGCTGCCGTATATGCTCCTACGCGGCATTGATGAATCCGTCAAACCGTTCTTTGAACGACTGGAACGCGGCGAACTTGCTGCATACACTTCCGTACTCACCTTTGACGAATTGGGATATCGCCTTTTGCTGGCATTGATCAAAGATCAATATGCAGGTTCGCCGCTTGATCAGTTGCGCGCTGCCGAAGAGAAAATGATGACAGAATTTGCGCCAACCGTTGCCACCCTCTTGCGTCGGTTGCGCGAATACACCGCGCTCACCATTGTTGAAATCCTCAGCGACGACCTTGAAGTTATGAGCGAGGCAATGATTCAATTTCACCTGCGTCCGCGTGATGGGTTGCATTATGCGGCGATGAAACGTCTGAACTGTTTTGATGTCGCAAGCAACGACGCACACTTTGACCGCGTTTCACACCTCAAGCGCTACTCAATTTGATTTGCGCCTAGCAGTCTGTCGGAGAGGAATCACTGACTGAGTTCCCGCCGACAAAACAGAACGAATCCACCTTAAAAACTTGGGCGGGTAGCACATGCCACCCTCATACTTGAACAATTTTGCTGTGTGCA
>Ga0247727_10005070_pt1 | contig 27155 bp, 24 predicted proteins | sample WisWelCaveWW1625_FD_202498 | JGI IMG/M metagenome (GOLD analysis project Ga0247727, IMG submission 202498) | Biofilm microbial communities from Wishing Well Cave, Virginia, United States - WW16-25 | ecosystem: Environmental > Aquatic > Deep subsurface > Groundwater > Cave microbial mat | place...
CCGAGAGCGAGGGTGGAGGGCGGGACTTCCGTGAGGCACATCCCGCCGGGCGTCCTCAGGCGATGGATGCGACGCGGCGCCCCCGGAAACCCGTACCGATCGTGGAGCACCGGGAAGACACTGGAATCGTAGTCGTATCCCGCCTCGGCCAGCACGTCGACGGCCCACAGGTTTCTGCGTCCGATGGAAAACGATGCGGCTCTGTACCCCAGGACGGGCTGTCCCGAGAGGTCCTGCAGGATCCGTCGGGACAGAACCGCCTCCCGGTGGAATTCCGCGCGATCCTGATCGTGGACCAGCGTGTGAGAGTACCCGTGGGAAGCGACCTCGTGACCGCGATCGGCGATGAGCCGGAGCAGGCCTGGGTGCCTCTCACCGATCCAGCCGAGAACGAAGAACGTGGCGTGCACGCCCGCCCGCTCGAAGAGATCCAGCAGGCGCGCCGTGTTGGATTCCACCCGGCTCGGGATGGCATCCCATTCTTCGCGGCGGATCGTCCCGGCGAAGGCCGACACCTGGAAGTGCTCCTCCACGTCGACGGTCATGGCGTTGAGCCGGCCAGGGAGACGCGATTCGGCGTCGAGCATTCATTTCCGCTCGTCGTAGTACTCGGAATCGTAGTCTCCGTAGTACTGGTTGCGATCGGCGAGAGAATAGGTCGCACCGTTGAGGACCGCGCCGAGAACGCGCGATGACGTGATCATGGAGAGCGCCCGAAGGTACGCCGCCTTCGGGGTCACACCCGATCGGGCCACCAGGAAGACCCCGTCCGCGAGCCCACCGAGGACGTTCGCGTCAATGAACCCGAGGATGGGCGCCGTGTCCACGATGATATGCTGGAATCGCGCCCTCAGTTCGGCCATCACGCTCTTTGCCTTGTCGGAGGTCAGCATCTCCACAGGGTCTACGGCTTGCCGTCCGGCCGGGAGGATCTTGAGCGAGGAGTCGTGGAGGTCGAGCAGGCAGCCGTCGACCTCGGCCTCGCCCGAGAGGATCTCGGAAAGCCCAGGCCCGGGCGCCGGATCGAGCCACGCGCCGATGCTCGGCCTCCGCAAGTCTGCGTCCACGAGGACCACGCTCGCGTTCCTGTCCGCGGCGAAGGCAAGGGCCAGGTTCGACGCGATGAACGACTTGCCTTCCCGGGAAGCCGCGCTCGCCACCACGATGGCCTGGGGGCTGGCGACCGACATCCTGAGGCGGCGGAACATCTCGGCGGCGGCGGAGTGCGGGTTGCTCACCATCACGAGCTCTTGGGACGCGACGAGTCGTCGAGGAACGGGCCCTTCCCGCGGGATGTCCAGGGCCGGGTCCGATTCCGTGGGCCGACCCTCCCCCGTTCGGCCTCCCTCTCGGGTCGGCTTCTTCTCGGGCGGGAGAGCGCGCAGGCGGAAAGGCATGTCGACCGCCACCGCCTATCCGAGCAGCATCGTCGCGCTCGCCAGGACCGCGGCGGACAGCAGGGAAAGACCCCAATTCTGCGCGCTCCGGATCCTCTCCGCTCGCAGGGTGTCTCGCGTGGCGATCCGGGGGATCGCGGCAAGTACGGGCACCTCCCAGAGCGCTTCTAGCCCGGCCTGGGAGCACACGACCGGGCGAAGGGCGGTCGAGGCAACCAGGGGGCCCACGAAAACGAGGAGCCCGCAGAGCAGCCCCAGCCCGTAGATGACCGGAGGAAGGGGCTGGACCGGCAGCGTCGGTCGGGCGGCCATATCGATCACCTCGAACTGCTGACCCTTCTGGGAGTCCTCGATTCTCTGGGAGCCCTTGGCCAGCTCCGCCTTGGTCCGGTAGTCCTCGTACTGCTTGACCAGGACCCCATAGCCCTTGGACAGCTCGGTCAGCTGCTGCTCCACGTGAGGCGTCATCTCGATGCGGCGCTGGTAGAGGGCGAGCTCGGCACGAGTCTTCTGCACCTCGGCGGCAAGCCGCTCGGCGACTCGCTCCTGGCTTTGGATGTCGAGAGAGGCCCGCGACGTCGCCGGGGACGTCCGACCCGACTCGTCGGCGGGTGCCTCGCTCGGCGCGCCGCCGCCGGCAAGGAGCAGCTCGAGCTCTCTTTTTTTCGCCTTCACATCCGGGTGCTCCTCGGAGTAGCGAAGCCTCAAGGCCGCGAGCTCGGTCTTCAGGGTCGCTTCTTGCTGGGCGAGGCTGGTCGGGCCCGAAACGACGCCCAGACCTTGCTGCGCCTGGAGTTGTTGCAGACGGTCCTGCGCGGTCCCGAGGGCTGTTTCCTTCGCCTCGAGATCCCGCTGTCGGGTGTCCAGCAGCCGGAGGTTGGCATCCCGGTAGTCGGAGGTTTCGTACAGATGCTCGGACTTGAAGTCGGCGATCTGTTTCTCCTTCTCCAGCAGTCTCTCTTGGGCCTCGGCCGCCATCTCGTCCAGCGTCTCGGTGGTCTCCGCGGCGCGGGTTGCCCGAACCTGGGCGTTCTGCTTGATGTAGAGGTCCGTCAGGATGTTCACGACCTTGGCGGCGCGCTCAGGATCGCTGTCGCGGTAGGTGAGCTCGAAGAGGTTCGCGGGCTGGGTGACCTTCACGCGCAGCTTGGATCGGATCTCCAGCATCAGCAGATCCACCTGCTCCTCGTTCTCCTGCACGCCGTAGGTCTGCTCGATGAGCTTCAACATGTACGACCGGCTCAGAACGGCCTCCTGGAGCACCGACAGCCTGGTGGCCATATCGTCGGTCACGGTGCTGGTCACGTACTGGGAGGGGATCTTCTGGGGGGCGACGAAGATCTTCGTGGTGGCCTCGTAGGTCTTGGGAAGGACGTGCAGCACCGCGACCGCGGCTGCCAGGCCGATACAGGCTCCGCCCACGAGTGTCCACCACGACTTCAGCACCCGCTCCAGCAACTCGAGCGCCACGAGATTCCTCGGTTCGAGACTCATCTCCTGGTCCCTTCCACGATCCGCGACGGCCCGGGGATAGCGGGCTCAGACCCCCTGCGACGTCCCAGCGAAAGGAACGGTAGAGCAAAAACCACCCCGCCGGCCAACCAAACCGGCCGCTGGGCGGTACCGCTTCCGTGCAGCCCGTGGGCGTTGTGCAGTCAGATTCATACCCATTTGGAACATCCGGGTCAAGCAAAAAAACAAAGCCCGAACAAATCCGGATAAGGACAAGGTTGGAATCTGCCACATTCGAGTTGACACTAACCTCCATCGCGTCGTACGTTTAACAAATCCAAGTTGTTCGATGGGGGCGATCGCATCACGTCCAAGGGGGGACAGCATTGGGCACGCTCGGGAAGCGTCGAGCGATAGCCTCCTTCTTCCGGGAGGTGGGTGTCGTTCTCGGCGTGATGTGCGCGCTGGCCTACCTGACGTGGCTTTGGCTCCCGCACATCGCGGACCAGACCATGGAGTTGCCCATCATCGCCTCGAGCGGGCTGCTGCTGAGCTACCTCATCAGCACGCGCGTGGCCCGCCCGGGCGAGACGACGAGCGGGCCTCGGCCGGTCGTCGGACTCGCGATCCTCCTCCTCGTCATCGGATTGCTTGCCTTCGCGTCCCTTCGGGTCCTTTCCGGAGCCCGCCTGTCCGCGTTCGTGCTCGAGGCAGCGATCGCGATCCCGATGTCGGTCGCCTTGTTGCGATGGCTTGCCGTCCGGTACGCGATCCACCGCCCGGGCCGGGAGCGCCTCCTCATCCTCGGAAGCGGCGAAACCGCGCGCCAGACCTGCCGCTGGATCCGCGAAACCCACTCCGACGAGTACACGGTTCTGGGAGTCGCCGCCGAGGACGGGAGCCGGGTCGGCCAGAATCTGACCGCCAGTGCCCGCATCGTGACGGGCTTCGACTCGCTGCAGTCCTTCTGCTCTCGCGGGACCGACAGGATCGTCGTCGCCCTGGACGAGAAGCGCGGCAGGCTTCCGGTGAAGCAGCTCCTGGATCTTCGACTCCGGGGGATCGAGATCGAGGACTCGACCTCCTTCTTCGAGCGGAACAGCGGGAAGATCTGCGTGGAGTCTCTGCTGCCCTCGTGGCTGATCTTCGGAGACGGGTTCAGGGTCTCTCGGGTGAGATCCGCGTTCAAGAGGTGGGTCGATATCCTCCATGCCCTCACGCTCCTCCTCGTCACGTGGCCGATCTTCGTTGTCGCGGCGCTGCTGGTCCGGCTGGAGAGCAAGGGCCCCGTCCTCTATCGCCAGGACCGGATGGGCAAGAACGGACGGGAGTTCACCTTGCTCAAGTTCCGGTCCATGGTCGAGGACGCCGAGAGCGAGACCGGTCCCGCCTGGGCCACGGAAGACGACCCGCGGGTGACGCGCGTCGGGAGGATGCTCCGCAGCCTACGCATCGACGAGCTCCCCCAGCTCGTCAACGTGCTCCGAGGGGAGATGAGCTTCGTCGGGCCACGTCCCGAGAGGAAGCACTTCGTGATGCAGCTCGAGGAGAAGATCCCGTTCTACGGGCTAAGGCTCGCGGTTCGTCCTGGACTCACCGGTTGGGCTCAGGTGAAGTACGGCTACGCATCCAACGAAGAAAACGCGCTGGAGAAGCTCAAGTACGACCTCTACTACATCAAGAATGGAAGCCCGCTGCTCGACCTGTGGATCGTGCTGAAGACGGTGAGGGTCGTGATCACACGGAAAGGGGTATAGCGGGAGCCGACCAGAACGCGCCTCCTGTCCACTTCCCCGGACGCTTCCCGAGTATCGAGGCCGCCTTCGCGGAGCCGGTCCGTCGCGAGGGCGCCGCTCACCCCATGCCCAGACCGAGGAGAGAGGACGATGGATTTCGACCTCAGCGAGGAGCAAAGGAAGATCAAGGAAGAGATCGTCCGATTCGCCCGGAACGAGCTCGGCGGCGATCTGATCGACAGGGACCGCAGGGGCGTCTTCTCACGCGAGGCGTGGAACAAGTGCGCGGAGATGGGGATCCAGGGGCTGCCCTTCCCGCCGGAGTACGGAGGAAGCGGGGCGGATGTCCTCACCACCACCGTGGCCATGGAGGGCCTCGGATACGGCTGCAGGGACAACGGGCTCATCTTCGCCATCAATGCCCAGATGTGGAGCGTGCAGATGCCCATCTGGCAGTTCGGGTCCGAAGAGCAAAAGGAAAAGTACTTGACCCGGCTGTGCCGTGGGGAATGGATCGGCGCCCACTGCATGACGGAGCCGAATTCCGGCTCGGACGCGTTCAGCCTGAGCACCACCGCCGAGAAGAAGGGCGACGTCTACGTCCTGAACGGCAGCAAGACCTTCGCGACCAACGCTCCCATGGCGGACGTGTTCCTCGTCTTCGCGAAAACGGATCGGGCCAAGGGGTTCATGGGGATCAGCGCGTTCATCCTGGACCGAGGCTTGGAGGGTCTTCGGGTCGGGGGCGAGATCGAAAAGATGGGCCTCAGGACCGCGCCCATGGCGGAGGTGGTCTTCGAGGACTGCGGTGTTCCCGCGGAGAACCGCTTGGGTCCGGAAGGGGCGGGCTCGCGGCTGTTCAACTCCTCCATGGAGTGGGAGCGGGCGTGCCTCCTGGCGGCCTATTCGGGTGCGATGGAGCGCCAGCTCGAGGCGTGCATCCGCTACGCCAGGGAAAGGCGGCAGTTCCAGCGGCCCATCGCGAAGTTCCAGGCGGTCGCCAACAAGATCGTGGACATGAAGGTGCGACTGGAGACCGCGCGCCTCTTGCTCTACAAGGTCGCCTGGCTGAAGCAGAACCGCAAGGAGGTCGCCCTGGAGGCCGCGATGGCGAAGCTGTACCTGAGCGAGTGTTGGGTGCAGTCCAGCCTGGACGCGATCCAGATCCACGGTGGGTACGGCTACACGACCGAGTTCGAGATGGAGCGGGAGCTCCGGGACGCCATCTCCAGCAGGATCTATTCGGGGACTTCCGAAATCCAGAAAAACATCATTGCCTTCAATCTGCAGCTATGACCCGCTCTTGACGTGACACCATTCACTCCGTATGAGTAGCACGAGCCCGGGGGTCGGATTGTTGTCCACTGAACTCAGGAGTCTCTCGTTCCGTTGTCGCCCATCCCGGGTCGCGCGGGTCCTCCCGGGCGCGATTGCCCTGGTGATCGCCGGCACTCCCCCGAGGGCGGCCAGGGTGGAGTTCCTCCCCGCGGCGGACACGAGCCTGCGGCTCGATGGCAACGTGGCCATCGTCGGGAACCAGAACGTCTCGGACGAGGTGGCCGAGGTCGGCCTCGACCTCTCTCTCGTGGCAAGCACCCCTGCCTCGATGTTTCGGTTCTCGTACCGGCCACGGCAGGAGCTCTATCGGCAGTTCTCGTCGCTGGACAACACGGGGCATTTCATTTCGATGATCCTCGAGCGCAACGTCTCGCCCCGTTCCAGCTTCTCCATGGCGCTCGGCGGAGCGCACACGCAGCAGCAGGTGCTCCGCGTGGATCAGCCCGACCTGCCCGCCTCGCTCGTTCCGCGCACGACCATCGACCAGGCCTCGCTCGACCTGGGAGCACGGATTGCCACGGGTCGTCGCGGCTTCGTGACCTGGAGTCTCGACGGGGGGCTCCAGAGGTTCGAGTCGGGGCTGCAGGACTCGTCTCGTGCGGGCGTCTCCGTGGGCTCGGGGTTCAAGATCGCGGAGCGTGGCTCGCTGGGGGTGAGCTACCGGTACCAGTACTTGGGGTTCGAGTCCTCCCCCGCCACACGGGTGCATGCTCTGGAGCTTTCCGGCGATCGCCAGCTGCGGCCGAACCTGTCGGCGGTGTATCGCCTCGGACCCATGCGGGCGCAGGACGACAGCGGTGACGCCACGATCGAGCCCAGCGTCGACATCCTGCTGAACTGGGTGACCCCGTGGTCCGGGAGCGTCGTTGTGGGCCTGAGGGAGACCGTCTCGGTCGGCACGGGCCTGTCGAGTGCCACCCAGGACCGGGGCGGCTATCTGGCGTGGCAGGGCACGGGAGCCGGTCGCTTCACGATGAGCGCGACCGCGGGATACGCGCTCCACCAGCCCTTGGATCTGGAGGATCAGCCGCCCGCGGACCTGAGCACGTTCATCACGAGCGCCACGGCCACGTGGAGGGTGGGATCACACGTGGATCTCGGCCTGTTCCATTCCTTTGCCGACCAGGAGCCTCGGCAGGAAGCCACTTCGGTGCTGTCCACGAGGTACAACACGGCCGGCGGCTTCGTTCGCTGGCGGCTCGATTCGAGGCGACGCTCGTGAGATCGCCCTATCTCCTCAACCATCTCCTGACGGAGAGTGCGAGCCATGCCCCGGACAAGGCGGCCGTGATCTTCGGGAGCGCCAGCATCACGTACGAGGGGCTGGAAAGAGCCTCGAACCAGCTGGCCTCCATCCTCGGCCAGTCGGGGATCGAAAAGGGCGACCGGGTGGGCATCTACCTCGGAAAGTCCATCGAGTCGGTGGTTGCCGCTTTCGGCATCCTCAAGGCGGGCGCGGTCTATGTCCCCCTGGATCCGGGGACGCCGGCGAGTCGGGTCGCGTACATCGTCGGCAACTGCGGGATGAAGGCTCTCGTCGGCACGCCGAAGAACGTCGAGATCCTCGGAAGGAGCCTCCCGGCCCCCTCTCCGATCCGCTCTGTGGTCCTCGTGGAAGGGGAAGAGGATCGATCGGGAGCCGCGGCGGGCCTGGGCGGGGCGGAGACGGTCCGGTGGAAGGAGGTCCTGCGAGCACCTGCGGGGTCGCCACGGGAAACTGGCGTCATCGAGGACGACCTGGCATACATCCTGTACACGTCCGGATCGACGGGTGAGCCCAAGGGCGTGATGATCAGCCACCGGGCCTCTCTGACCTTCGTCGACTGGACTCACGCGTGCTTCGGGGTTCTCTCCACCGACCGCGTCTCCAACCACGCGCCGCTCCACTTCGACCTCTCGATCTTCGACATCTTCACGACGATCAAGGCCCAGGCCACGCTCCTCCCGGTTCCCGAGACGCTGGCCGTGTTCCCGGTCAGCCTCGCGGATTTCATCGAGGAGCGGCGAATCAGCATCTGGTACTCGGTGCCCTCCGTGCTCACGCGCCTCGTCCTCCACGGGAATCCGGGCAGGTATCGGTTCTCGAGCCTCCGCACGATCCTGTTCGCGGGGGAGGTGTTTCCCGTGAAATACCTCCGGCAGCTCAAGGACCTGGTTCCTCACGCGGAGTACTACAACCTCTACGGCCCGACCGAGACCAACGTCTGCACGTTCTATCGGGTCCAGGACATCCCGCCTTCCCGCGTGGAGCCCTTTCCCATCGGGAAGGCTTGCTCCAACACCGAGGTGTTCGCCGTCAACGCCCAGGACGAGATCTGTGCGCGGGGAGAGATCGGGGAGCTGTGCGCGCGCGGGCCCGGCTTGATGAAGGGGTACTGGGGGATGCCGGACAAGACCCGGGCGGTCCTGGGCCCCCATCCCGCGCGCTCGGCGTTCTATCGGGACAACGTCTACCGAACCGGTGACCTGGTCCAGGAGGACGAGAACGGCGATTACATCTTTCTCGGCCGCCGGGACAACATGATCAAGAGCCGCGGGTACCGGATCGAGCTCGGAGACATCGAGACCGCCCTGTACGGCCATCCCGAGGTGGAGGAGGTCGCGGTGATCGCCATTCCCGACGAGCAGATCGGCAACCTGATCTCGGCTCTCGTGGTGAAGCGCAGCGCGAGCGCGCTGAACGAGCGTGATCTGGAGGCGTTCTGCTCCCAGCGGATCCCCAAGTACATGATCCCTGGCGTCATCGAGTTCCGCTCCTCGCTGCCCAAGACCTCCACGGGAAAGGTGGACAGGACCTCGCTGCTGAACGAGCACCTCCGCGGGTCGTCGGGATGAAGGAGATTCGACGTGGAAAGGGATAGCGTGGAGCGGATCGTCCGGGACCATATCGTCAAGGAATTCCTGTACGACAAGCCGGCGACCGTGCTGGACAACCGTTTCCCCCTGGTCCAGGAGGGGGTCGTGGATTCTCTGGGAATCTTCCGGTTGGTCGGCTTCATCGAGAGCACGTTCGGGATCTCCGTGGTTCCCGAAGACGTCATCGTGGAGAATTTTGCCACCGTCGAGGCCATCACGTCCTTCATCACCGGCAGGCTGTCCGCGCGGTCGAGAAAGGGATAGAGACGTCCACCGTGCAGCGACCGAAGATGGGTGGAAGCGGCAGATTGCGCGCATTCCTCAAGGGGAATGCGGATCTGACGGATTCCCTGGCCCCGGGCCTCGGGGACCTGGTCAGAGAAAAGCACGGCGACGTCCGCGACGTCGAGATCGTCCACGAGCCCTGCCCTCGCTCGGATCTCTTCCTTCAACGACTCCTAGGGCCGCCCTTTCCCGAGGAGCTGCGGGAGCAGGGGCTCGATCGTGTTCCCTTCGTGACGACCCAGTTCGCGGAGCCGCGTTTCCCGGAGGAAATGGAGGCGGTCGGCCTCTCCGTCGAGCCGGATGTCGCCCACCTGGCGTGGAAGCACCGGGAGCACGGCTATCGGTTCTGCCCGCCCCCCGGCTGGGAGCAGGAATGGTCTCCCCGGCAGAAGCTCTGGCTTCAGGAGAGGTTCTCCCCCCTGGGGAGGGTCGAGGTGGATGCGTTCAAGGAGAACCTCACGAAGCTCATCCGAACGGTCAAGGAGCGATGGGGCGCTCACGTCGTCGTCTTGAACGGCTCGACGCTCGACCCCGGGGACCGCACCTACAACTACCGCGAGATCCGCGAGACTCTTGCGCTGAGAATCCACAAGTTCAATCGCGCCCTCATGGAGATCTCGGTCCTCGAGGGAATCTCCATCGTGGACGTGGATCGGCTGATTGCCGAGCTCGGAGGAGGGCGCCATGTCCTCCAGCCGCTTCGCTACTCTGCCGACGCCCACGCCGCGATCTGCCGAGAGTTCCTGCGCATCCTGGAGGATATCGGTTTCTTCGAGAATCGCCCTCTCGTGATGCAGGTCGGCTACCGGGGGAACTAGGATGCTCCTGAAGCTCGTGATGCCGTATTTCGATCGTTCGGCCGAGAAAGGTTCCGTCACGCGGTGGCACAAGTCCGAAGGGGATTGGGTGCAGTACGGGGACAGCCTGCTCGACATGAGGATCGAGACCGTGAGGTTCTTGAAGCGGGCGGGCACTCCGAGGTCCATCCTCTCGGAGAATCTCCGTCCGGAGGAAACCTACTCCAGCGATGGTTGGAGCTGGCTCATGAGGGTCACCTCGTCGGACGTCGGTGTCCTCAGACGCATCCACGCGCGGGAGGGATCATCTTGGGAGATCGGCGGTCTGCTGGCCGTGCTGACCACCGAGGAGAGCGAGCCGATCGATGAGAGCGGTCCCGCGTGGGTCGAGGCCAGTCATTTTCGCGTCGTCGTCAATCCCGCCGAGCCCCAATGAGGAGCAAGCCGTGAAGAGCGTGTTGAAACTCGGTGCCCGGGGGTTGAGGGCCATTGCCGGTGAGAACACGGTCCTCGAGCGCTTCCTCGAGCACCAGTACCACGCCGTCCGAGACCGGATCGACAGGAAGCACGTCGGCGAGAACTTCACCCTGTTCTGGTCGGCCTCGCCCGGGGAAAACCGCATCGGCGTCTACATGAAGGGAAGCTGTGATCTCGCTTCGATCTTCGCCGCGACTCCCATGATCCACGAGGTGCTCGACGGAACCTGCTGCATCCTCCGGGAGGGGCTGATCTCGGATGCTCGCTCGGATCTGCTGCTCCAGACTCTTCGAGATCTTCCCAGAGAGCAGCTCCTTCCTGCCATGGAGAATCTCGCCCTTCCGGCAGACTACTACTTCAAGCCTCGGTTTCTGGAGGAGAGCTTCCTGGTGCCCGGGTTCGAGCACCTGGGCGAGTTTCCCAAGAAGGTGGTCATCCTGTCCATCGCGGCCGACGTGGTTCGCACCCTGTACCGCCACAGAGAACACGGGTTTCTGGTGGACCCCGGCGGGTGGTGGTTGAATCGATCCCTCGACAAGGTCCTTCCCGACCTGTCCGTTGCGACCTGGTTCCAGAAGAACTTCGAGAGCGTCGGGAGGATCGGCGTGGATGTGTTCGTGGAGAACTTCACGCGGATCATCGAGCTCGTGAAGCAGAGAACGGGCGCGCACGTCCTGGTGTTCAACATGCTCACCGTGGAGCCGGGCAACCCGACCCACAACTACCAGTTCGTGAAGAGCCCCCACTGGCTGAGGCGGCGAGAGTTCTACCTGGCGCTCACGGAGCTGTCGCGAAAGCTGGATTTCGCCATCGTGGATGTCGACCGGATTCTCAAGAAAGTCGGCATCCTCGAGGCCCAGGTAGATTTCTCCCATTTTCCCATGGAGGCCTATCACCCCATCGGTCAAGAGGCTTTCCAGATCATGAGGGACCTCGATGTTTTCTAGTCAAGGACTGCGACCCATTGTGAAAACCGCCGTCGCCGGCACCCTGCACCGGTCCGGCCTGCTCGGCCTCCTGGGGCGCCCTCCCCTGGCGGTCCTCGGGTACCACCGCGTGCTCGAGGGTCCGCTCACCGGGGTCACCACGTGTCCCCTGGGGATGGTCGTCACGCCGGAGATGTTCGAGCGGCAGCTCGCCTACGCGGCGCGGCGCTACCGGATCGTCTCTCTCGCGGAGATCGCCGACGCCTGCGAGGGCGGCCGACCCCTTCCGCCCCGCGCCTGCTTCGTGACGTTCGATGATGGCTGGCGCGACAACTACACGGTCGCCTACCCCATCCTTCGACGGATGGGGCTGCCCGCTGCGGTGTTCGTGACCACCGACTTCATCGGGACGCGAAGGGCGTTCTGGTTCACCCCTCTCATGCAGTGCGTGCTCCGCGGCGGCGGCCGGAAGCTGCGCGGGGGGGACGCACAGGACCTCGGGTTCCCGGCCGATGTGGCCTTGGAGATGGATCGGCTCGTCTCGCAACCTCATCCTCTCCACCCGGGGATGGTGACGCCGCTCGTGGAGATGCTGAAGAAGTATCCCGAGCCGACGATCGAGAGGCTGGTGGAAGGGCTGGCGGCCCGCCTGGGCGGCGCCGGCGCCCCCGGCGACGAGCCGTTCTTCCTGACCTGGGACCAGGTGCGCGAGCTGGACCGCGGGGGGATGAGCGTGGGATCTCACACGTGCAGCCACAAGATCCTCACCCAGATCGGGGACGAGGAGGCACGCCGCGAGCTCAGGCTCTCGCGCGAAAAGCTCGAGGCGGAGCTGGGCCGTCCCGTGGCCTCTCTGGCCTTTCCCAACGGAGACTACTCCCCCGCGCACATGACGATGGCCTGGGAAGCCGGGTACCGGCTCTTCTTCGTATCCACAAAGGTCCACGCGGGAGGACCCGCGGGTCGCGTCTTCCCTCGTCCCTGCGTGGAGGACGGCGTCGGCCGCGGGCTGGCGGGAGGGTTCTCCCCGAGCCTCCTCGAGTTTCACCTGGCCGGCGCATGGGACCGGCTTCGCGGACGTGGGGCGTCCTGACGGGGTGTTCCCTTCTAGGAAGATCTCGTGTTCCTGGACAGCCCCTCTCTCAGCGTCGTCAGGATGGCGCCGAGAACGAACAGTGTGGTCAGGTCGAGGTACTGATTCAGGCTGAACAGAAAGAAGAAGCCGGGCGCGCCGATTCGCGTGATCACCGCGGCTGCGAAGCAGCCGACCGCGGCGATCATCAGGACAATGCTCAACTTGGACATTCAGGCCTCCTCATGGGGCGGGCAGGATCGCTCAGCCACGGCTCGCAGGAGTCTCGACTTTCAAGAGACAGGTCTTGAGAGCGGCGGCGACCATCGCAACTCTCCGGCCAAGGGCAAAACCATCCTGATACTCGAAACGCTCGAGGTCGGTCTGACGTCCTTCCTCTTTGAACTCGCCTGTGGCCGACGCGCCGGCTCCCTTCTCGCCTGCGACGACGATCATGGCCGAGTTCAGAAAAGCGGCGTTGATGGAGTTGATCACCATCTCCTTCCCTCCCGACGCCCAGAATCCCGACGCGAAGGCGGCTCCTGGCTTGAAAGCCATCTTGTTCTCGGGGTAGATGCCGAACTTCAGGGTCCAGTTGTCGAAGAACTCCTTCACCTCGTGCGCCATGTTCGCGTAGTAGACCGGCGATCCCACGATGATCCCGTCGCAGCCCAGAAGATCATCGGCCCCGACCTCGGCGACGGGCTTCAATACCACCTCCGTGTTTTCCACCGAGGCGGCTCCCTCCACAATGGCCTCGGCCAGCTTCTTCGTGCTTCCTCCGCGCGAGTAGTAGGTCACCAGGATCGTGGTCTTGGTCGAGCTGGCGATCTTCTGGGTTTCGCCAGGGCTCTCCCTCGGCCCCGTTGCGCAGGCCGCGAAGAACCACACCATGCCGATCAGGGCGAATCGCCCGGGACTCGTGATCTTCATCCTCGTGTCTCCCACGAAAACTCCTTGGTTCTCGACCGGCAGAAGGTACCATGACTGGACAGCCCATGGACTCGCCGCATCCCTCACCGCGCCGTTACCCGGTCGGAAGGCCCCGGATGGCGCACACGGAAGAGCGGGCGCTCCAGGAGGCCGCAGAAGAATCTCCGCCTCTGCGGCTGCGCCTCGTCGAGAGCAAGAGCGAGTGGGCGGCCCTGCGCCCGGGCTGGGAGCGGCTGCTGCGCCGGAGCCGGGACGCAGCCATCTTCGGCACCTGGGAATGGCTGAGCGGCTGGATGGAGGTTTTCTTCGAGCCGCCGCGGCCCGGAACGCGCAAGCTGCACGCGCTCGTCATGGAGGATGACCGCGGCGAGCTTCTCGCCGTCGCACCCCTGTACCGCGACCACCCGCGGGGTTTCGGAGCTGGAGTGCTGCGCCTGCTGGCCGACACGCATGTGTGCTCGGACTACCTGGGGTTTCCCGTGGTCGTCGAGCGGGAGGTCGATTTCGCGCGCCTGCTGGCGGGATACTTCACGCGCTCGCGCGCGAGCAGCGTCTTGCTCCTGAGCGCCGTGCGCGATGGCTCCTTCGTGCAGGAGGTCTTTCTCCCGGCACTCGTTTCCACGGCCGGCTTCTGGAGGCTCGAGCTGAAGCGAGACATCTGTCCCCGTGTGCAGCTCGGACCCGATTTCAAGGGAGCCTACGGACGCAAGTACGAGAAGTTGAAGAAAACCGGGCAGGTCACCATCGGCCATCCGAAGACGGTGGAGGAAACCGAGCGGGACCTCGATGTCCTCTTTCGCCTGCACCAGGCCAACTGGACACGCCGCGGAGAGCCCGGGAGCTTCGACACCGAGTCCAAGCGCACGCTCTACCGGTGGCTGGCCAGGGAGATGGTTCCCCTCGACATGCTGCGTCTGTACAGCCTTCGCGTGGACGGCGTGACGGTGGCAACCAACATCGGCTTCGCCTATCGCGACGAGTGGTACGGTATGCAGGCAGGCTACGAGGAGAGCTTTAGGAGGCACAGCGTGGGGGCGATTCTCCAGGGGCAGATCCTCGAGGGGCTCCGGTCGGAGGGGTTCCAGAGGGCGCACTTCCTCCGAGGCGACGAGGCCTACAAGCAGGAACACTGGAACGCCGATCCCTTCTATCAGCGCGACTACTGCTTGTTTCGGCCGACCGCCATGAACGTCTTTCGTTACTACGCCCCCCACCTGGCCCGGCGCATCAAGGGTCGGCTGCGCTCACGGCCGCGTCCATGAGCGAGGTCCGCGGCACGTCCGACGCTCCCTTCTTCATCGTGGGATCCGGGCGATCCGGCTCGACCCTGCTGAGAGTCATGCTGTCGTCGCACCCCCGCATCGTCATTCCGCCCGAAACCGGGTACATCCTCCCCCTGGTGGAGCGATTTCCCCTGGAGGCTCTCCTCACCGAATCGGAGATCCGATCGGCCGTGGACATCATGGTCACCCACTACCGGTGGCCGGACATGGCCATGGACAGAAGCACGCTCGAAGGACGCGTCGCGCAGCTAGGCTCTCCGAAGCTTCGTGACATCCTCGACGTCGTCTACGCGTACCACGCGGCGCGGGAAGGAAAGCCCAGGTGGGGGGACAAGACCCCGCCGTACGTGAGGATCCTGCCGCAGCTGTCCACGCTCTACCCCGAGGCCAGGTTCATTCATCTCATCCGGGATGGGAGGGACGTGGTGAAGTCGTTCCACAGCGCGGGATGGTACGGTCCGCGGCTGCCTGCGAGCACCAAGGAGTGGAAGGAGGCGATCCGGTGCGCGGTCTCGTACCGGAGCTCCGCCCTCGCGCCGCGGATCCTGGAGGTCAGGTACGAGAACCTGGTCCTCCACACCGCGTCCACGCTCAGAGCCGTGTGCACCTTCCTCGCGGAGGAGTTCGACCCGGCGATGCTGCGCCACGAATCGGGCCTTGAGGAGAAGATTCCCGAGCGGGAAAGACACGCTCACAGGAAGCTCGCTCGTGGTCCCGAGCCCTCGGATGTCCAGCGATGGAAGAGTGAGATGTCGCTGCGCGAGATCGTGGTCGCCGAAGCCCATCTCTCGAAGGAGCTCCTCGAGGTCGGTTATGAGCCGAGATTCAAGGGGCCTATCTGGGAGGCGCTGTTTCTCCTCGTCCGAGCGTACTGCGCCACTCTTTCCTTCGTGGCGCGCCTCGCACGAGCCGTCGTGTCTCCGTTCAGATCTCTCCGTAACTCCAAGCTGTCCCTGCCTCCATCCTCCTAGACATCTGGACATCCTCCGGCCTGGGCCCGGCCGTCGCACCCCGGCCGCTGGCGAGCCGCGAAGACGCCCGTGTCATCTCCGTTGCGCTGCCGTAATCGCCGTCACCCATGAGTTCGAGGAGATGCGGATCAGGAAGGACCAGCCGGTGACGAAGATCCAGGGTTGGCGAGAAGACGCGCGGGGTGGCATTTGGCTTGCGATTCATCCTCCCCGTCGTTTCCCGACGGGTAGGGACCGCCATGGCTGCTCGGCCGCTGAGCCGGATCATCGGCATCGCACTCGTCTTACTGGCCGGCTCGCCCGGCCCGCACGCCGGGACCATCGGCCTGGCCTGGAACCCCTCGGCAGGCGCCGAGGGATACCGCGTTCACTATGGGCCGAATCCCGGCCAGTACACGAGCTTCGTGGACGTCGGCAACGTCGCCCGCGTGACGCTCGTCGGGCCGCCGGATTGCACCACGAGCTACTTCGCCGTGACGGCGTACAACAGCACGGGGGAATCCAGCCCCTCGAGCGAGATCTCGAGCTGGCCGCGACCTGCGGTGGGCGTGCCCAGCCCGGTCGCGGCGATCCAGGGATCGCTCCTCACCCTCGATATCGCCGGGATGAACTTCCAGTCCGGGGCCACTGTGACCATCGACAACCTAGGGGTCTACCTGGGCTCGGCGTCCGCGCTTTCGTGCGACCGCCTCCAGGTGGCCGCAACCGTCGAGCCGACGGCGCAGGGCGTGCGGCCCGCGGAGGTCGGACGGTTCTCGGTGACGGTGACGAACCCGGACCAGCTCCTGGGAGTCGGAGCCTCGGCCCTCGAAATCCTGATCGACCCGGGGCGCTTCGACCTCGCGACCGATCCGGGCGCGAGCCTGGGTCGGGTGGACGGCCACGACACGGTCCGGCTGGCTCGGCGTTTCGGCGGCCAGGACGGGGATGCGCTCTACGACCCCGATGCCGATTTCAACGGCGACGGCTGGGTCGACGGCGAAGATCTGTCCTACCTGGCCGGGAACTTCGGCAGGTGCTGGACCGGCTCCGGTTGGGACGCGTCGGCCTGCTCCACGTCCGTGCCCTGAACGGGACCTCGGAGGATCACTGGCACACCGCCGAGAGGTCCTGGGGCAAATCGCAGCCCAGCGTCGCCGTGTCCTCCGGTCTCTCGACACCCGGGCTGCGCCTCCCGTAGGATCCCTCGACCAGGCCCGTGTTGCCCACGATCAGGAAGAAGGCTCGATTGAGGCCCCCGGGATTGAACGACGTGGACCCGGATCGCCCCCGCCCGCACGCGGCTCCGGAGTAGTTGTAGCTCGACACCTGGGAGAGGTCCCCGTAGTAGATCGTGTGATTCGAGGAGTTGCAGGCCGGCGTGTAGGTGACGTCGATCAGGCCGGTCGCCCGGTTGAGGCTGGCGCGAATCGCCTGACTGGCGATGTTCGGGGACGAGCTCTCACCGGAGGCTCCGGCGATGGACGGGCTCACGGTGATGATCTGATTCGCGGGCACGTCGTTCCACACGGTGGTGGTGCCGTTCGTCCATTCGATGGCGAGCTGATCCACGTCGCTCGCGCTTCCAAGGCCGAAATGCGCCACGAGCTGGCTCTGGCCCAGGTAGGTGGCTCCCCGGCTCATGGTGAAGTACTGGGAGACGATACCGGTCGCGGCCGTGATGCGGCTCCCGATTCCATCGGGAGCCAGGGCGGCGACCGGGCTCGTATCCAGAAAGATCTCCAGCCAGTTCCTGTTGGACCCTGAGACGTCATTGCGCCACAGCCTCACCGCGGCGTTCCAGCAGGTGATGACGAGGTCCAGGTCGCCATCCCGATCGTAGTCCAGCGTCATGAGGGACTTTCCCTCGCAAGTCTTGGGGAGCGACGACCGGGTGAAGGTCATGTCTCCGTTGTTGCGAAACAGGTAGGACGGCTCGTTCACGTACTCCAGGTCTACCCAGCCGTTGGTCTCGGCGATGTCGATGAACCCATCGTGGTCGAAATCGAGCGACTCCGTTCCCCAGCCAAAGCCGCCGTCCTTCACTCCGCCGCTGAGGGGAAGGGGCGTGAAGACGTTGCTGCCCTGGTTCACGTAGAGGTAGTTGCCGTCCAGGCCCGTGCTCTGGTCGTCACGGTAGATCGAGGTCACGTACCAATCGAACTGGCCGTCACGGTTGTAGTCCCCGACGTTCGTACCCATGCCGTTGTCGTCCAGTCCCGTGCCGGAGGTCAAGGTCCGGTTGGTGAACGTCCCGTTTCCGTTGTTGACGTAGTACTTGCTGGTCAGGTGGTCCGCCACGAGCAGAAGCTCCGGATAGCGGTCCCCGTTCATGTCCACGAAGCGCGGCGCGTAGCCATGCAGGTTCTGGACGATCCCCGCTGCGACCGTCACGTCGGTGAAGGTCTCGTTGCCGTTGTTCCTGAAGAGGCGGTTCCCTGTGTTCCCCGGGTCCCAGGTCATGACGAAGAGGTCGAGGTCGCCGTCGAGGTCGTGATCGCCCCAGGCCGACGATGTCGTGGTCAGCGAGGACGAGGTGAAGTGTACACCGGCGGCAACGGCCACGTTCGTGAAGGTCCCGTTGCCGCTGTTCCTGTACAGGATGTGCTGCCCGGATCGATCCGCGGCGGTCAGGTCACCGCCGCTCGTGATGTAGATGTCCTGCCAGCCATCCCGGTTGAAATCTCCCACCGAGGCGGCGCGTCCACGGTGGAGGAGTGCCACACCCCAGCTCGAGGCGCGGTCGGTGAAGGTGCCGCTGCCGTTGTTGATGTAGAGCGCGTCGGCAACCCCGTTGCCGCCGATGAGGAACAGATCCGGCCAGCCGTCCCGGTTGAAGTCCCCGACCGCCCCCCCGGGGTAATAACGATGATTGGTCGTGGACGGGCCCGTCACGCTGGGGGTGAAGTTGAGACCTGCAGCGGTGGTCTGATCGCTGAACGACTGCGCTCCGGCGGGCAATGCAGACAGAAGACAAAGGACGAGGATCCGGATCGTGGCACCGGTCAGAAGTGACAAGGCTCGCGAACCCATGTCGATGATTCTCCTTCCGCCGCTCGAAACAGAACTAGTACCGTTACTTACTACAAGACCTCACTTCCGGCCAGTTGACAAGCTCTTTTTTCGACGGCGCAGCCTCGGACGATGGTTGCGAGCAATCCGGATTGGTCGTACTTTCCATCGCTAGGACTGCGGGGGTCTGGATTCTCGAATATGGGGGCACGACAATGGCAGCCAGTTTCCTGAAGTTGCGCGGTGTGGCGACGGTGAGCGTCATCGTGGTGGCCTCGGTCCTGCTGGGCGCGGCACCGGCGGTGACCGAGCAGATCGTGTCGGGGCGGACGGAGGGACCGGCCCTCGAGCCCAGCCGTCCGGGCCTTTCCAGGCCGGCCGTTCAGGCGCGCAACCCCTCCCCGTCGGCGGTCGTCGAGCAGAGCGCGGCCCGGCAGTGGAACGAGACGCTCCTCAACGCCATCCGCGGAGACTTTCCGAAGCCGCCCGTGCATGCGCGCAACCTGTTCCACGTCTCGGTCGCGATGTGGGACGCCTGGGCGGCCTACGATCCGATCGCGGTGGGGTACCTGTACGGGCAGAAGCACACCGCCACCGACGTCGAAGCCGCGCGCGCCGAGGCGATCAGCTTCGCGGCCTACCGTCTGCTGAAGCACCGCTTCCCGGCGGGCTACCTCGACGCGGACGGCAGGCCCTGCCACCCGAACGGCGTCTTGGCGCAGGCGGCGTTCGACGCGCGCATGGACGCGCTGGGCTACGACAAGACGTTCACCTCGACGACCGGGGATTCGCCCGCGGCGCTCGGGAACCGGATCGGCGCGATGGTGATCGCCTACGGCCAGAGCGACGGCGCCAACGAGGGCGAGGGTCGGTGCTACCCGGACGACACAGGATACGCCTCGGTCAACCCGGAGATGGTCTTCCAGTTTCCGGGCGCGGGAGACATCGTCGACCCGAACCGCTGGCAGCCGCTGGCGTTCGAGTACCTCGTGACGCAGAACGGCATCATCATCGGCGCGGCGATCCAGAAGTTCATCGGCGTGGGCTGGCTCGACGTCCTGCCCTTCGCGCTGGCGCCCGAGGATACGAACCCTGTGACGGGCTTGTACATCGACCCCGGCCCCCCGCCGCTCCTGGGCGGCGTGGGCGACGACGTGGTCAAGGCGGCCATGGTCCAAGACATCCTGTTCAGCAGCCAGACCGACCCCACGCAGGGCCACTTCATCGACATCTCTCCCGCGGTCCATGGCAACAACCCGCTGGGCACGGACAGCGGCACGGGCTACGGGGTCAACCCCGTCACGGGCGAGCCCTACCCTCCCAACGTGGTCAATCTCGCCGACTACGTGCGCGTCGTCGCCGAGTTCTGGGCGGACGGTCCCCGCTCCGAGACGCCTCCCGGGCACTGGAACGTGCTCGCCAACTACGTGGCGGACCACCCGGCCATCCAGGGCAACAAGCGCATCGGAGGCAGGGGAGTGGTGGTCAACGATCTCGAGTGGGACGTGAAGGTGTACCTGGCGCTCAACGGCGCGGTCCACGACTCGGCGATCGCCTGCTGGGGCGGCAAGAACTACTACGACTCGTCGCGGCCGATCACCCTCATCCGTTACATGGGAGGCCTGGGCCAGTCGTCGGACCCCTCTGGACCGTCGTACCACCCGGACGGGCTTCCTCTGGTACCCGGGCTGATCGAGGTGATCACGCTCGAGACGACGCAGCCGGGACAGCGCCACGCGCACCTGGCCGGCCACGAAGGCGAGATCGCGATCCGCGCCTGGAAGGGCAGCCCCGCCGACCCCCATACGCAGATCGGAGGCGTGGACTGGATGCGCGCCGTCGTGTGGATGCCGTACCAGGCACGCACGTTCGTGACGCCGCCGTTCCCGGGATACACCTCCGGACACAGCACGTACAGCCGGTCGGCGGCGGAGGTGCTGACGGCGATCACCGGGTCGCCCTACTTCCCGGGCGGGCTGGGCACGTTCACCGCGCCGGGGAACGAGTATCTCTCCTTCGAGCTGGGTCCCACCAATAGCGTGACGCTGCAGTGGACGAGCTACTACGACTCTGCGGACGAGGCGGGGATCTCGAGGCGGTTCGGCGGGATCCATCCCTCCTACGACGACTACCCCTCACGGATCATGGGCTCAACCATCGGCCACAAGGCCTGGGACAAGGCGCTCGAATTCTTTTCGCCCCAGCGCGCCACGATCTGCCACCGGCCGCCGGGGAATCCTGCCAACTCCCACACCATCACCATCGGGGCAAGCGCGGTCCCGGCCCACATGGCGCACGGCGACGCCCCTGGGCCATGTCCGGCGACTTCCGAAGGCGCGGCCCACGCCGCGGGGAACGGCAGGTCCGGCAGGTAACGGTTCCGGGTGATCGGGGAGACCCCCAGGGGTCCGGCTCGCGCCGGGCGGGCCGATCCACATTTCCGCTTGACATGGAGCGAGCGGCGCCTGTAACTACGGGCTGCGCCGGGGTTCCTGTTCCGGAGATGAGGGAAGAAGGGAAGAGATGAGGCGACTCTGTCTTGCCCAGGCACTCCTGCTCGTCGCGGGGGTTGCCCTCGCCGCCGTTCCTGCAGAAGCGCCGACGCCGGAGTACACGATTGCGCCCGAGGACACGCTACGGGTGAAGGTATGGGGCGAGCCGAACCTGGACCTGAGCCTGAGGGTTCGACCCGATGGGAAGATCACGTTTCCGCTCGCCAACGACATCCGGGTGGAAGGGTTGACACCGGACCAGGTGCGCAGGGAGATCACGACCCGGCTTTCCGGCTTCCTCAAGGACCCGAACGTGACCGTCATCGTCGAACAGATGAGCACGTTCCGGGTCTACGTCCTTGGCGAGGTCAACACGCAGGGGATCCTCAGCCTGTACCGTCCCGCTCGGCTCCTCCACGCGCTGGCCGCCGCGGGGGGCGTGAGCCCGTATTCCAAGAAGGAGATCGTGGTGATCCGGGAGAAGCTCGGCGTGGAGCAGCGGATTCAGGTGGACTACAAGCGCCTCGTCGCGGGCGATCCCACCCAGGAGAACCTCCACCTCCAACCGGGAGACACGATCCTCGTCCACTGAGCCTTTCCCGGCTATGCCTCGACAGCGCCCGGCACGATCGCGCCAGGGTCCAGGCCGATGTCCCTGAGCGACCGGATCCACACCTCCTCCGGGGATCGGTCGAAGACGAGCCGTGGGTCCACGGGTCGCAGGATCCAGGAGCCCTCCTGGATCTCCCGTTCGAGCTGTCCGGGGCCCCATCCCGCGTACCCGGCGTAGCACTGGAAGCGAGAGGTCGCGAGCCCGCAGAGCCGGGTGAGCGTGCTCGTGGAGGCGCTCACGTGCACGTCGTCCGCCACCAACCGGCCCTCCGGATCCTCGTGCTCGGCGCCGTAGATCACGAGCCCTTGCTCGGGCTGGACAGGGCCTCCCCGGCGGACGCGCTTTTCGGGATCGCCCGAATACGGGATATCGTGATCGCGACAGAGGTCCTTGAGCAGCAGCGGGCTTTCCCGGTTGATCACGACCCCGAGCGTGCCCTCCAGGCTCTGCTCGAGGAGCAGGACCACCGACTGGCGAAAATTCGGGTCTTGGAGCTGGGGCACCGCGATGAGGAATCCCGGCGCCAGCGAGTGCACGGTTCCCATCAGATCTCCTTGGCGAGATCGAGAAACCGCGCGTAGGGGATCGCCGTCCACGATTCCGCGCGGAGCGCCCCGAGGGCGAGGCTGATCATGGACACCTTCGCCGCCGCCTCCTCGTCGGGAGCCTCGTAGATGTCCAGGAAGTCGTACGGTCCCAGGAGCGCGTAGTGGGCGATCCACTTGACCTCCGGGACCTGGCTGGCGATTCGCTGCTTCCACCCCTTCCCGATCTCCTCGCGGTTCCTCATGTTTCGTGTGATCTCCGGAGAGAGGGTCGTCATCAGAACATAGGTGGGCATGGACGGGTCTCCTGGCGGCTCATCGCTCCCCATTGTAAACCGGCGCGGGCGGGTCCGAGACGTGCCGTGGGTCGGCCGGGGCGGGCAGGTCTCCCACCGTCTGGGCAGGTTTCCGCTTCGCTTTACTCTCCGCATTCGGGGCACTAGACTTCGTCCGGGAAGGAAGGTGGCCCATTCTCATCCTTGTCGTGGAAGACGAACCCGCGGTCGCCGATCTCATCGAGGAGACGCTCGAGCTGGCGGGGCACCGGTGTGTACGCGCCCGGGACTCGGAAGAGGCCGATCGCATGTTGTCGGCCCAGAGAGTCGACGGGATCACCCTGGACGTACGGATGCCTGGACGGGACGGGCTCGACTGGCTCGGCTCGCTCTTCGCCAAGAGGCCGGAACTCGCCCGGCGCACGCTGGTGGTCACTGGAACGTTCCTGAGCCCAGAGGACTGCAGCCACCTGGCGCGGTGCGGAGCGAGCATGCTCGCCAAGCCGTTCCGGGTCGAGGAGCTCGTGGAGACGATCCACAAGCAGCTCTCGCCGACCCACTCTCCCGCGGGGCCGCGCGATTGACCGTCCCTCCACCGCACGGTATATTCGGCCGCTCCCGGGGCGGCGTAGCCAAGTGGTAAGGCAGCGGTCTGCAAAACCGCGATTCACCGGTTCAAATCCGGTCGCCGCCTCCATCTCCGCTCACGCGGCGTGTCCCGCGGACGTCCCGGGCCAAGCGGCTCGTGCCGGGAACGCGCCAGGCTAGAGTACGCTCTCTTCATGGCCAGCAGGAAAATCAGGCAGCCTGCCTCCCCGAGCCTTCTCGACCGCGTGATCGACAGCGGATCGAGGAGGGTTGCGATCATGGGCCTCCATCCGCGTGCAGGCGCGAAAACCGTGCTCTCTTCCCTGGTGATGCAGATCCACCGACGCAGCCTGCCCCTGGGGGTGACGTCGGTGCCCCGTCTCGGCCCGGAATCGGAGGGGATCGTCGCGGAGCCGGTGACCAGGATTCCGCTTCCGGCGGGTGTCCTGGTGGCCACGGCAGAGGGGGCCGTGGCCTCGTCCGGGGGCTCCGTCCAGATCCTGGAGCGGACTCCATGGGAAACCCCCCACGGCAGCGTCCACATCGGTCGGATGTCGGAAGCCGCCACCGTGGATCTGTACGGTCCGGAGGGATCGGAGGCGCTGGCGGCGGTCCTGAGACGGCTCGAGGTGCTGTCGACGGGCTCCGTGCTCATCGACGGAGGCTGGGAGCGCCGTGCGTTCGCCTCACCCGGAGTGACCGACGGGGTCGTGATCGCCCTGGCCTCGGGTTGCTCCGCGACCCCGGAGAGGTCCGCGGCCGCGGCGAGAGTCCACGTGAAAACCCTCTCCGTTCCGACCTGCGAGCCCTTTCTGGAGACCGCCTGGGAGAAAGCCGCCGAGCGCGGAGCCACGGTTCTTCTTGACGACCGTGGAGGCACCCTGGGCATCCTGCCTCCGAGCCTCGAAGACCCGCTGGCCGCTTTGCGCTGTGTCGAGGGGATCGTGTCCACGATCCTCTTGCCATACGGACTCAACGACGAATTCATGATCCCCCTGGTCCGATCCACGTTCCGCTGCACGCTCGTGGTACGCGACGCCACGCGAATCAGCCTCGCCCCGATCTATTTCCAGGCCTGGCTCAAAGGGGAGGGGCGCATCCGCGTCGTCCGGCCGCTCCGGCTCATCGCGGTCGCCACCAATCCGACGAACCCGTGGGGTCCGGACGCCGATGCGTCCGAGTTCCGGCAGCTCGTGGCGTCGGCCATCCCGGGAGTTCCCGTTCACGACGTCGTCCTCGAGTCCGAAGACCGACGCCAAAAATCGGCTTGGAAGTTCTGGGCCTGAAACCCGACAACCCCCCGATTCCGTAGGAACGACACGCTTCCGTCACCGCCTCCCGCCTCTGGTTTGCGCCGCCGCCTTCCTTCGTCCTGCCGTAACTCCCTTTCGATACCTCACTAGCGACGCGTCCGGGCCGTGGCCTCATCGGTGGCACGCTCGTGGCAATGGGCGCAAGGCGTGACAGGAGGGTGGCATTCGATGCGCATCGGCAGAATCGCCTCATTTTTTCTCTCCGTTTCGCTCCTCATCGCACTCCCCACCGCCGCAGGCACCATCTCGGTCGCCTGGGATCCCGTCTCGGATCCCGATCTCGCCGGGTATCGGCTGTACTGGGGCAATTCCGTGGGGAACTACACGCAGCAGCAGGACGTGGGGATCGGGACGTCCGCCACCCTGTCCGGTCTGACCGACTGCGCCACGTACTACGTCGGCGTCAAGGCGCGCGACGCTCTAGGAAACGTGAGCGCTTCCTACTCCAACGAGATCAGCGGGTACCCGAGACCCGTGGTGACGGCGGTCTCACCGGCGAGCGCGGAGCAAGGGCTGCAGCTCAACGTGATGCTCACCGGGGCCAATTTCATGAGCGGCGCCACGGTGCAGCTCGGCAACGCCGGGATCGCCGTGAACTCCGTGACGGTCAACTCGTGCAATCAGATCACGGCGAGCATCACCGTGGGGAGCGGCGCCGCCGCCGGGGCCACCACCCTGGACGTGACGAATCCCGACCAGGTCTTCGGAACGTCGTCGGGTCTCTTCACGGTCCTCGCGGCGACACCCCCGACCGTGGCGTCGACCTCGCCCGCGAGCGGGGCCACGGGCGTCCCCCTCAACGCGCAGCCGGCGGTGACCTTCAGCGAAGCCGTGAGGGCGACCACGGTTACCTCCGCGACGGTGCAGCTGCTGGCCGGAAGCACTCCGGTCGCACAGGCGGTCGGATCGCCGTCCCTTTCCGCGGACGGCCGGACGGCGACGATCGTCCCGGCAGCGAACCTGACGTACAACACGACCTACAGGATCCAGGTGCTGGGCGGAACGTCCGGAGTGAGGGATCTGGCGAACAACGCCCTCGCCTCCACGTTCACGCAGACCCCGGGCTTCACCACCGTGACCGACGCGTCCGCTCCGTCGATCTCCGCGGTGAGCGCCACGGCCCAGGCCACGACGGCGGCGATCACGTGGACGACCACGGAGCCGGCGGACTCTCAGGTCTTCTACCGGAGGGGTTCGGAGACGACCTACCAGCAGACCGCCGTGGACACGACGCTGGGGACGAGCCACTCGGTCCAGATCCAGGGGTTGACACCGGCCACCCAATACTCCTTCCACGTGCGCAGCGCCGACGGGGCGGGCAACGCCGCCACGTCTTCTCCGGACGGAACGTTCACCACCGCCACCAACTCGTACGCCTACATCGCGATCGAGGCCGAGAGCGGAACCCTCACCACGCCGATGCGCGCGACGGCCGGCACCGGCGCCTTCCGGGGCGCCTGGATCGACACCGCGTCCGGAACGCCGGCGGGGACCTCGTCGGCTCCCGCGGGCAGGTCGGACCTCGGCTTCTACGCTCCCGTGGCCGACACCTGGTACCTCTGGGTGCGGCTGTACGGCGCCGCGGCAGCCTCGGACGCGTGGTACGAGTCCATCGACGGAGCCACGCGGCAGTCCATTGCACCTTCCGCGACCGGCGCGTGGTTCTGGACGGCCGGCCGGTCCTACACCCTGACCCAGGGGCTGCACAACCTGGAGCTGGGCGGTCGGGAGGCGCAGGCACGGGCCGACAGGGTGCTGATCACGAACGACCCGACGTTCGTGCCGACCGAGGCGCCCGGCGCGGATGTGACGCCACCCTCATCCCCCTCCGGCCTGAGCGGAACCGCCGGCACGGGACAGGTGACCCTCAACTGGACCAATCCGGCCTCGGACACGGCCACGGTCGTCGCACGGTACCGGTCGGACGGCCGCTACCCCACGAGCCCGTCGGACGGCCTCCCCGGGATCGCCCGCGCGGCGACACCCGGCACCAGCGATTCGGCAACGCAGACGGGGCTCCAGAACGGCACGACGTACTGGTTCAGCGTCTTCGCCGTGGACGCCGCCGGGAACGCTTCGAGCCCGGCCCAGGTCCAGGGAACGCCGTCGGACATCACGCCACCGGGCGACGTGGGAAACCTGAGGCGCACGGACCGACGATAGACGAGCACACCCCAACCTACCGCCCTTCGCGCTCCCCGGAATCATCCGGGTGGGCGCGGAGGGCGGTCACGGCGCCCAGTCCATGACCTCGTCCATCTCCGAGCCCCAGCCTTCCCGACGGCTCGCCGGCAGGTAGAGCTTCTCGAAGTACTCCTGCATCATGCGGGACGCGCTGAACCGTGGGGTGAGAGTGGCCATGGCCTTCTTCATCCGCCCGATCCACTCTCCCGGAAGGCCGCTCGCGTCCCTGCGGTAGAAGCACGGGACGATTTCCTGGGTGAGGACACGGTACAGCGCCTCCGAGTCCTCCTGGTCCTGGAGGCCCGGATCGGAATAGTCCTGGTTCTTGCCGATCACCCAGCCGTGCGCGGCATCGTAGCCCTCGCACCACCACCCATCGAGGATGCTGAAGTTGAGACCACCGTTGACCGCGACCTTCATGCCGCTCGTGCCGCTCGCCTCGTGAGGGCGCCGTGGCGTGTTGAGCCAGACGTCCACCCCCTGGACGAGATACCGCGCGACGCACATGTCGTAGTTCTCGAGGAAGAGGATCCGCCCGCTGAATCCCTGGGACACCGAGGCCTGGAAGATGGAGCGGATGAGGTCGCGGCCGTCCCGGTCCGCCGGGTGCGCCTTGCCGGCGAGGAGGACC
>Ga0247727_10005071_pt1 | contig 27152 bp, 19 predicted proteins | sample WisWelCaveWW1625_FD_202498 | JGI IMG/M metagenome (GOLD analysis project Ga0247727, IMG submission 202498) | Biofilm microbial communities from Wishing Well Cave, Virginia, United States - WW16-25 | ecosystem: Environmental > Aquatic > Deep subsurface > Groundwater > Cave microbial mat | place...
GACGATCAAAGGGGACGGGAGTCGTTTTGTGGCGGACTAAGGGAGAAAGTCTCGCTTACCAACGTCGCAAACGATCAGCAAACTGGGGCAGGTTTCGACCGAAGGCAGTGCGCTCTTCACCGTGCATACGCTCTACGACTTCGTGCACGAAAACGAATCGGTGAGAATCACAGAGGCGGAAGTCTTTTCAGACAGTGTCTCGCATGAATTGATGATGAATTCGCCTGTGACCGTCTCGGATTGAATGACTCACGAGGAAATCAAAAGGGTCGATTCCCAATCGACTGCAGCGTAACAAACCAACACAGATTCCCCCTTTTGATGTTGCGCCTTTTCGCAGGCCCTCCGCCCGGCTTGTCCGGGCGGGAGCACGTTTTGCCACCAGAATATCCTGCTTGACAAAATCTCTTCGTCACGACGGAGCTTGCCTCCGTCGGACGATGTTGCCGTCGGAACAAGACATCGCCCGACCGGGACAAGCCCGGCCGGGGCGAGGAATCTGGCCGGTTGAGGATCGGTTCTGGTTTGGAAACAGGTTCCCACGCGGGCAAGCCGCGTAGTGACCGCCCGAAGCGCAACTTCAAAACTTCCGCTCAAAGGGTGCGTTGTATCCAAGACGAGATTCGTGAAGGGTTCGCTTGCCCATCGAGTTCGCGCGAGCGGTTACCGCTTGGATCTTCAGTTCTTGTCCGTCAACGACTACCATGTGGGTACGCCGAGGGGGAGGTTGCACCACATGAGTTCACACAATCGCTCGCACGGCCGGGACGAATGGGATGAGGACACGGATCTCGACCAACTCTCGAACACACAGCAGTATTTGAAATGTCTGCTGCAAGGGATCGCGCCCGATTCCATGAAGATGTAGCAGGAATCGTGGGAGGATTTCTATAGAACGAACGATCGGATGGTGCGGCGGTTTCTCAGGCGATTCAAGGTCCCGCGCGACGACATCGACGACGCTGCGCAGGATGTCTGGAAGGATGTCGCCAAGACCTTGGCGGAATTCAAGCACAACGGTCGCCCGCGCTGCCTGCGCACCTGGTTTTCGCGGGTCGTACACAGCAAGGCCGTGGACCAGATTCGCCGGCGAATGAGACATCGCACCGAGTCCTTGGAGCAACGGGTCGAGTCTGGAAGTCAGCCGGTCGATGCGAGATCAGGCCCCGAGGCGGCCTATGAGCGAAAATGGGTGCTCGAATTGGTGAATCATTGCCTGGACGAGCTTCAGAAGGAGAGTGCGTGCCACGACTCTCAGCTTAGCGTGGCCGTGTTGCGACTCCGCCTGATCGAAGCCCGATCCGTTTCCCAAGTCGCCGCCACGCTTGACCTTGACCCCAACCGAGTCAACGAACGATTCAGTCGCCAGAAGCAAAAGTTACTGGACAAACTCAAGGCCTACACGGGCGAGGATTTTCGCATCGACGGTTGAAAGGCAATGGCCAGGAAGGCGATGAACCCAATGAAACTGAGTTGAGGAGTAAACGTGCTGTCATGTCCCCTTCAGCCAGGTAGTCAGACCAAGGCGCGGAGCCCGGCGAGTCCGACGGGCTCGCGGCAAGCAAATGGTTCGGCATAGCGAGTGCCGATAGTCCAGCCCCAATACCGTGCCCGAGTCGTTACGTCATCGAGCACGCCGGAGCTACCGTCGCCCTCAGAGCCGTCGAACTGCGATTCGTAACAGCGAAGTGCCTGCATTTTCGTTTCGAACTGATTGCTGATGTCTACCACAAAAGACGCTTGCTCGTGGAGTCGCAAGTGAATGCTGAAATAGTAAAGCAGGTGATTGGGCCAGAACGGATCACCGGGCATGTCGGTCTTGGTCAGTTTTGCCCAGAACCGAGCGGCTTCGATGAGCTGCGTTGCCACCACATGGTCCGTGTGTGCATCCTCCCAGAACGGGGCAAACAGGAATCGCGGCCGCACTTCGCGAAATACGCTGGCCAGAGAACGGCGGGCGTCGAGCGTGTGCTCGAGAGTTCGGTTCGGCAGGCCGAGACAGCGCCGCCATTCGATGCCGAGCACGCGGCTCGCCGCGTCAGATTCTTGCTTCCGCACCGCTCGCGAGCCCCGCGGGGTCGGCTCGCCGTCCGTCAAATCCAAGATGCCGACTCGCAACCCCTCACCGCGAAACACCCCGATCGAGCCGCCCATGCCAAGCTCGGCGTCATCCGGATGTGGTGCAACTACGAGAACGTCAAGCACAGGAGCACTACTTTCCTTCCAATCGTCGCTTGCACTCTTCAAGAATCTCTGCCGTTTTGCTCGCGCCCACGCGCGTGACGCCGATCGCCCGCACGGCTAACAGCATGTCGAGATCGCGCACGCCACCGGCAGCCTTGACTCCCATCTGCGGCGGCGTGTGCTTCCGCATGAGCATGAGGTCGTCGAAGGTTGCTCCGCCGGAACCATAGCCCGTTGAAGTCTTCACGTAGTCGGCCTCCGCCTCGACGCACGCCTGGCAGAGTCGAATCTTGTGTTCATCTTTCAAGTAACAATTTTCGAAGATCACCTTCACGAGCCCGTTTCGCCCGTGGGCCAGCCGGCAAATTTGGCGAATCTCGTCGGTCACCGCGTTCCAATTCCCAGCAAGTACCTGGCCGATGTTGACAACCATATCCAGTTCGGTGGCCCCATCGTCCAATGCCAGTTCCGACTCCAAGAGTTTCACCGTGCTCGCGTGCCCACCGTGAGGGAATCCGATGGTTGTGCCGACAGCCACCTTGCTCCCCCGAAGTAATTCCGCGGCCCTAGCGACGTAGTACGGCTTGATGCACACACTTGCCGTCGCGTACCGAACCGCGAGCCGACAGCCGTCATCCATTTCCGCGTCGGTCAGATTCGGCTGAAGCAATGAATGATCGATCAGCCCAGCGATGTCCGTGTAGGAATAGTCCATGACGGGCGAATATCCAGTGTGGTCCGCTGCAAGTCAAGAGCCTCGACGACGGTCTAATCTCTTGCGCTTGACCGACTTTCTGAGTGGGTCTATACTTCGCCGCTGGCCGGACACCAGAGTTCTCATGCCTTTCCATTGAGGCCACGGGACTTGAATCACTGCTACGAGCGATTGCTTTGCGCTGCCAAACCGAAAGCACCCGTTGGCGTTGACCGTCATGCACAAAGGATGAGGGGAAATGAAATCTGAGCGTCGGCACGAATTGCAAACGAACGAACTCGCCAACTGGCTGGCACGCCAGTATGAACGCCACCGCGGCCAAATGCCGACGATCGCTTGGGGAGTGCTCGCCGTCGTGGCGGTCGGCTTGGCGATCAGTTTGTGGACTTCGAAAGAGCAAAACTCATCAGTCGGCGCCTGGGAAGAATTCAATAGCATCGGAGCTGTGGACCCCAAGGCGCGCCCGAAGCGGCTCAAGGAACTTGCCGAACGATTCCCGGATAGCGACGTGGCCCTGTGGGCGAAATTGGATCTGGCCGATCAGCTCTGCTTTGACGGCCGTACGAAGCTCGACGTCGACCGTGAAATAGCCACCACTTACTTTCGCGAGGCACAGCAAACTTACGCTGCTGTGCTGCAACACCCCAAGGCCAAGCCCGAAATGCTACGCCGAGCGGCCCTGGCCGAAGGCAAGTGTTTCGAGGTGATTGGCGAGCGCGAAAAGGCAATCGAGTCATACAAATCCGTGGCAAAGAAGTTTTCCGGCACAATGCCGGAGCTGGCCAAAGACGCCGCGGGCCGGGCTTCAGACCTGGAGCAATCCGATGCGGCTGACTTTTACAAGTGGCTCGCGAAATACCAGCCGCCAGCCGCAAAGCCGTTCAGCCCGCCCGGTTTTGTGCCAAACTTTCCACCCCTCGACATGGGCAACGAATCTCCTCCGGGCCGAGAAGATTCTGGAAAACAACCACCCGAAGAATCAACTGATCAGCCCAAGGCATCCCAGAGCAGCCAATCCGACAGCCCAACGGCCTCCAAGGACAGCGTGGAAAAGACGGAACCAGCAGCCGCAAACCCAGACGACAAAAAGACACCTGATATTTCGAAGCCAGAACAGTAGAATTGGTGCAACCGCCCGGCCTTGTGATTCGCCAATCCCCGCGAGCGAACATGCAGCCTGAACACGGAACTTCTGATGAGTTAGCCCACGATCCTCCCGTGGAGCACCTGCCTGGCACGGAGAAACACCTCGCCACCCTCACGCTCTCACTGACCGAATCACCGGAAGAAGTCGATTTCGTCGTGGGTGAGCCTGGCAACGAGCCGGGCGGCGCGATTCAGGTAGACCTCAAGGTCAAGCGACCCATGGAAGGAAAGCGGTTGGATCAGTATCTGGTCGATCGATTTCCCGCTTACAGTCGCAGCATCTTGCAAAAAATCATCGGTGCCGACGCGGTCACGGTGAATGCCCGCGATGTGAAGCCGAGCTACCAGGTCAAACGCGGCGATCACATCCGCATCTGGCTGCCGGAACTGAACGACGACGCACCGGAACCGGAACCGATTCCGCTCGACATCATCTACGAAGACGAGTTCTTCATTGTGGTAAACAAGCCGCCAGGCATGGTGGTTCATCCGGCCAAAGGACACTGGCGCGGCACGTTGGTGAACGCTTTGCAATATTATTTCGACCAACTAAGCAAGATTGCCGGCCCGCACCGGCCCGGAATTGTTCACCGATTGGACCGCGACACGAGCGGGTTGATCGTCGTGGCCAAGGATGATCTGGCCCACGCGAACCTCGCCGCACAATTCGAGCGGCGGAGCGTGCGAAAGGAATACGTGGCCATCACCTGCGGCGTGCTGGACCGCGACAGCGATTTCATCGAACGGCCGCTCGGCCCGCACCCGACACATCGCGAGAAAATGGCGATTCGCAACACCGAGGACGGCGGCAAGGAGGCGGTGAGCTACTACGAGGTCGCGGAGCGATTCGACGGGTTCACGTATGTCCGCATCTATCCCAAGACGGGCCGCACCCATCAAATCCGAGTTCACCTGGCCCACGTCGGCTGCCCAATCCTGGCCGACCATGCGTACGGCGGACGCCGGTCCCTGTGCCTCAACGAAATCTGCACACCACTCTGCGAAGGTGAAAACAGCACCCTCATCAGCCGACAGGCCTTGCACGCGAATCGGCTCTGGCTGGACCACCCGCGGATTCGCGAGCCATTAGAGTTCGAGGCGCCGCTGCCGCAGGATTTCGCAACCACGCTGGACGCCCTGCGAAAACATCGACCGCTTCGGGCGACGGCGAAATCGCACTAGCGACTGGTCTCGGCCGCTCAGACCGACACATCCACCCAGCGCCGTTCGGCAACCGACTGAACCACCGCGTCCATCACCGCCTGGCATCGCACGCCGTCATAAAAGGAGGGGATTGCGTCGCGGTGCTGCTGAATGGCGGAAATGAATTCGACCTCTTGATCGTAGCGCCACACCACCGATGGGTCTCCATCGCCCGCCAAGCGCAGCGAGCCGGGCACTTTCCAGAATTCTTGAGGTACCTTGACCGTCTCGAAGCGGCCGTTGCGGCGACCGATCTGGAGTTCGTAAGGATGACGCAATTCGAAAACTGCCGACGCTTCCGCGCCGTTCACTTCCACGCAATCGTGACCACTGCCGCCGGACCCGTGCCCGCGAGTCAGCTTCGATGACTCGAAGACACCGGTGACGCCATTGGCGAATTCCACAACGAACCCCACCCAATCATCGGTGTCGGACGGCCGGCAGGGTTTGCCGTCGCTGGCCACGCGGTCGCGCGGGACAAATTGCTTCATCATGCCGCACACCGACTTGATCGGGCCGATGAGCAGGTGGGAATAGTCGATGCGGTGTGAGGCCATGTCGCCGAGTTCGCCCGTACCCGCCTTGTCGCGCCATTGCCGCCAGCCGAGCGAGTGAACGTGCCAGTCTTGAAATCGCTGGGCTCGGAAGTGCAACGGCTGGCCAAGATCGCCGCGATCGACGATGTGCTTCAGGTACCGCATTGCCGGCACAAACCGGTACGTGAACGCGGTCATGTGCCGCACGCCCGCGTCGCGGGCCTCTTCGAGCATCGATCGAGCTTCGGTCAAGTTCATTGCCAGCGGCTTCTCGCACAGCACGTGCATGCCCGCTTTTACCACGGCCGACACGAGCTTGCCGTGCGTGAAATTTGGCGTCGCGATGATCACGGCGTGCAAGCCGGTGAGGCCCAGCAGTTCCTCCGCTGATTTGCACGCTCGAACGCCCGGCCAGTCTTTCGCTCGCTGTTCGAGAAGCTGTGGATCGGTGTCGTTCATGGCAAACACGCGAGCATCCGGGGCCGTCTTCAGTCCTGGAAAATGCGTGAACGCTGCGATTCCGCCGACACCAATTAGGCCAACATTTACCTGTCGTTCCTCTGCCATAGTCCTCACCGGTCTCCGGATTTTCTGAAGCCTCGCCGATGAAATTTTCTCACCGCGCGGACGCTCATCATAGTGCAAGTCAGTTCGGCCCGATAGTCACGTGAATTTGAGGATTTGGGATCAGCAGCGTGCGAAAGTTGTGTGCGGCGTCTGGTCGGCATGAGACGAACGGAGTTTCGGACTGAACAAGCTGAGCTGCGATGGGAGCAGTGACAAATTCGTTTCGGTGGTTTCGGCTAATAACTGCGGCCGACCGTCGATTAGCCGTTTGACTTGTTCAGCATTTTGTGCGGCCTGGGCCTTGCGGCAGTTATTGAACAACAGGTACACACGTTGGGTATCCGCCAAGAGCGGCTGAATCTCGTCCAACCATTCCGATAATTCTTCGTCTGAGTAGAGATAGTCGTATCGGTCCTTCCCGCGTGCATACCAATTGCCGGCTCGTCGCGAGTGAAACCGAACGTAAATCGTGCCATTCGCAGTCAATAGCTCGCGGGGAAAGAGCGAAGGGATTGAAGGGACATCGACCGAAACGACACCCAGCCCAATGCGCATCAATTCTCGAATCAAACTGCCTCGAAACCATGATCGATGCCGAAACTCCACAAAGCTGGGACTACCGGCCAGTCGATCGGCCAACTGTCGCAGGTAGCTGGTCGCGAGCCGCGTGCGATGAAAACTCTGCGGGAACTGGCAGAGCACGCCCGCCAATCGCTTCGCTTCTTGCAGCGGCTGCAGTGCGGCGAGAAATGGTCGGACCGCGCCGAGTTGCAAGGCGTGCGTCACGTCGGAACTCATCTTAACGAGGAACTGAAAGCCAGCCGGCGTGCGTTGCACCATGTGCTCGAACGCCCCCGGCGACGGCATGCGGTAGAAACTGAAATTCAACTCCACGATCGGAAACCGTCGGGCATAAATCGCCAGCATGTCGCCCGGCCGAGTGCCCGGCGGATAGAACGGGCCGACCCAGTCCGGATAGGAAAAGCCGGAAGTGCCGATCCAGATTTTTTTCGCCGGGCCGTTCATCGCAATCGCACTCCGTTTCGAATCGCCTGTCGCACGTTGTTCGACGGCTGCTGCGCCGCGACGGTCAGCGACTCGACACCCACCGATGCGTCGAACAGATCGAATCGCCGGGCCGTGACCGTCACGACGCCGTACTGATTTTCCACGTCGCCCTCGACCACGTACGGTCCGAGCCGCAGGTACGGCTGGCGCGAGCAGAGGTCGGGGAAGAGCGTGACCTCGAAGACGCCGTACTCGTCTTCGAGCGTGACGAACTGCATGGTGTCGCCATTTTTCGTCGGTGCATGCCGCGCGGTCGCCACGATGCCGGCCAGCGTGACCCGGCGGCCCACCGATCGACCCAGCGCCCGGCTGTCGATCAACCGCCGCGGCACCAGCGACCGAAACACCGCCATTAAATGCGGCCCGACCGATACCCGCAGCAATTCAAACTCGTCCCGCAGCCGCTGTGAGGGCGAGTAGTCCGACAGGAACGGCAGGTCGGAGCGGTCGGAGTCGTGAGTACGGAACATCTGTAATTGAGTCGGTGGTTGAGGAGTGAGGAGTGAGGAGTGAGGAGTGCGAGTCGTACTGCACCCAGCCAACGAGTGATTGATTTCTGCTCGTCTCCCCCACTCCCTCCCTCCTTCTCTCCTCACCTCTTCAACTTCCAGGTTGACTCGTCCGGCGCTGCTGCATCGCCCGCTTGTCGCTGATCGGCCGACAAGAGCCGCCTCCAGCATCAGCTCCGGCCGCGGCCGGCCCGTGAAATCGGCCGCCCCGCAACGAATCAGCAACGCGGCTTCCTCCGGACCGAGCGGCACCCGCGCGAGCAAATCATCCAGCGACCGGTACGTACGTCGCTCACGTTCGCTCAAAATCCGCTCTCGTGTCTTCTCGCTTAGCCCCGCGATCTGATTCAGACCGATGCGAATGGCAGGGACAGATGGTAATCGGTGATCGGTGATCGGTAATCGGTGACTCGCGAATGTACCTCTTTCACCGATCACCCGATCACCGATCACCCGATCACCCTCTTGCCCTGAGATCCCAAACTCCGCCCCCGACCGATTCACGCACGGCAGCAGCACGCGGATACCGGCCCGCTTCGCCGCCTCGATGTACACGCGCTTCTCGTACATGCCCTGGTTGTTGTTCAAGGCCGCGACCCAAAACGCCAGCGGATGGTGGGCCTTGAGGTACGCGCCGGCCCAGGCGAGCTGTGCGTAGCTGGCCGCGTGCGATTTGCAGAAGCTGTAGGCGTTGAACTTGGCGATGTGTACCCATTGCTCCTTGGCCGCCTCGATCGGCACGCCATGCTCGACCGCCCGCCGCAAAAACTCGCGCGACCACCGCTCGCGATCCTCGTCCGTCTTGCACTTCGTGATCCCCTTGCGAAACCGGTCCGACTCGCCGAGCGCGAGGCCGGTCATCGCCGCGACCACGTGCATCGCGTCGTCTTCGTACAGCATGAGCCCGTACGTTTCGCGCAACACCGGCTCCAGGCACGGGTGTACGACCTCGACCGGCTTCATCCGCCGCCGCCGCTCGACGAACAACTCCTTGCACCCGATCGACGCCGCCCCCGGCCGGATCAGTGCCAGCGCCTGCATCACGTCGTACAGCGATTTGGGCCGCAGCATGATCAGCAAGTGCCGCATCGCCGGCGATTCGAGCTGCCCCACCCCGATCGTGTCGCCCCGCTGCAGCATTTCCGCCGTCCGCTTGTCATACGCCGGCACGCGGTAGGAGGAGGAAGGGAGTAGGCAGTTGGCAGTTGGCAGTAGGAAATGACGATCGCTGACTGCCGCCGGCTCACGACCGACCGCTGACCTCTGACCTCTGTCCTCTGACTTCTGCCCCCCTACTGCCAACTCCCTACTGCCTACTGCCTTCTTCACTGCCCTCCTCATCCCCTCCGCCACGGTCGAAAGCGATCGGTTTCCCAAGAGATCGAACTTCACCAACCCGACCGCCTCCGCCGCGTCCTTTTCGAATTGCGTGATGATTACGCCTTTCTGCGATCGCTCGAGCGGCACGTAGTGGTCGATCGGCCGCGGCGTGATCACCACACCGCCCGGATGAATCGACAGGTGATGCGGGGCACCGATGAGCGAGCGGGCCTGGGCGAGGATCAGGGCGAGGTTGGTGAGTGGTGAGTGGTGAGTGGTGAGTGGTGAAGAGGGTGATCGGTGATCGGTGATCGGTAATGGGTGGTCTTGCGGCGAGCTTTTCCCACCGATCACCTGATCACCGACCACTCGATCACCGATCACCCGATCACCCTCCTCCCTTCCACCTTCCTCCATCAACTCCTCCACCCGCTCCGGCAGCCGCTCGATCAGCCGGCTCACCTCCGCCTCCGAGAGGCCGTGTACTTTGGCGACCTCGCGGAATGCCGAGCGGGCCTGCAGCGTGATGTGTGTGCTGATCATCGCCGTGTGCGCGTGGCCGAACCGCTCGAAGACATGCTCGATCACGCGATCGCGCACGCGCCAGCAGAAGTCGATGTCCAGGTCCGGCAGGTTCTCGCGCCCCTCGTGCAGAAACCGCTCCATCGGCAGGCCGTACTCGAGCGGATCCACGTCGGTAATGCCGACCAGGTACGCCGTCAGGCAATTCCCTCCCGACCCACGCAACGCCACCGGCAGCCCACGCTCGCGCGAGAACATCACCACCTCGCGGACCACGAGAAAGTAATCGGCCAGCTTGCGACCGGTAATGATCGCCATCTCGCGTTCGAGCCGCTCGCGTGCGGCGGCGGGTTGAGGGTCGAGGGTCGAGGGTTGAGGGCCAGAAAGGTTTACCGCGAATGGAATATGAGGGATCGATTTTCGTGCATCGCTGCCGGCAATCTTAGATTCTTTCTCTCCGACCCTCGCTCTACGTTCCTCTGCCTCTGGCTCTCGACTCTCAACCCTCGACTCTCGACCGTACCGCCCCTCCAGCCCCTGCCGGCACAGTGCCCACAGATATTGCTCCGCGGTCATGCCGGCCGGCACGCGAGCCTGGGGGATGAACGGGCCACGCGGCAACACGTCCGGCTCGCACCGCTCGGCCAGCCACGCCGCGTTCTCAACCGCCACAGGCAAATCGGCAAAGAGTTGCTCGATCACCGCCGGCGAGTGCAGGGCGTGGTGCGGGTGAGCAAGCCAGAGTGGAGGGTGAGGAGTGAGGAGTGAGGAGTGGAGGAGACCTGTCGCGACCGCCTTGCCTTCTCGTGTCGCCGCGCTGTGTTCCTGCCTCCTCCACTCCTCCACTCCCCCTCTCCTCACACCTTCCGCTGCCCACTCTCCGCCCGGGATACGTTCCAGCAGCGTGTTCTCGCGAATCGCCGTGACCAGCCGATGCCGCTCGAATCCGGCGGGGGTCGCAAAGCGGACGTTGGTCGAGGCGACGAGTGGAATGCCCAGCCGCTCGTGCAACCGCCACAGCCGCCATTCGTGCTCGCGCGAGCCCGGCCGCACCAACTCCAGCCACACACGTTGTGGGCCAAGCTCCCGATACAGCGATTCGGCCAGCTCCAGGTCGGCCGTCAACAGGTGCAGGCCGTCGGCCAGCGGGGGGATGAGGCGTGGTAATCGGTGATCGGTGATCGGTGATCGGTGGTCGGTCGTGGTCGATTCACCGATCACCCGATCACTCTCTTCCAGCCGGATCGCCGTGATCAGTCGGCACAGATTTTCGTAGCCGGTCCGGTTCGCAACCAGAGCGACGCACTGGCGGCCACCGACATCGAGCGTCGCGCCGAAGATCGGCCGCACGCCGTGCCGTGCCGCTGCGTCGCGAAACACGACCGCACCATACAACCCGTTCGTGTCCGTCAGCGCCAGCGACCGATAGCCGCACGCCGCCGCATGCCGCACCAGCGCATCGGGCGAGTCTACGCCTTCGAGCAGCGAGTACCAGGAATGAACGTGCAAGGGGATCATGGGGTTAGGGGTTGGGGGTTGGGGATTAGGAATCAGGACTCTTCATTTCCACTCCAGCCCCCAACCCCCAACCCCCAGCCCCCCTCATCTACTCAACGACGGCGTACGCAGCCGGAAACCGCGGCGGTCTTGGTCCAAGTGGTTGAGCAAGTGCGTGGTTGCGCCTTCGACCATGGACTGGAATCCGAACCGTTCGCGCACGCGATCGACCGCGCGGCGAACTTGCCGGCGGCGACGGTCGGCGGCCCCGTCGAACAGTCGCTGCTGGCCGTCGTCGCAACATTTGAGCTGCGAAAGTTCGATACCCAGGTGCCGCACCGGCAGCCGGCGCGTGTATAGCCGTGAAAACAATTCGTACGCCAATTCGATGAACGTCCGGTCCTCGCACGCGGCCTCCGCGATCGTCCGCGCGGTGGCGACCGTCTGAAAATCCCCGTAGCGTAGTTTCACCCCCAGCGTCTTGGCCGCCCGCCGCTGCCGCCGCAACTCCCACGTGGCCCGCTGCACCAGATAGCTCAACATGCCCCGCAGGAACACGTCGTCCGCCGTCGGTCGTTCCAGAGTCGTCTCGCGACTGATGGAAGAAGGCGAAGGGCGGAGGGCGGAGGGCGGAGGGCCAGAACCGGCGGAATTGGCACTTTCCACGCTTCGCTTGCTACCTCCTTCTGGCCCTCCGCCCTCCACCCTCCGCTCTCCACCTTCACCCCGCACCGGTCGCTCGTCGATTCCCCGCGCCCGCTCGCACAGCGCCCGGCCGTTGGCACCGAAGAGACGAACCAAGATTGATTCGGAGAGTGCCGTCAACTGAACGACCGTGTGTACGTTGTAGCGAGCCAATTCCTCGCACACTTTCGGCCCCGCGCCGGGCAGCTCCGACACCGGCAGCCGGGCCAGCCACTCGGCCTCGTCTTCCGCCCGCACGACAATGACACCGCCCGGCTTCGCCGCATCCGACGCGAGCTTGGAGAACAACTTGTTGCGACCGACGCCGAGCGAACAGCCCAGCCCGGTCTCGTCGCGAATTTGGGCCTGAAGGGAGCAAGCGAGGTCCAGCGTGTTGGCACAGTGAGGAGTGAGGAGTGAGGAGTGAGAAGATCGCTGATCGCTGATTGCTGACTGCTGACCGCTGAGCGCTGAGCGCTGACTCCTGACTCCTGACTGCTGACTGCTGGCCCCTGAACCCTGAACCCTGAACCCTGAACCCTCCGTGCAGCCGGTCAGATCGAGGTAGAAATCGTCGAGCGACGCCTGTTCGACCACGGGAGTGAAATCGCGGCAGATGCCTTCGATGCGGTTGGCGAACAGGGCATAGTTGCCGTAGTCGCCGGCGAGGAAAACGCCGTCGGGGCAAAGCCGCTTCGCCTCGGCAAGTTGCATTGCCGTGCGGACGCCGTAGGCCCGCGACTCGTAGCTGCACGACGCCACCACGCCGGACCCCACGATCACCGGCCGGCCGCGCAATGCCGAGTCCAGCACTTGCTCGACGGAGGCAAAAAAGGCGTCCACGTCCAGGTGCAAAACCACTCGTGGCAGCCGCCGATCACAGATGCGTTCCGAACCCGCTTTCACCGGAAGTTCTCCCCTAGCCGATTTAGTATACAAACGTACATATACCAAATCGGACGGCCAATGCAAGGGGGTTGGGAAATTTTATCGCCGGTGCCGCAAGTCACGGCTGCCGAAAGAAATGCGGATCACTCCGAGGCCTTCAGTTTCACCGTTGCCTCGAACGCCTCGCCGTCGCGGATGAGGGTAATTTTGACCGAGTCGCCCGGCTTTTTACCCTCGACGTACGCAAGCAGCTCGTCAAACTTCAGCGTTTTCTTGCCGTCAATAGAGACGATCATATCGGCTTTGGTGGGATCGACGCTGCGGTATTCCACCGGACCGCGTCGTCGCGTGGAGACACGGGGCCCACGCAGCCCGGCCTCGGCGGCAGCGCCGGTCGGGTCGAGCTTATTGATCAGCAGACCCCGCCCCTCGAATTGATAGACCGCGATGATGCCGATGTCGGCTCGGATGATTCGGCCGTGGCGAATCAGTTGCGGCACGACCCGTTTGATGTTGTTCACCGGAATGGCAAAGCCGACGCCGGAACTCTGCCGCGCCGGCGCCACGATCGCCGTGTTCAGCCCGATCAGCCGAGCGTGCTTGTCGAGCAGCGGGCCGCCTGAGTTGCCGGGATTGATTGCCGCGTCGGTTTGAATGATCCCCTTAATGCTGCGCACGCGGTCGATCGGAAGCGTCTGGTTCAGGTTCGAGATGATGCCGGTCGTAAGCGTGCGGTCGAGACCGAACGGGTTGCCGATCACGAACACGCGCAGGCCGACTTTGAGATTGGACGAATCGCCCAGCTCGACCGGAAAGAGTTTGTCCTTCGGGGCGTGTACTTTCAGAACCGCCAAATCATTTCGCGGGTCGGTCCCGACGACCTCGGCCTCGTACGGGCTGGAATCGAACAACGTGACCGTGATGTTGCCGTGGTTTTTCACCGCGTCTTCGATCACGTGGTTGTTCGTGATGATGTGCCCATCTTCATCGACGATGCAGCCGGAGCCGCTCCCTTCCGCCTCGGTCTCGGTGAAAAAGAAAAAGTCCTCGCTCCGCACTTTCGTCGTGATGTTTACCACACTGCGGTTGGCCTTTTCGTAGACCTCGATATTGACTCGCTCGTCCGGCGTAAGGTCGGCATCGAGCGGCTGCGACGACGCGGGTCGTTGCGGGCGGGCCGCCAGGGCAGGGGGCGAGATTGCCGGCAACAGGCTTGATGTGGCAGCACCGATGCCGATCAGGACGAGCCCAACAACAACGCGAACAAGTAGGGTTTTCATCCGTGTCCTCTCTCGTGTTTAGCAATTAGTACGCACAGCACCACTGATCCGTTGGAGATGCTCAGATTAGCCGACAAGCCTAATCGTATCAACGGCGCGGGAACGTTGCGCAGGGTGCAGGCAGCCACAAATCGGGCATCGGGAATCGTGGTTGAGTGCGTTCATTTGAGTGCAAGTAGCGCATAGGCCGTTGAACCACCAACGCGAGGTCGGTGGCGGGAAATCGTGGAACCTTGGGCGGGTCGTGGAACTCATTGAGTTGTCACGACGACGCGGTCGATGGCTTCTTCGAGGACGGCGCGCGGGACCTCTTTGCCGGTTAGCAGTTTCGTTTGCATTTCAAGTTGGCTGAGCATCACCTGGCGGGCGGGGACCACGGCACAGCCGCGGACCTCGGCGTCATCGGCCAATCGGGTCTTGCGGGGCAGGGCGGTCAGGTCGAGGACAGTCATATTGGGTTTCAAGTAGCTGCCGTGAACGCCGGTTTCGCCAGAGCGGGCTTTGTCGCGGAGTTTTTCCTTTTCTTCGCTGCACACGATGAGCAGGTCGTGCATTGTGCTGTAGATCGCTTCGAACAAGATGTGGCGGCACTGAAAGATCTGAGCGGCCATCTGAGCCGCGCCGGCATCTCGGCTGGCGATGATTGGCACGCCGCCGCGTCGCTTGACGCCGTAGGCCATCGTGCGGGCCAGGGCATTCACACCGGCGATCACCACGATGCGGCCTTCCATCGGCTTGTCGGAACTCGCCCGAGTTCGCAGTGTGGCTTCCACGGCCGACAGGGCGGCACGCCAGAGTGTGTTGTAGCCGAGCCACTTTTCATCCTTGCGGATGATCACGTCGGCCGCCTCGGATTCCTTCGCGGCGTCTTCCGGCTCCTTGGCAATTTCGAGAATTGGGCCGCGATGCAGCGGGTCCACAATGACGCCGGCCAGTTTCGTGGCGTCGATGATTTTCTGGAACGGGGCCACCTTGCCCATCGGCAACGGCAGGCAGCGGGCCGGGAGACCCAGGTGTTTCAACGCTGCATTCAATGCGGCCACGGTCACGAATTCCGGTTCGTCGAACCCCGTGACCCCGATGAATCGCGTTGAGCGATCGATGTCTTTGTAATGATAAACCAATTCCAAGTCCTGCGCAGTGGGTTGGCCGGGATACGCCTCCATACCCCTTTCGAGCGCAGCGTAAGTCCACGGCGCCCCCAGCTTTTTGCCCAACACATTGAAGAGCACGCCCGGCTTGCCCAGTCCGACCACCACGGTTGGCTCGCGCTGCTTCGCCAGGATTTGCACGAGCGGCCACGCCTCCTCGACCGTGCGGGCCAGCGTGACCAGCTTAATGACGTCGGCATTTTTCTTTTGGGCGTCCTCGTAAATCTTCTGAATGTCGTGCGGGGTTTCGGTCAGGTTCGTGTAGCTGATCACCCGCTTGGCGGGCGGGAACTTGCGGATCTGGTCCGCGACGTCTGACTCAATTTCGACGTAATCGGCCTTGCTGATGATGCACTGGCGCAAGAGTGCGATGCGGTCCGGCTCGGTGCCCGACCAGTTGCCGCCGTCCTGCTGGCGACGGCAGCTCATGATGACCGGCTTCGGTTTGTTGGCCAGTATTTCTCCGATTTCCGGGGACTTGGAGAATTTGTCGAGCCGCACTTCGATCACATCGCACTGGCCGGCCGCGTTCATCATGTCGGCCAACGCCATCCGTCGCGATTCCTGAGAAATCGAGATGCAAATCATGACGCACCTGCCCTTGCGAACTTGAGAAATTGAATGAAGCTACGGCCGAATCGAGTTTCGTTATCGTTGGCCGTGCGATACCATTCTGGCCACACAGTGACGCTCACGCCAGTGGAAGACTGAACAGCCATGACTTTCACGCCTGATCCCCATCAAGAAGCCCGCCGCCGCGAGTTGTACGGCCTGCTCGGCGAGTTGCCCGATCGGAACCGGCCGATCACCGATCAATTACTCTCGCGAGAAACCACCGATCACTACGTACTGGAAAAACACCAATTCGATCTGAACGGTTTTGAACCGGTTCCCGCCTTTGTAGTCCTGCCGCGGCAGGCAAGATCGGACCGCATGCCCGCGGTGCTGTTCAATCACTCGCACGGTGGCAAATACAAGCTCGGCAAGGATGAACTGGTTCGCGGCAACTCGTATCTGCAGGAGCCGACGTACGCCGAGTTTTTCGCCCGACGCGGCTGTGTAACGATCGCGATCGACCATTGGCTGTTCGGAGAACGGAGCGGACGCAGCGAATCGTCGCACTTCAAGGAGATGTTGTGGAAGGGGCAGGTACTTTGGGGAATGATGGTGTACGACTCGCTTCGAGCCATCGATTATTTGGTGAGCCGCCCGGACGTGGACGCTAGTCGAATTGCCACGATCGGAATTTCGATGGGTAGCACAATGGCCTGGTGGACCGCCGCGCTGGACACGCGTGTGAAAGTGACGATCGACCTGTGTTGCCTCACGGAGTTCCAGACACTCATCGAGACCAAGGGCCTCGATGGACACGGTATTTATTACTACGTGCCGAGCCTGCTCAAGCATTTCACCACGGCCGACATCAACGCACTCATCACCCCGCGGCCGCACCTCAGCCTGGCCGGAAACAACGACAAATTGACACCTCCGCAAGGGCTCGACATCGTCGATCGCCAGATGAAGAAAATTTACGCCGCCCACGGCGCACCCGATGCCTGGAAACTGTATCGCGAAGACGTGGGCCATCAGGAAACGCCCGCAATGCGGACGGAAATCGAACGTTTTTTGGATCGATGGCTATGTTAGTCAGTGACGATCAATTGCCCGCGCATGATCTTGGGGTGCATCGAGCAGAAGTATGCGTACGTACCTGGCTCTGGGGCCGTGAACCGAAGCGTGGCGGACTCGCCAAAGGCTACGGGCTCGGTTCGCTTGTCCAGATCTGCGATCACCAGGTCGTGCTTCATGCCGCGGTCCTGGCTGCGAAGGACGATTTCTACTGTTTGACCGGATCGAACTCGCAGCGTGGGGTTCTCGACCATGGCCGACAGATTTCCCGAATCGACTCCCAGAAACGCCATCTGGTCCAGCACGATTTCGATGCGAACCGTCTGCATCGCCGATCGCGCCGCGACACCGGTCACAATGAGAACTAACAGACCCAACGCAATCGCCAGCGAAACTCCTGCCACGCTTTTTTTCTGTCGCATCGTCATGATTCAATCTCCTCGCCGATACGTCGGCGTCCCTGCCCCGGTTCGGTTACATTGCCACCAGTAATTTTGTGGCATACATGACTACAAATCCGGCAGCCAACCCGGCCAGATTCGGCAGTGGCGTGAGCACTCGTCGCAAGGCCTCGCCGCCAGCCATTTGTCGCACAATTTCAAAAACCACTTGCAGAATCGCTCCGGCCCCCACGGCCAAAAACACCAAGGACCAGAGCGTCGAATAGGTGAACCCACCAATGCACGCGCCGGCAATCGTCGGAGCACCGGCAATGAAACCCATCAGCACGAGTGCGGGAAATCCCGCCTTGATCCGCGCGAGCGGCGAAACGATCGCCAGCCCTTCGGTGACGTTGTGAATCATGAAGCCGACGACGAGCAACGTCCCCAGCGCGATTTCGCCGGCGTTGTACGAGGCGCCAATGGCCAGGCCCTCGCCCAGATTGTGCAGCCCGATGCCCACCGCGATCATGTAGGCCAGCGAGAGCTTGACCTGCAGTTCCCCGCGCGATCGAGCACGTTGGCGAAGCCACTCGCCGATTGCCATCAGAAGCAAAATGGTCCCGGCCACACCCATCACCAACAGGGCCGAGCCGCCGAAGACATCGGGCAGCTTGCCGACAAGCTCCAGCGCCTCGTGAATCGCGTCGACGGCTAGAAAAATCAGCAGCCCCACCGTGCCACACAGCAACACGTTGATACCGACATCCCCAAGCCGACGCACGAGCGGGTACCAAATCAGGCCGAGATAAACGGGAATGACTCCGACCAGTAATCCCAGCAGGGCAAACAAGCCGAAGAATGTCCAAGTCGGGCGCGGCGATTCGACCGCGACTGGTATCTCAACGGGAAACTTGACGCCATTGCGAGAGATCAACACGACTTCGTGCTTCTCGGCATTCACCCACGGGTAAGGCACGCGGACCACGGCGCGCTGCAAATGTTCGAGGGTGTTCGCTTCCTTGAGCGTCGCGGGCTCGAACTCGAAATTCCAGTACGCTTCGTCGACTTGAACCTGAGAAATGGTGACCTTGTCCGGACCGCCATTCACCACGTGCAATTCAATCATCCCCGGCGAGAGAATAGTTCGAGTAACGCTCAACTCTTCGATCGGCGGAAACCCCTCGCCTCGCAAAATCTTGGCCGGATCCCAAACGAACAACCCAGCGACGGCCACGACCAGAAGGATCAGCGGTGCGACCAAAAGCGCCCAGGTCGGAACGGAAACGGCCGATCCACGTTCACGCTCAGAAGTACTTGACGCACCGCTCATTTTCACACTCGTTTCAGCCTTGAACATTCACACGATCAAGTTCCGCAAGGAGCCGCCGGCTGTCCATGAACGGCTCCGCTGCAATGTTCTGCCAACACAATTTGCCTGACTTGTCGATCACAAATGTGCCATGCCCCAAATCGCGCTCCGGACGATTGACTCGGAAGGACTTTGCCAATTGTCCATCGAGATCAGCAGCCTGGCGGATACCGGAAACTCCCACCTTCTTCACCGTGGGTGTAACCAGCAGAATCTCAGCCCCCTTCGCTCTGATCGCAGCTGAATTGCGAACGAGCAATTGTGCCTGACCGACGCAGTGTTCGCATTGGCTCCCGCGACTAATCACCAGTACCAGATGATGCCTTCCCGCATAGTCCGCAAGGCTCACCGGCTTTCCATCCACATCTCGCAACGAAAATTTCGGGGCGTCCGAGTTCTTAGAGATTCCGGATGCGTCTGCAATCGTTTCACTGGCATCGATAGCCTCAAACACGCCCATCCAACCCAGCTCGGCAAATTCGCTTTGATGCGCGTGGAACATGTACTGCCCCGGCCAGCGCAGCCGAAATTCCAGAACCGCCCGCTCGGCCTGGCAGAGCATGACCGTGTCGGTGTGCTCCGAGGTCTCTAGCTTCGTTCCGGTACGAAACACGTCAAAGAACCCGGCGTGCAGGTGGAACGAGTTGACCGGATCGAATTCGGTGATGTTCACGAGATAGACCCGCACGAGCTGTCCCACTTTCACCGGGATCGGATGTCGCATGTAATGAAAGGCAACCGTATTCACGGCGTACACTTCGTTTTCCGCGTCGAAATCCGTATCGAACGCGTTCATCATCATCACGAACTCACGAACATCGTGATTCTCCGCGTAGTCCGGATTGCGCGAACGAGCCGCACTCTGAAGCGGGCCAGCGTATTCCGGCCGTCGCGGATCGGGATCGACGATGAAGACGCCATAGAGTCCCTTATGAATGTGTCGCTTCAGCGGGACCGAGTGACAGTGGTACAAGTGCAAGCCCACCGGGTCGGCCTCAAATTCGTAAATGAACTCTTCGTTTGGGCCCACGAATTGGTTCGGGAATGCACCGTCCATTTCATGCGGGTGCCAGCCGTGAAAATGGATCGTGTGCGGATGCGAACCCTGGTTAATAAATCGCACGCGAACCAAATCGCCCTGGGTGGCCCGGATCGTCGGGCCAGGGACCTGATTGTTGTAGGTCCAAGCCGGGAAATAAACTCCCGGGGCAAATTCGATTTCACGGTCCACGGCCACGAACTGATATTCGCGCAGCCGTGAACCATCCGGCCGCTTGGACTCACGATAGAACAGATTCGGATCCCAGCCCTCCCGCGCGGGAATTTCGCCCGGTAACAGTGCGGCATTCCACGTTGTCAGGTGCTTCACAGGGTCGAAGTACGGATCTGGGCTGATTTCTCCAACGGTACCAAGCCCACCCATGCTATGAGTATCAGCATGACCCGCCTTGTAAGTGCCCTTAGATTCACTGACATCCGGCGACTCAGAGCGACTCATTATGGCGGGCAACGCCATCGCCGCCCCAAGGCTACCTGCGCCCCCCGCTGCCAAGAACCCGCGACGGCTGGTGGATCTAACCGTTTGTTTGCGGTTTTCAGTTTCAGTTGATTTGTGACTCATGTGCTAACCACATTCGGCAATGCTATTGACTACTTGGCAAACAAACTGCGCCGGCAACTGGCTCAACCTGAATCGCGCTTGCAGCCTTGTGCCCTAAATGAATCTGTTCGTCCTTGAATTTGATCAATACCGGACCTTCAAACGGGCAGATTTCCACAAGCCTTACCTTCGCGCCAGGGACCAAGCCCAGTCGCTCGATGTACTGAAGCAAGTCGTGATCTTCATGGCTTACTCGTCTCACTACGAAGTCGCCTCCCGGTGTTGCGGTCACCAAACTCGGCCAATCCTGATCGTTCACCTGACCCTCACGCGTCGGGATCGGCGAACCTTGAGGGTCAGAATCTGGAAACCCCATTTCAAGATCGATCAAATGTTCCAGCTCTTCTGAAATGAAGTGCTCAAGAATCTCAGCCTCTCGATGTGCTTGCGTCCAATCCATTCCAAGCCGCTGCACGAAAAACGACTCAAGCAAGCGGTGGTGGCGAATAATTTCTAATGCCACCTGGAGCCCTTTGGAGGTCAGTTCGGCCCCCTGTCGAGGTGTGTACGCGACGTAACCATCCTTCGAAAGTCGCTTAAGCATCCCCGTGACCGTGGCGGGGGCTACCTCAAGTGCTTCCGCCAACTCATTGGTGAGTACCGTTTTCCCAGGCCTTCGAAGCCGGTAAACCGCCTTCAGATAGTCTTCGGCCGCGGGAGTTAGACTAGCTTCGGTCATTTCCACTTCCAATTTCATTTGAACTAATTGATAGCAAATAATAACTCGACAAGATATTTAGGCAAGCCTAAATTTATTTTTAATATCAACTACTTTCAAAAACACACCAATGCCTGTGGGTTCTTCGAACATCGGACGACTAGTAAAAATAACAAGTCTAGATATATTGGCTAAACTGTATGACTATCTATGACCGAATTAACACGGTGACATACCAGTTGGTTTTTGGCTTTGTGATATTCAACCACAACCTGTTGCGAGATGATGCATTCCGAGGTTTTACCACCAATGGTAACCAGTCGGTGTGAGGTTCGCCGCTGGGCCATAAAGCTAGACGCAGTTGCGATATGCAGTTTGGGATTGGGATTTGAAAAGGTTGTACAACCGTTCCCGGCATGAGTGATGCGTTTGATCGATCACCAACTGGGGTCATGATTCGCATCTGGATGCTTTAGTGCCGCAGAAACAAGTACTTTCGATTCACGAGGTCACGATGAAGACTTTGCTCCACAGCTTGTTCTCGATGTACACCAAGGCTCACAGCAAGAGACGGTCGGTCAATCGAAGGATACCGAATATTCGTGGGTACATTGAGGAGTTCGAAGATCGAATCGTTCTGTCGCCGATGATTGCACCGCTTAGTGACTTAAACGGCGGCAATACGATCATCAATGTTCCCGTCGGCAAGACGTTTCAATTGCCGATCGACGGATCGGACACGGTGGGATTGAATGAAGCCTTAACGTATTCGGTCTTCAACAACTCGAATCCGGGAAATGTGGCGGCTCAATTTGCACCCACGGCCAATGACAGCCTCCGGATGACCGTGACAGGCAATGGATTCTCCGGCGACTTAATCCTGCAGTTGTTCGAAGATCTGACTCCGCTAACCACCGCCCGGATAATCGCGCTCGCGACCGCGCAAGTTCCGGGATTCAGCTACAACAATCTAAGATTTCATCGCGTCGTTCAGAATTTCGTCGCGCAAGGTGGAGATCCTGCCGGGAACGGCTCGGGAGGTACTGGGACTGACTTCGCCGACGAGTTCAACTCGCTCTTGTCGTTCATCGGCTTCGGGCAGTTAGCGATGGCCAATGGTGGCGACGACGACAATGACTCGCAATTCTTCATCACCGATGTTGACCTGGCGGTTGGAAGCACGAACGCCGCGCTACGGCCACCCCAACATTTGAATTTCAACCACACGATCTTTGGCCAATTGACGGAAGGGTTCACCACCTTTGTACAACTCATTGCAACGCCCGTTAACGGCGAAACACCGGCAACACCTGTGGTCATGAGTAACGTGGGCGTTTTCAATGATATTCAAAATGCGGTCTTGCGGTTGACCGCGCAAGGGCCCGCCGGATCGAACTCCACGATCACTGTTCGCGCAACCAACTCCCTGGGCGAGACTGTAGACCAGACGTTCACGATCAATATCGTCAACGACACTGATACAGGTCAGGCGCCAGGAGCGGGGACAACGGTGATTGATGACCGTCCGTTTCTGGAAGTGCCTGCGAGCCCGTTCCCGAATCTGATTTCGCCTTTGACCACCAACGAAGATACGCCCATCACGATTCCTGTAACCGAATTGGAGACCACGGGAAACCTGACCGTACACATTCGTACGGGAGCGGTCAGCGACGCAACGAATGCAACGATCGACAGCGATAATGTTGCCAATCTCACCGTGACCATTGACCAGCAAACTCGGGTGATCACGATCACGCCTGCCGAAAACTTCAACTCGGCTACCCCGATCGACTTCCTGCTCACGGTTCGTGACGCCACAAATCGAGGCGGTGCGGCGAACGATCGCAGTCAATACGACACTCAGCGGATCCGGCTCACGATCAACTCGGTGAACGATGCACCGGTTGCCACCGGTGGCGAAGGCTTTTTCCAAGCGGGCTCCACAACCGAAATTCCCCTGACGGGTGCTGACGGCGATCCGGATGTCGCACAGACATTGACATTCCAAGTCGTGCAACAACCTCTGCACGGGACCGTCGTGATCAACAATCAGACGGCCACATTTACACCGACTCCAGGTGTTAACTTCCTAGGGGCCGACTTCTTCACCTTCCGGATCATGGATAATGGTGGCATCGCGAACGGCGGCGTGGACTTGAGCCAGCCGGCCACCATAAATCTCGAATTTGATCCGGCGACAGCGACGGTCCAGGGAAACATGTTCGTGATCGTTGGCAGCGAGATTGCAGACATCGTTGACATCCTGCTCAACGCCGCGGGCGACGCCTTGGAAGTGACGATCAATGGCCGCACGATCGAAGACGTGGCGACCGATGGCCTGAACGTGATCCGGGTTCTCTCGCTCGACGGCGACGACGACATCAATATAGACACGGACATAGAGATAACGACAGACATCGCGGCCGGCCGCGGCAATGACCTCGTCACCAGCGGCGACGGGTTCGACCGTTTGCGCGGCAACCAGGGCGACGACACGCTGGAAGGAAACGGCGGCGACGATCAGATGATCGGCCAGCGTGGCGACGACTCGATGCTGGGCGGCGACGGCGACGACAGCATGAAGGGCGGCCGCGATGACGACGAAATGGAGGGCGAAGACGGCAGTGATCGGATGGATGGAAACGCCGGCAATGACGAAATGCTCGGCGGAGACAATCGCGACCGCATGCAAGGAAACAGCGGCGACGACACGATGGATGGTGAGGACGGAAACGATGTGCTCAAAGGTGGATTCGGCAGCGATAGCCTTTCCGGAAGTGACGGCGACGACAAGCTGATCGGCGGCCCACAGTTCAGCGACGGCGGTGGGCGACAGGACGGCAATGACACAATCGATGGCGGCGACGGGGCCGACACGTTGCGCGGCGGCGCCGGCGACGATGATCTGAACGGAGGCGAAGACGACGACCCCGATGTACTCAGGGGCGGTGAAGGTGAAGACACGCTCGAACGGATCTTCGCATTTGCAGATCCAGGGAGAGCCGGGATGGCCACATTCGATCTCCCCGGCGCTCCACGAACCCACCCGCTCAATCCAGGTACAGACGGCATCGTCGGCACGGCGGATGATAATGATGTTCTGCTTGATCCGGCCCATACGGCAACACAGACTACGGCGGTAGATTACACGGGCTTCTCAAATCCGCCGACCTACGGCCCGCACCACGCCAGTCCATTGGATCCCGTGGGTGTGATCGAAACCGAGCAACCCGATGCAACGATAGTACACAATCTCGAACACGGCCAGATTTGGATCAGCTACGATCCGGCAAACGTGAGCACGGACGAAATCAACAAATTGACCGAGTTGGTTCGAGATCTGGACATGGATGACGAGTTGGTGCTGACGCCGCGTGCGGCAAATGACGACGATCGTCCGATTGCCGTGGCGTCTTGGGGACGACTCTTGAAATTGGTGCGATTCGACGGCGACGCAATTCGGCGATTCATTGGCCGAAATGTCGGAACCGGCCTCGAATAGATTCGACGATAGGGCAGAGATACGAACGGGAACAGCGAAGGGACACGGAGACCCGTCTTCAACGAGAAGACGGGTCTTTCTTTTTTTGAGGCTCGGCGCTGGGAATGTGAAAGGTGAATTCCTATGCTGTGGTCATTTCCTTCCTAAACTTTCGCAAGTTTGGAGGTGATGCGCAGGTGACCGACAGGGTTTGGTTGAAACTTTTTTTTCTGCTTGCCTTGATCTCCATCGTTCTTGCGGGAACCGACGGTCAGATTGTTGATGACCTTCTCCGGCCGCCGAGCACCCTCCCGGCGGACTTGCCCAAGCTTCCACCACTGCTTGTGTCCAATGACGGGCAGCCTATCCGGCAAGCCGCTGCATGGAAATTGCGTCGTTCAGAACTTCGCAATCAATGGCTCGATTTTCTAGGCCACTTTCCGAAAGAAAAATCTGAACTGAAGGTGGAGTGGCTTGAGAAAGAGCAGCTTGATGGCTTCGTGCGGCAATTGGTTCGGTATCAAGTGGAGCCGGATGTTTGGGTGAAGGCCTATTTGCTCCGACCGGTGCCAGCCTCGGATCAACCGAGGGCGAAGTTGCCCGCGATGGTAATTTTCCACCAGACGACGAACGAAACGATCCGCTCGCCGGCGGGGCTGGATGACAGGCCGGAGTTGCACATGGGAGTCCAACTTGCACGGCGCGGTTATGTCGCCATTTGCCCGCGCTGCTTCATTTTTCCGCGTGGTAAAGACTTTGCCGATCGCGTTCGCGAGATGCAGCAGTTGCACCCGACGTGGAAGGGCATGGCCCGCATGACTTGGGACGGCATCCGAGCCGTGGACGTTCTGGAATCACTGCCGTATGTCGATAGGGACCGCATCGGCGGGATTGGTCATTCGCTAGGCTCGAAGGAGGTCATGTTTGCCGCCGCGTTCGACGAACGGTACAAGGTCGCCGTGGCCAGCGAAGGGGGCGTCGGACTGACGTTTTCCAATTGGCATGATGTGTGGTATCTCGGAGCCGACATCCGCAAGCCTGACTTCCCACTCGAAAATCATCAGATTATCGGGCTCATTGCCCCGCGAGCATTCCTGCTCTTGGCCGGCGAATCCGCCGACAACGATCGAAGCTGGGCATTTATCGACGCCGTGTTACCGGTCTACAGCATGCTTGGTGCCGAGCCGAATATTGGCTGGTTCAATCACCGCGAAGGGCATCGCTTTTCACCTCGGGCTCAAGACGTGGCGTATCGGTTTGTAGACCGCGTGCTGAAGGCGGATTGATCTTGTTGAAGTTTTTACCGCTTAAACTCAAGGATTCCAAATGCCTGCGGTGAATGAAAACTGCGACAGCGGGGAGGGTTCCAGGCGAGGTACGCACGCGGCGAGACGGAGTCATCGCAGCGGTAGAGGTTGATTCGCCAGCGGGTGCCCGACTTTACGTCGCCGCGGCCGTCGATTGCGGCCAGCGGGATTTTCATTTCGCATGACCAATAATGTTTTTCGGGGAACAGTTTCGTCGCGTGTTTCCAACCAGAATCCCATGCCGCGTCCACTTTCTTGGTACGGCGGTCGATGTCCAAGTCGATCCAGTCATTATTCGGGGCCACCTCGAATTCTTTGTAGGCGTCGATGTTCTCGTGGTCCGCGCCGACGAACACCTCGACCACGTCCTTTTCCCACAATGCCCAGCGCTCTTCGGACTGCGGTGGATCGTAAACCGTCAACTTTTTGTAGCTACAAATGAACGCGAAATAAAGGTACTTGTCGCTCCAAGCCGCCTTCACATATGTGGTAAGCCCCGGGCGCCGAGCCCCATTCACTGAATTGCGATCAAATTGCACTCCTCTGGCGTGGCTCCACACCCACCTTTGCCTATCGCCATCCGGCTCGAAGTCGTGGTCGCCAATGTAATATGCTGTCAGCACAGGCAGCGCTTCGTCGGCGAAACCAGCCGGCAGCTTCAAGCCCGGAATCAGTTTCACCGCGTTCGCGTAGTACACCTTCTTCAATACGTCGTCGGGCAGATGGATGCCGTAGATGTACCAGCGGCCGGTGGTCGGCACCTCGGTGGGCATGTAGCGGAAGTATTCGTCCTCGGTTTCGAAGAAACGGAAGTATGGACTGTAGACCGGAATTCCCGGCGAGTAGGCCCCGGGTATCGCGTCGGTCCCGAACAGGATGCGATCGGCGTATTTCATGAAGAACCGCCGGGCGGTGTGCGGCTGCCGGCCCAGTTCGGCGATTCGCTCGGCCGTTTCGACGTACAGGTTGGGGTACTTCTCCAGGCATGCGGCAACGTATTGCAGGTCTTCGGCGTGGTTCAGCATGTGGGCGGCAATGAAATTGGTTTTCGGGTGCCGGGCGACGACGCGATTGCGTGCCTCGAGCAGTTCAGCCTGTGTTGGATAATCCTTGCCGAAGAAATGCCAGTTCGGGTGCCGGGCCAGCTCTTCGTAGCGTTCGTTGGTCGGGTCGAGCGGCACGAAGAACGCCGCCGGGTCGCTGGTGTGAATCAAGACGGGGATTCCCAATTCGCCGCACTTGGCCCAGATCGGATCGTAGCGCGGGTCATCAACCGTGATCAGTTTCCCATCCTTGTCGCGATAGTAGAGTCCGTGCGTCTTGTGAATTTTCAGTCCGCGTGCCCCGCGGCGATGGGCGTCGTCGAGTTTCTCGGCCATCCAACTTCCGAAGTCG
>Ga0247727_10005072_pt1 | contig 27152 bp, 20 predicted proteins | sample WisWelCaveWW1625_FD_202498 | JGI IMG/M metagenome (GOLD analysis project Ga0247727, IMG submission 202498) | Biofilm microbial communities from Wishing Well Cave, Virginia, United States - WW16-25 | ecosystem: Environmental > Aquatic > Deep subsurface > Groundwater > Cave microbial mat | place...
TAATCTGCTCTTCACTGAATCGCTTCCGTTTCATCTTGGCTCCTTGTGGCTCGCGCCACTTTATCGGCCAAGACTCACTCTGCAAACTGTCCAGTTTCAGGGGGCAAGGTCACCCTTCCTTGCGTTCGGATGGATTCGGCATCGTGCGGAAATCTTCCGTAGAGTTCGGAACGTTGCCGAACGCTTCTGCATCATGCGGAACGCTTCGGAACGGCTGTGAATGGGGGAGAGAAGACATTACGATGGGCGACGCAGCTAGAAGGTTATGCACAGGGACTACTCGGGCCGCGTATGTGATAATTGTAGCATATGGAGCCAATTGGGAAAATCCTCCGGGAAAGGAATATCGAACTAGACACGCTGGATCCAGTCACGCGTGAGGGTTTTACCCAAGTGCCGAACTTCGTACTGAAACACCCCGATTTGTCCGTGGGTGCGAAGCTCTCTTATGCGATGTTCTTAAGCTACGCGTGGCACAACGATTCCTGTTTTCCCGGCCAAGACCGCCTCGCTCATGACATGGGCATGAGCCGGCCCAGAGTGACCCAGTTTGTTAGTGAACTAAATAAGCTGGGGTTCGTGACCGTTCAACGTCGCGGACTCGGGAAGACGAATGTTTACACGATCCATTTCCAAGTTAATGGCCCCCGGGAGTCCACGCGCCATCCTCGTCCACAGAACCCACAGATGTTGACCGGCCAACATCTGGAAGTTGAACCGCCAACCTTCAGCGGTCAGCAGGCCAACATCTCTCTATAGAAGAATATTCAGATGAAGAATATACAGTACATACCCACGGTGGAAAAAACGGTCTCACTACCTGTGGATAACTCGTTGCCGATCGTAGCGCTGGCCTTGCTCGCGTTATGGTGCGAGCAGTCCAGACCCGACTCGCGCCTCACCACACAACAACGCGAAACCCTGCCGATCATCGCGTTTTGATAGCGCAAACAAGCACTCAAACGGACGACGCCCTCATCGACCTTCGTTCATCGGATGGTTCTCTGGAAATCCGCGTGTGCGACGCAGAATTCAAGCCGGTCGCTCAAGATTACCGATACGTACGGCAGGAAGTGCAAGACCAGTTAGTTGAGGGCGTCCACAAATTTGCGGAATGTGGGCGAGTCGCTCAACAACTTCCTGGCTGCTTGTTTCAACAATTCGACATCTTGCGGGGCTACGTGGAAGCTTGTGGAGATCGCCTTCAAACGCTTGCGTATTTCGGGGTCCTTCATCTTTTCGAAGCTTAATTCTATGTCGTAAAAATCCACGTCGGGAAGCGTTTCGGGCCACTTCACATCGGGACAGACCTCCTTCATGCGTTCAATTACGGCAGTCTCAGTCTGTTTGTCTTTGCGAAGCTGGTCTATCTGCTCGCTAAGCGAGTCTATGGTGTCGAGTGAATAGTTGTCCATCGGTGCGGAGATGACAGTTGATAAGACCCCTAGCACTCCCGGGGCTCGCTTATGCCTGTCCCAGTCCGCGCTACCGCCCGGTTTTGCGTTCACGGTGATTATGGCCAGCTTCTTTACTCTCCTGAGGTTGATCCTCCTTAAGATGCTGTCCTGGCCGTCGGTAGAAAGAAGCGCGCGAGCCGGCCCACGAAGACCGATGTTGTCGGAAATGCCGCCGTCAAGCAGGTGGATGTAAGGTCGGTTGGTCGCATTCTCGTACGAGTGGGCAAGAGTCGCGATCTTGTATCGACGACTGTTCTCATCAGAATCCTCCAGTCCCATTGTGATCCAAAGCGGCTCTTCGAAATCAGGGCGATGCGCGTAATTCTTAAGGGTCAACGGACTTAGCAGAACGGGGAACGCGGAAGAAGCAGCTACAGCCCGTGCCAGTGGATAGCTGCCCAAATCAGAATACAGTAAATCGAACTGTTCCTGAGTGAACTCAAACCGCGAGCCCATCGACATATCTGTTGCGTTGATTACGACAAATGGCCGCTTCCCATTGGCAACCAAGTCCTGATACGTGTGCCGCTTGAAGAGAAGGGCATCATAGTATTCCGCCGCAAGGTCGATCCGATCGAAGTAGGGTGAGGCCAATCTTGGCCAGTTGAGGGGGTTCAGCACGCGCAGCCCAAGGGCGAGTTGCACATTTCTTTTGAGAAATTCTTTGTCGAAGTCGTCAAATAGACGATCCCCATACAGAGCGTAGTAGGCGGCGGTGAAGCTCCCGCCGGAAACGGAAGAGATGATGTCCACTTCATCGAGTAATCGTCGCTTGGTCCCTCCGTATGAAATTTGAGTAGCCGCCAGTTCTTCCATCGCGCCGTAAGAGAACGCTGCTGCCCTCGTCCCTCCGCCAGAAAAAGACAGGACTACGAAAACTTCGTCAGAGCTCGACGAGTTTGTCTGGAGATTACTTAAGCGGTAACCCGTGCCTTTGTCGTATCGAGTAAGGCTAAGGTTCTCGTATGCGCAGCCCGTCCAGAGCGCCACACAGCAGACTGCAACATAAAGCTCAAACCTTCTCAAAGATCACCTCCATCGGACTGGCAGGTGTTGTATCTTTGACCACTGGTTGCCGCCATTTCGGTTTGTAGTTCTGAGGCCCACTTAACTGAAACCGGTGCGTGCCCTTTTCAACCATCAACACGTTGCCGGTGTATCCACTAGTTTCGCCATCGATAACGATCTCTCTTCTTTCCGGGTAGGTAACGATGACGTGTTCCATCAGATGCTCCCAATCGGACTGCTGCAATCACCCTAGACGCTGTAAATTCGCCACCTTTCGCCAGGGAGCGAAAGGATTAGATACATCCTCAAATGCCGGCAAAAGACTTGGATGATGCCTTAAGATCACTTCCTTCATCCGTGTGTTGCAAATCCAATCCAATCCCGCTCTGGTGTAGTACTCCTCACGATAATCTGTTGTAAAGAAACGGTCACTCTTGAGGCGGCGAGAGGCCATCAAAATAAAAATGCGGAAGGCCGTATCGCTAAAGCCGAAGCGGTCTGGCAATGGTTCGCAGAACATGCCGACCATCGTGTCCACGGCTTCAAGGTCATCGCAGTATACATCCTTCAGTTCCTCGGCGAGTACCTCGTCCCCGTTGGCCAACTCCTTCCAATCACGGACCGGCTTTTGTCGCAACTGACGGCGGAATTCATTGTAGCGAGGCACACCGCGCTCGCGATCCCGGAGGATGTCCACGGCTGCAAGGTCGAGAACTTGCGGGACGCCTGTCGCGTCCGGCGGCAGGGTCAATTCACGGAGGAACTTTGGATAGTTCTTAATCGTAATGCGCCCCGGATTTGATGTTCCAAAGCTGTAAATCGCATCCTCCATCGTCGCCCCGCCGCGAGTGATTGGCGACCGCGATCTGTCAAAGACGATGTCGTCCATGGTGTAGACTCCAAGTTGTTCTCCAGTCTTGTGACTCCTGATCACCACCTGTTCCGGAATAAGCGGATGCAACCGATACACGGCTGCGAATTCCTCCGTGAGTGCGTATGGTGCGCCGTGATGATCGGTCTCGGAGAGAGGAATTCCGGTCATGAATTCCCTCATACCCTTCGGAAAGCGATCCGCCCATTCGCGAGCAGTGCTTTCGTCGCAGAAATGACCTAGGAGTCCCATCCAGTTGGCATCCAACGCCGGCTGGATGGACGGATGGCCAAGAATACCAGGCGTCCACTCGACAGTGTGAATCTTTGCCATGATCGCACAATTGACGAGTCTGGCTTTCTCGAAAAGATCGTCGCCGGAGATCTCGGGCTCGCTGGCCTTGATGTGATCGCAGATTGCGTTGTGTTCCTTCGCGAAAAGCGTGTGCAGAATCTCGAGCCCAAGCCACCAGTTATCGGTGAAGCCAGTGATCGGAAGCTTCGTACTTGGGTCGATCCGAAGAAAACCTTCCTGATTGAGGTAAAGCTTCCCGTGGGGGCACGTCTGTCCTGTGTCCGGATTTGTTCTCAAACTACTCGTCTCGTCCGCACATTCGCCATAGACTTGGGAGCCGTCCCACCACTGAGGGTCCTCGTTGCGATAGGCCGGGTATTTCGTGTCCAAAGGGGTGACTTTATCCGGGTCCGGTTTCGTCTTGGGAATGACCATCTCAGGTTGCTTCCAATCGCCGGCTTGTGGAACACAAAGCATCATCTTGGAATTCGGATTGGCATTGCGAGCCTCTTTTTCATGTCCAAACCAATCGTGCACTTGAAACTGAATCCACGCAGCTGCCAGAAGATTGAGAGTTTCCGCGGGCTTGAATTCGTCGCGCGCGAGGAGTTTCTGGCTGACCAGAAGAGGATTTGGCTGCATCAGTTTGCCCGCATCTGGAGCTGTTATATCGCGCGGCACATTTCGGCCGAGACGCGATCGACGACATCCCATCGCCGGATATTGTAGATCATTTTGCGTTCCGCTCTCCGTCCGCATCATCTTCCCTTCCGGCGTAGCATGAAATGGAGATTCAGGCTTTGGTATGGTGAGATCGCCATCCGTATCGTGAAGGTTGTGTCTGCGTAATTCCACACGCAGGGCGTAGAGGTTCCACAACCCGAGCAACTTGGGGAATGGCAGTTTGTGCCATTGCCAGCGGAAGAGACAATTCAAGATACGAAAAACGATCACTGACAGATCCTCGACCAGCCTTACAACGAATCCATGTTGATGCGTGTACCGTTTGTCGCTCATATGACGCTCCTTCAGGTGTCGCGCATGCGCTCGCCCGCCCAACGAACCCTCCGCAGGTTTCGTCTAGCGCGCTACGGAAGAAAAACTCTGCGACGACACCCATCAGGGGTGCGGTTGTCCGCCGTCGGACAATGCAGCCTGACCCAGATACTTTCGATTGATAAAATCTGCCGACTCGGCTGCCTCATTGGCGGCCCGTCGCGTGACGGTTGGCACCGTAGCCCCAGGAAACCATCCGAAATTACGCACATTCCACGAGCGGCCTGCGGGCGATTTTTCCGGCAATACGGCATCGGCCACACCAGAGACACCCTCTGGCAGTCGGAACGCGATCCCGGGAGACACAGACACAAAATTGAGATCGCGGCCCCGTGTGGTCTCCGTATGACAGCTCACGCAATCAGCATTGAATGTATTACGGCGCTGTGGATTGGCGATGAGGTCGGCCACATCGCGAAGTTTCATACCGTTGAGAACTGTATTGGTGGCTCCCGCGAAGAGCGGCGCGTCGCTGCGTTTTCTGAGCGCGTCGTCTGGCTCGCCAAAGAGTAGAGCAGTGCTGATTCCCTCACCAGTTTGCGCATCAATCTGCGGCGCAGGTACGACTGGGGGACCGCCCCGGAAGATTAGCATCTGACTCGTTACAGACGCTGTGAGGGATGTTTCGCTTGCTCGCGGCGTAGCAAATCCACCCACGGTCCGGGGAACGAAAGGACCATCTGGTGTCCTGGCCACTGAGAAGAAAATCCATGGTTCCGGACTCTGAATTCCCATGAATGATACGACCTGAAAGCGTTTGCGGCTAAGATGGGTCTTCAGAAAATCTCGGAGGCTTTCGCGAAATCCGGGAACGTTCGACCTGAACCCCGGATGCACGTCGAGAGGCCCTCTCGTTGAAACGTGTGCTGACTCCACCAAAGCCTTTGTCTTTTTCAGATCATTAACAATTGAGCGGAAGGCATCTTCGTCAGGCCGAAAGAACTGCGGATTTCCATTCGTGGAGGATAGGACAAAGTTGAACACGACGTGTGCGGCGAAATCATGCACTTCCACTACCCCGTCACCATTCACGGTGACCGGTTGGACGATCAGGCGAACTCCGGGGATTTCAGGGACCTTTGCCAGCATGCCGGGACTGGCACCAAGAGATGCCGGATTCACTCGAATGCCAGCTACCTTCCATGCATGTAGGTTCGTCAATGCAGGATTCGGAAACGTAATCTGTGAGTGACCTATCCGCACATTCAGCGCCGTCGCTATGACCTGCTGGAAGAGGTCCTCTGGCCAGACCTTCGACACCCCATCGGCAAGCGTATCGTCCATCGATATCAGCGCGTCCACATCCGCTTTGTTTTTGGGCACCGGCCAGAGGAAGGATACGTCATTGACGTCAAAGCTGACTACTGATGAAACCTCGTTCGTCGCCTTAGCTACTTGAGATAAGACCAAGGGAAGGCTTGCGGCGATTATTACCGCAAATCGAACATGTGCCTTGATTCTGAACTTTGGGCTGAGGTTCATGAATTCCTCCTACTACAGTCTGTTAACTTCGCAGCAGTTGACTCGTTCTGATCCTTTTCTCTTAGACTGACTCGCGCAACAGGACGCGGCTCGCAAACAAGTCCACAACAGGGTGGCAAACAGGGCTGACGGGGCCGAACACGCTCCTCTTAAGACAATTCGTACGGCATTCAAATCCTGTGTGTCAAGAGTTTCACGGCCCTTTGCCCTGGCCCCTCGATCAGAATTCAACGCGATGCTCAGCAACCGATCTGACTCTCTTACAAACTCGGGGGCCTTGATGCACTGTGTTTGGGGATTTGTCGGTAGTGGTACAGTTTGAAGTAATCTACTTGTGCCAACCACCAGCAAGCTACGAGCTTCGTTTCCGCATCCAACGCCGTCCACGTCCAAACGTCGCTATAGTTTTCAACGACTGTCAACTAACTGCGTTCGTCGTGTCGCGACGCACCTCTACAAACACCCCTTGTTACATGATATGTAGGGGTTGTCGAACTTTGACATGTACGAGCACGGCTTAACCGCCGGCCACTCGCTCCCCCAACGTGTGTCGTGCTACCGCCCGACTTCGCGCTTTTTCCATTCGGCCTATCGGGAGTGTCCCTGCCTAACCGTCCGGGTCCACTCAAAAAGCGCGAAGTCGGGCGCTAGCGGGCGGATCGCCCTGCCCGACACACGTTGGGGGAACTGGCTCTGAGAAAGAGGAAAACGTGTTGCGCGACGCGCCTTACTTCGCGCTTCCCCATCGCGACCACTACAACCATGGAAAAAGCGCCCGCAGCTAAAATCCACGCGGGCTGGTATAATGACTGGTGTTCGACCTCACGGCCAGCTGCCATTACCTCACCGACTCGTTCCAAAAGCGTTTGTCGATGTTCATCTACGGCGAGCCAGCCTACTCGACACGGGGCTGAAACTGCGTAGCAGGAGTGGCGGTTGGCCCTGATGCCATGAACCAACCAATTTACATTGCACAACGTGACACTTGGGGCGCAGAACCTACGCCGTTTGAACTCAGCGCAGCCGACCGCCGCCACCACGTGTACATCATTGGCAAGACAGGCGCCGGAAAGACCACGCTGATTCGCAATCTGCTGGTACAAGACATCGCTGCCGGTCACGGCGTCGGACTAATTGACCCGCATGGCGACTTGGCCGATGAACTTCTAGACCACATCCCGCCATGGCGTGCCGACCACCTAATCTATTTCAATCCGGCCGACCTCGACTTCCCCATCAGCCTGAACCTGCTCGCCAACGTCCCGGCCGATGACCGCCATCTCGTAGCGTCCGGAATGATCAGCGCCTTCAAAAGCATCTGGCGCGACTCATGGGGACCACGTCTGGAATACATCCTCTACAACGCGCTTGCCGCGCTGCTCGAATGCCCCAATACCACTCTGCTGGGTGTAAACCAACTGCTCACTGATCCGACCTACCGCCGCTGGGTCGTCAACCAAGTCCGCGACCCGTTCATCCGGGCGTTCTGGACGGACGAATACGATTCCTATGATGCGCGCTTCCAACGCGAAGCGATCGCGCCCATCCAGAATAAGCTTGGCCAGTTTCTGCTCAACCCTGTCCTCCGCAACATGCTCGGCCAGGTGCGCAACCGGGTCGATTTCCCGTTCATCATCGACAATCAGCGCATCTTCATCGCAAACCTCGCGAAAGGTTCCTTGGGGCATGACAAATCTAGCTTGCTCGGTTGCCTCCTTACGTCACAGTTCCAACTCGCCGCCATGCAGCGCGTCACCCAAACGGAATCCGACCGCCGGGATTTCTACCTGTTCATTGACGAGTTTCAGAACTTCACCACCGACGCGTTCACGTCGATACTTTCGGAGGCTCGTAAATATAGACTCTGTCTGACGCTGTCTCATCAGTATATCGAACAACTCGCCATTCCGACGCGGCAAGCTGTGTTCGGGAATGTGGCAACCCTCGTCTCCTTTCAGGTCGGATTCGCCGATGCAGAAGCCCTGGAGAAGGAGTTTGGGTTGTCGTTTGCTGCGCAGCATTTTATCGACCTCGACCGGTACGAGGTGCTCGCTCGAACTCTCAATGAAGGGGTGCCGATTGAACCGTTTCGGGGAAAATCATTCCCTCCCATCGAAAATCGAATCGGTCGACGAAGAAAGCTGATTCAACACTCTCGCACACGGTTCTCCACCCAGCGAAGCATTGTCGAGAAACAACTGGGGCGGTGGATGAATCGGTTGGCAACCTGACCTATGCCGGATTATGCGGCGGCCGTGACACTTTGTTGCAAAACGTAATTGTAGACCCGTTGCGCGGCGGTTTGTTTTTCGTCTGTGGTATACGGAGGAGATGGCAGGACTTGATAGAGATGATCCACAATTTCGGACTCGACCAAAGCTTTTGTTTGTTCCTTCTCAGTCCACCGCTCCAGCGGTGCAACGATCCTTCGAATTGAGGCGAAAAGACTGCGGCTGGCCTGTTTGACTCGCTCCCGCGCCGCTTTGCTCAGCTTGTCTTTACTCAGTAGATCGAACAGCGCAAGCTCTCCTTCACTCAAGCCCTCCTCAGTCGCCCGGCGCTGTTCGGCGTCGAGACCCTGGATAAGATCCGCTAGCCTCGCAAACGTGTCTTCGATGGTGACGCGGTCTTTCTCGCGATTGTAGTCCGCGACGATCTCACAGTACTTCTTGTAGTAATCCATCCGTCGCGGATTCTGCTGGAGCATCTGCCGCAGTTTCTCCTCCACAATCTGCCGGATGTCCTGTAGCGCCGATGATTTTCGCTTCACCTTCTTGGCAAACTCATCCCGCAACTTCTCCAGATTGACCCGACTCAGATCGTACATCTTGGCGTCCATCTGGTCATCACCGGGCGCTTGGGCGCGGATGGCTTCGTTGACAATCCGGTGCAACTCCTTCAGCAACTCCGTCACATCCGCCGTATCGCGCCGTTCTTGCAACTTCTTGTAGATGGCTTCGAGGTTGTCATGCCGTTCTGCATACGTAAACGCTGACGGCTCCATAATCAGCGCCTTGAACCGAGTGAAGACCTGCCGGGCCATAATCTCGAATCGCCGCTTTGATTCGTCCGATGTGTACACGGCCTCGACGGCGTCAGCCAGTGCCTGAATCTTTGTGAAGCCTTTCGCTCTGACCAACCGGGCACAATTAAATCCCAATCCCTTCAAATGGTTTTCCGTCTCCTCGATGGCTGACGAGAGCGCCTGGACGCGCTCCTCAATTGGTGCAACGACTTCCTCTTCACCACCAGTTTCGTCGCCGAGCGCATACTGCGCCAGTGCTTCGCGCAGACTTTTGAGCATGCCGTTGTAATCCACAATCAACCCAAAATCCTTGCCGGGGTATACGCGATTCGCCCGCGCGATGGCCTGCATCAACGTGTGCGCCTTCATAGGTTTGTCGATGTAAAGCGTCGAAAGACATTCCACATCGAAGCCAGTCAGCCACATCGCGCAGACAATGGCGACGCGGAACGGATGCTCTGGCGTCTTGAACGCGGTCTCGACATCCACGCGCTTGTCGCCGACCTCGAACCCCTGATTCATTCGCATACGATGTGGAATGATATTCACGCCCCACTTCTTGAAATCGGCAACCTCATTCTGCCCTTCACTGATGATAATTTCGACGATAGTCTCTTCCATCCACTTCGCCTGACCTGCGAGCCATTCGCGCTTGGCGCTGGTTTTCTCTTTTGGAATAGCCGCGCGCACGCGTTTCAGTTTCTTCTTCCACAAGGGAATGGCACGCTTGTACACCCGCCCGCAGGTGACCTTGTCGATGCAGATGAGCATGGACTTGCCGGACTCCCAGCGGGTTGTGCAATGCTCGACAAAATCGGCGGCAATCTTGTCGAGCCGGTCATCGGCAGTGATCACTTCGTAGTCCTGTCCGAGCAGCTTCTCCAACAGCGCTTCCTTATCGGGATCGAGTTCGGCCTTGGCGATCGCGTCCGCGATCTTGTCGTTGAGGTCGAGTCTCGTGATTCTCAGCTTCTCGCCCCGGTTTTCATAAACCAGCTTCACCGTTGCGCCATCTTCCTCGGAACGCTTGAAGTCATACCGGGAAATGTATGTACCGAAGATGCGTTTTGTCAGATTGTCGTACTTGAACAGAGGCGTACCGGTAAATCCAATGAACGCCGCATTCGGCAAGGCCAGCCGCATATTGCGGGCGAGCTTGCCGGCTTGCGTGCGGTGCGCTTCATCGGAAATCACAATGATGTCGTCGCGCTTGCTGTAAGGTTTCTCCGGATTCACGTCCTTCTTGAACTTGTGAATCAGGCTGAAGATGTACGGGTGATTCTCTTTGAGAAAGCCTTCCAGTGCTCGACCCGAACTTGCTCGTGGTGTTCGCTTGTCCACGATGCCGCAGCCTTGAAAGGTCCGGTAAATCTGGCTGTCGAGATCGTTGCGGTCGGTCATCAGTAGAAACGTGAACTTCGCGGAAATCTGCCGGCGCACCTTTTCCGCAAAGAACGCCATCGAATACGATTTGCCGCTGCCTTGCGTGTGCCAGAACACGCCGAGCTTGCCGAGATCGGGATGGGCTGACTCTACCAACGACAGTTTCGTTTTATTTCGGTCGTCCTCAATGGCTTGGGCCACGGGAAGCAGGTCGCCATCAACCGCTTCTTCTTTCGGTAATTCAATCACCCGGTAGGCCAGTCGTTTCTCCGGCGGGAATTGCTGTTTCAATTCTTCCTGCCGGCGCACCGATGCCACGGCATTATTGACGCCGAGCACCTGATGATTGCGGGCAATGATCTTGCGCGTCCGACCGGGCTTGCTCGCATCGAACAGGATGAAATTCTCCACGAGATCAAGCAGCCGGTCTTGCGCTAACAGGCCGTTGAGCAACACCTCAGCGTCTACGTTGCCCTTGTCCTTTTCAACGTCACGCTTCCACTCGGCGAAGTGCTCCCACTGGCTGGTGATCGTGCCGTACCGGGCGCGATGCCCATTGCTCACAATGACGAAGGCGTTGTGATGAAACGCGTGCGCGATGACGTTCTCGTCGAGATAGTCCCGCAGATTGCCGTCGAACCCAGCGCGGATGTTCCGGTACACTGCCTTCAGCTCGATAAAAACTAGGGGGAGGCCATTTACGAAACAAACCAGATCGGCCCGCCGGTTGTAGCTCGGAGCGCGTAGTCCGGTCAGTTTCAGTTCGCGCACGGCGAGGAACCGGTTGTTCGGTTTTCCAGCTGTCGTACCGTTTCGGAAATCAATTACCCGTGCCCGGTCATGCCGGACTTGGTTCTGGTCGTCCCGGTAACTGACCGGCACGCCGTCGCGGATGAATCCATAGTATTCCTGATTGTGTTGCAACAGTGACCGGGTGAAATCGTATTGCGTGATCGTACTGACTGCTTCCGCGATGCCCGACGCGGGTAACTCTGGATTCAGCCGCTCCAACGCCGCACGTAAATCCCGCGTGAGAATAACGTCTCGCGTGTCCGTGCGACCCAGCGTACCGGTCGACCCAAATGTTTCCTCGTTGTACGCATACACGCTTTCCCAGCCGAGCTTGTCGCGTAGATGATCGGCAAAGGTCTTCTGGACAAGCCGGTCTTCGCTGTTGATGTCGGTGATCATTTTAGGAAGGTTGTTTTCTTGACCATTTTCTATAACTCTTCACCAGAAGATTTGAGGGTACTTGGTCAATACGCAATTATCGATTCATCAAGCGGTTGAACCAGATTAGTCGTTTTTCGCGTCCGATTTATCTGCTTTTTCAGGGTTTTTTTACACGGGTGCGGTCAATAGAAGTGCTTGGCGTCATACTAATTGATAATAGGGTTGGCAACTCGCCCAATTTCTGCTTTAATAGTGGTTGGAGACTCGGCTGCGAGTGGCCTTTGCACAAGGAGCGAAAGCTCCTCTGTTGCAGTGGAAACTCAAAAGCATTGTCTCCTTTTTTATTTTCGGGGAGTGTAAAGGTCTGGCACGCATACGATGCCAAAGCTCTTGTATGTTCGTGCGCCGTCATACCCAATGCCTTTCCATTTGAGCTTTTCGATCCGTGCACCGAAACGGCTTTCGATCTCCGGGCGTGTGGGCGCAGTCATCTCCGCGGGATGGCGGTATCCCCAATTGAGCGCGTAAATCACCACATCCGCCACCTGCACCGGCAATGCCATGTCCGAGGACACAAAGAACGGCGATGGCACAATCCAGCGCGACCGATCCCGGCCTGGGCCGGTCTTCACAAAGTAGTCATGCAATCGCTGCACAAACCTTCTGTCCTCTGACTTTTCCACCTCATCCATCACCAGCAGCCCCATCTGTCGTTCCCGTTCCAGAAAGTAAAAGAACCGCTCCAATAGAAAAATGTGATCCTTGCGCAGAATGTCTGGCGGCGGCGGTGCTCCCACCGGCGGTTTGGCTGTCCCGCACGGCACGGCAGATGCGAAGATGATCGCCTTGTGCCGCTCCAACAAATCGAAGATGCCATCAGCCATTCGCAGCGAGGCTTGGCCGTAAGCCGTGAGTTGTTCGCGCGTGGGTGGGCGTTTCTCCAATCCCGCTTGCAGCAGCGCCCGGCAGAATTGCTGCCGTTTCACCGCCTCGATCTCCGGCATCTGCGCGGCGTGCTCAAAGCGATCCTTTTGCAGCAACTTCATTCCCTTAAATTCCGACTTGTAATCCGCCAGCCGCGTCCCAAAACACGACAATTCGAGTCGGATCAAATCTTGCACAAAGGGCCACAGATGCGCATCGGCCAGCGCGTAACCGCCGCGCACTTCGTAGGGCAACTCCTTGTGGCTGTGCCCGCTCTCGTCCATGAACAGTAGCCAGGCCATATTAGAATTGATGGTGGTGCGGCGACAAAGTAGCAACTTGCCTTGCTGCCGACAATGAAATCTCCCCACTCATCAGCCGCGGTAGTAGCAGGTCGCGCGCGACTACTGGATAGTGTTGAGGTACTACATTCATAATTACTACATGTAGTAACGATATTTCGTCTGGGGGTTTATTCCTTTCGGAATCTCTGTTAGAATTCGGCCAACGGTCCGGGCAAACTGGGTTGTAATTGGGTCGCTGCAAGCGAAGGCGCAGCTATTCCAATTCACCTTCGTGAGCGCGAGAATATGTCGACATACCTGCTCCGCTGGCGAATCGCCATAGTGCTCAACGATCTCAAGCGGCACCGGTACGCGGTAACCGGGATAATCCTTGAGGTACGGAACGTAGCCCACCGTGAAGATTGCGTGCCGCCTCGGGGCAAGTGTTACGACAGTGCCGCGGATTGGAGGATGCTCACCCATCCGCATGAAGCGAATGTCCAGCTTCTCCAATGCTAGGAAGTCGTACCGGGCAATGTCCCCAAGTCCCTTTTTGAAGCCCGCCAATTCCTCGGGCCAATATCTGGAAGTTTTATGGACAACCACACGGCCTGGCTTCTGACCTTGGTGGTGTACTTCATAAAGCGCGATTGCCTGCTCAAGGAGTTTGCGAGCACTATCCTCAGTCAGATGTGCTTTTCGGTCTCCGCGCGCCTTATCGACGACGGCTGGCTGACCCTTGAGAACCAATCCTTCACCGACGCCCGAGAACACCTGCGCCAGACTCGTCTGCATGCCGGCTCCGTCAAATGGTCCTTCCCGGTAGAAGCATACCCCAACAAAACAGGTATTTTGTGGTACTTGCTGAAGCTGCCACGGAATATTGCCGGCCTTGTAGAAAAGCGCCGTGAAAAGATTCCACGCCATCGAGGCCGGATCCTGTGTCAATCCACGCCCGCGTAGTTTCGACTCCCAAATAAGTTGGGTCGTCAACTCGGTAGGCATCGCATGCGCCTTCAAGGCATGATGAATGTTCCAGAAACCTCGCTGAGACGGATTGTCTGTATCATTGAAATCCAATTCGAAAAAGCTCTGGCCAGTCTTGGCCCGCTTTTTTTCCCAGTTACGTTTCATGCGCTGAACCGGCGTCAACGGTATCTTTCCCGCCCCGGGTAGCCTACCCACGCCGGCACACTGCTTTTCGACAATCGGTGGCAACACCACTGCAACAACATCCGGCTCCGGTTCGCAATCGGCTAGGACGCCAAGTTCCTTTGTGACCAGCTCAATGACTTGTCGGACCTTAAACTCTGCAAGTCCCGCCCCTGCCGCTCTCTCGAATAGGGTCTCCGGAATGGAACGCTGGATCGAGGGATCGGTGACGAAGGTAGTACGGAATGCCCCCTCCGGCGACACCCCCGGAAAGTCTGGAAATAGCAGTGGGTCATACGGTTTGTTTCGCGAGTTCAGACCGGGGTTAATAGTCTGTCGCGCCCGCTCCAAGTACGCCTTGAAAGCATCGATGCCATCGGCAGTGCCAATTACTCCGATGCGAATCTCCGGCTTTCTCGCTTGAAACGGACCGAACTGCTCCAACCCGGTTTTGGGATCTACCTGATAGCCGCTTCCACCGAAAAGCAGCTTGGGCTCTTCCACGTAGAACGATTGGAAAACGGGAGCTTGCCTGCCAATAATGGTGTCAAGATCAGCATCGCGATGGTGTCGCTGTCTAGGAGGCATTCGGCTCTCCTTCTTGCGTGTCATCCTCACCGCTTGCTTCGCTGACCTCGACATCTCGCGCCACATCATCGAGATCGCTATCAGGTGCTTTGAGCAAAGTTCCAATGCGAATGTGGTCTCCGTCGATACCCACGTTTGCCGTCGCCAGAGCAGGAACTGCCGAAATGATGATCGATTCACCGCCGGTAGCAATTTCCATCTGCGGCTTGTTCGTGGCGATGGTCTTCGCCCAAAACATCACCGACCGGAGAATGTCGGGATTCTGCTGCTTACCACCCCACATCAAAACCATCCGGCCCATTTCCTTGCCACCGACCGGATTCTCTCCGTCCACGGTAAACATGAACGTTGGCTCAAGTAACAGGAAAAGCCGCTCACCGAGCCGGACAAACCGGATTCGAGCCGCATGATGCACCCAGAACTATTTGCCGCTCGCAGGCACGATTTTCTTCGCCGCCACCTCGCGACCGGGATCCTTGCCGTTTTTCCATAGTCGCGTGCCCCCGTCTTTGCTTGGCCGGAAGAAAAACCGGCCTTTCCTGTCCCGCTTGATCGCCAGCTTGGAAAGATGCGACGACAACGAGCGATTCAGCAGTTCGATCAACCACAACTGCTTGTCCGCATCGAGCAGCCAGTCGCGCACAAACTCCTCCTTGATCGAGTTCGGTTCGATTACGGCGTTCAAGAGACAGGCTTCCTGCCGGAGATCGGCGAACGCGTAGACCCGTTCCTTTCTAAGAATGCACGATTCAGCACCGGGTGCTGCTTTCCAAACTTCGGTCAGCTCACGGCATTCCGTCGTCGCGCAAGTAATCTTGGTTGGAATCCGAAACACCTGAAACAGGTTGCCCAACAACAAATCCCGAACGGGATCCGGTTCCCATGCCGCTGGTTCAGTGTCCACGACTACCGCAGGCGTACCTCCGCTATAACGTGGCGCGAGGGTTCGCCCCCGTTGCGGCGGCAGCCCACGGATGCGACGGAGAAGCCGCTGGAATTTCGTCTCGAATTTTCTCTTGTCTCGAAAATCGATGTGATTGAGCGCGCGGAACGGCGCAGGGAGCGATAAGCGAGAACCGTCGTCAGACGAATCTCGCAGCAGAATCGGAATGATTCGTTTCTGCGCCCCAGCCGGATCCAAACTCACCACGTGCGTCCACTCGAAATTCGTCCAGCCCGAACTGAAAAACTCCGGCGACATCACAACGATCAGATACCGGGCTTTGGTGAGGCCGTCGTTCATGCGATTGACGGCATTCTCGCCAACATCAATGTCCCATTCATCGAAGAACACCTTCAGCTTCCGCTGTTTGCCTTCCTCGTCCAACGTCTCGGCTTCGATGCGCTCGGCCAGCGACCGGACCCAATCTTTATCGGCTTTGTTGTGACACAGGAAGGTATCTATCGCTGCGTGCATGCCGATCTATGCCCCCACTCGCAGTTCCCCGCTCATCAACCGCGGCAGCAGCAGGTCGCGCGCGGTGCGGAGTGCTTGGTTCATTTCGATCAAGCAATTGATTTGCGCAAACAGAGGCGTCGCGGCTCTCTCAAAACTTTCGATGAGAGCATCGGTTGACGGCAATACGGCGATGTAGTTCAAAATCCTAGTTGGCGAGGTGTGCTTCACTGAAGTTCCGGTGGCAGCACCAACGACGTGATGCCGATAGCTTTCGTCGCAGAATAGGCAGTAAAGGAAGTGCTTGGGAAAAAACTGCCCTTGGGGGACTACTTTCCCCACGCGCTGGTTGTGTAGGAATGAGATGCCATCAAGTTTTGGAACGAAGGCCGGGAATCCGAGCGTGTCGCACGTCTTGCTCAAGTCCGTCATGGTTACAATCAGGTCCATTGGGGCGAGCACGTAAGCCGAATTGAGCGGTCCTTCATCGCTGTAGAACTTCAGCTTGTCGATTTTAATGCCTCCGCCAATCCTGAAGTTTCCCGGCGTCGTTAGAACCCTTGAAGTTGGCTCGTCGGAAAAGTGGTCACCTTGGAACGCGCTACCGTGTGTCACATTGATGATGCTTTTCAACTGAGTGCGCTCCCAGCCTGCCGGGACGCCGCTGGTGATGCGGGTACGTTCGTGGCCGGGGAAACGGAGGTGGACGAACCACTCGCGATACAGCATCCGCGCCGACTCCTCCAACAACCTCATCCGCCGCCGATTGTTCACCAGCAACGCGTCGTAGTTCGAGAGGACATCGACGATCTTCCGCTGTGCTTTAATCGGTGGAAGTGGAATCTTGAACTCTCGTAAAATTCCCAGATTGATGTGCGGGACGCCGGAAGTAATTGCGTGATTCTTGACCTTCTGCACGGTGTCTGAGTGCCGGAAAAAATAGTAAACGAATCGAGCGTCAGCCTTCAACGGATTCACCGACAGCTTCATCTGGCTCTGCGAAATCACGTAACGCGGGAAGCGCGGTTCGAGCGGTATCAAGCCGACTTGCCCAAGCGTCCCTCGTTGAGTGAAGATTACGTCGCCGGGATGGGCGTTGTTGGCTCTGAGTTGGTCGGCCTTCTGTTCGCTAACGTACACAAAATCGTCGTCATGAAATGAATGCTCGTCCGGTAAATTGCCTCCACGAATAACCGGTACGCCTTCCTCGACGTAATCGCGTGTCGTCAGATCCGAGCCAAATGGTCCACCAACGAGTGATCGTGGTGCAGTGGACTTGATTTCTTCCAGTTGAACACGAAGCCAGCCCATCACACTAAGTCCTCAAACTTATCCTGAATTTTGCCGGCCAGCGTAGTGGCTTCCTTGTTTAAGTCGGCCAACTCAACGTGGATGTCGCGCATTGCCTCCTCGAAATCAAAATCCTCATCCACTTCCGCCGGCGCAACACCGACATACCGGCCCGGCGTCAGACTCCAATCCGCTTTCTTAATGTCAGCGACGCTCACGACGCGACACAATCCCGGCACGGCCACAAATTCTGCTTTTGGGAAACGATGCAACAGCCATTCGAGATGCCGCGTGAAATAGATATTCGCCTCGGCAGCAGCGGCGGTCTCGTCGAGTCGCGACTCGGTCTCGTGCCATTGTACGCGTAGTTCCTTCTTCGGCTCGCCGTTCTCAGCGTTTTGCAGTGCCAGCTTGACCATCGGGTCGGCTACCTTGCGCATCTCGCGGATGCGATGCAGCAGTGCTTTGCATTCGTTGGCCAGTTCCGGCAACGCCTTCTTGTCCTTCGTGTAATCGCGCTGCCGGATTTTCTCGTTGAGTGCTTCCGCGTCCTTCTCATTCGCGATCATTGCCTGCTGAAACTCTTTACTCAGCGGCGTGTCGCAATGCTTGATCGCAATCCCCAGTTGCTGGTACGCGTCCACCATGGCCGGCAGGCTCGCCTGCAAAGCGCGCCGCTGCCCCCGGCATTTGTCCCGGTATGACTCCTGTAATCCGAGAAACCGTTTTTTCTCTCCCCGGTATAACCACACGATGGCGGTAAGATTCGCCAGTTGTTCCGGCGAGAAATCGTAAATCTTGCGCGTGACCTTCCGGTAAAGGTTGCGTGCATCAATCATCAGCACCTTGTCGTGCCGTTCCGCAGGCTTGCCTTTGTCGAAATGCCACAACTCACACGGGACAGTCCTTGTGTAGAAGAAGTTGGACCGGATGGAAATCATCACGTCCACGCTGCCGGTCTCGACGAGTTTGCGTCGAACTTCCGCCTCGCCATGTCCCGCGCTGGAAGCTTGCGATGACATGACGAACCCGGCGCGTCCCTTCTTGTTCAGGTAACTCCAGAAATAGGAGATCCAAAGATAGTTGCCGTTGGAAACTTTCTTCGTCTTGTTCACACCCGGCAAGCCAAACGGCAACCGCCGGTCGGTTTTCACCTTCTCGGCATCCACCATGTCCACATTGAACGGCGGATTCGCCATCACGTAATCGCACTTGCCGTACAGCGTGTGGACATCTTCGTAGAATGTGTTCGCCTCGCGGATGTCGCCCTCAAGACCGTGGACAGCCAGATTCATCTTCGCGAGTCGAATGGTTGTGCCCGTCTTTTCCTGTCCAAAGAACGAAACCCGGTAGCCGGTATCCGCGCCTTGCCGCTCGATGAAATGGCTCGACTGCACGAACATGCCGCCCGAGCCGCATGCCGGATCAAACACAATGCCGTGACCAGGTTCGATGACGTTGACGATGGTCTGGACTAGGGAAGGTGGCGTGAAGAATTCCCCGTTGTCTTGCGCGCCCTGCATGGCGAATTTCATTAGGAAGTATTCGTAGATACGCCCGAAGACATCGCCGCCCGCCGTGCGAAGGAGTTCGCTGTCGAAGATGCGCAGGAGCGATTCGAGCAGATCATTCCCGAACTTGTCGTATTCTCTGGGAAGTTGCCCTTTGAGCGGCGCAAAATCGCGCTCGATGGCATTCATTACCTCCACCAGCGCCGTGCCAAGATTTGACCCTTTCGGAAGTTTGAGCAGGTCGTCGTACCGGGAACCTTCTGGCAACATCAACGCGCGGCGCTTGATTTAATCGGCTTTGAGTACCGGCCGCTCCTTCACCTTTCCGAGCTTCCGTTCTGATTCGATTTGCTGGCGCGCGTCCTCGTAGCGATTGGTGGCATGGCGCAGAAAAATGACGCCAAGCACCGGCATGCAGTACTCACTCGAAGTCAGCTTAGAATTCGCCCGAAGCTGGTCTGCCGCTTCCCACAAACTGTCTTCCAGCTTCTCGATATTCTGTAATTGATTGTGAGTCATACCGCACTGGAGCCGACGAGCCAGAACCGTTGGCAGTATGCCCATCAGGAAATTGGCGCGCAAGCGCGTAGATTCAATCGCGAGATGGTTGGCGTGTTACAATCTGTATAATGTCTCGCCTTCGGAAACCTCGTTTCCAACGTTCGCCTGAAATCCCCCCGATACAATTGACGGAGCGCGACTTGGCGATCATCAAACATGTTTCCCGTCACCGATTCTTGCGTTCGTGGCAGGTTGCCGCTCTCGTCGGCGGGAGTAAGCAAAGGGTTCTGCGTCGTCTTCAGTTGCTATACCATCACGGTTTTCTGGAACGCCCTCGCGCGCAGATTGAGTATTACGAACCGGGGGGTTCTCGATCCATCGTGCACGGTCTCGCGCAACGCGGCGCAAACCTGCTCGGTCCAAGTGTGGAGCCATTGGAATGGAACACGAAGAACGGCGCGGTGAAGCGCCTCTTCCTAGAACATGCACTAATGGTAAGTGACGTAATGGTCACGTTGGAATTAGCATGCCGGCAACATGAGGGAGTCCGATTCTTGCACGCCGCTGAACTGCCTTCGCCCGCTGCTACTCACTCACGCCGTAAGCCTTTTCGATGGAGTGTCAGTTTGAAAGGAGGTACCCGGCTTGGCGTCATCCCTGACCAGGTGTTCGGGTTAGAGTTTCCCGGCCAACCTGCGGATCGAAACCGCGCCTACTTTTTTCTTGAAGCCGACCGAGCTACGATGCCTGTCATGCGACAGAACCTGCGACAAACTTCCTTCTATCGAAAGTTGCTCGCCTATGAAGCGACGTGGACGCAAAATCTCCATCGATCGCGCTTCGGCTTTCACCGATTTCGCGTCCTCACCGTCACGACTAGCCCGGAGCGTGTTAAGCATCTTGTGGAGGCTTGCCGGGGACTCCAACACGGGCAAGGGCTATTCCTCTTCACCCAGTTGCAGTCGCTCACCACCGGCCACGACCCGCTGGCCCAGCTTGTGGCAGAGCGCGCACACGGGGCAGGCCGTGAGTTTGCTTGACCGCTAAAGCGCGGCGGGCAGCAAAAGATGAGGATCATTCTTTGCAAGTTAGAATAGAATCCCGAACTCAAACAGGCGTACGAGACGTTGGTGAAGCATCTGCCCGAGGATCAATGCGAGAGAGTGATGGTCTCCATCGCCAGTCGGACGATGCGCAGCATTACACCCCGCCAAGGACAATCCGCGCCGGCCGTGAAAGTCTGACCGGCACCAAAACAGGTCGTTTGGGCAGCCAAAGACTTCGTGTTTTTCGCTGCGGCACAGACAACGGTGCTTTCCGCTGCAAAACCCGAAGACATTGGCTTTGCCGGTAGTGATCAAATGTCGCCGCTGCGAGCCGTGGTTTCTCGCGGCCACATCGCTACGCAAAGCGACGCAGGTGCTTGACCGATGCCGGGGCATTTTCTACACTTCCCTGCGATGGGCAGAGGATTCGCTGCAAGCCCGCTGTGGAAAGACAGCGGGCGTATTCCGCTCGCAAGCTCGCGTGAAGAACCCATGAACGCTCCAAGCGAACAGACAGTACGCAGATTGTTTGCGCTGTCCGCGAACCGGTGTGCTTTTCACAATTGTACGACGCCGCTCGTTCATCCGTCGGGGACGGTTACCGGTGAAGTTTGTCACATCAAAGCCAAGAAGCCTAGCGGCGCACGCTTTGACCCAAAGCAGAGCGATGAGGAGCGGCGCGCGTTCGAGAATCTGATTCTCCTTTGCTCAGCGCATCACAAGATTGTGGACGACCGACCGGGCACGTACACCGTCGACCTACTGCAAGACATCAAGAAGATGCACGAAGAAGCGGGCAATCGAGAGGTGACACCCGAGGATATTCGCCTTGCGGGAATTTTGCGCACTTCGTACATGCGTGCCGCCGAAGTCATTTCCGTCACGCAGACCGTCACCGGGGATGAGAATATCGTTGCCGGTAGGGATGTGAACATCAATCGCCGTGTTGTGACGAAGAACATCGTCCAACCGGGGCCAGAACACGTCACCGAAGCGCAGAAGCTCAAGATCAAAGAGTTGGTCAACGAGCTATCCGAAATCGGCGTAAAAGCCGGGCGCGCGCCGTCGTATGGCAAGTGGTGGGGCAAGTTCTACAAGCAATTCAAGGTGACATCGTATCACTTATTGCCGTCGGCGGACTATGACGCCGCCGTTTCGTGGCTCTACGAGCAGCGGGCGCGTGAAACCCCGAAGTTGCGGCGGACGGACAATCAGGCGTGGCGCAACCATCGTTATCGGGGAATATGGGCGCGAGTTCGTGAGCTTGGTGTAAGTGATGGGCAGCTATACGCGCTGGCTGCTGAACGGCTGGAGTTGAAGAAGCCGATCACCTCGCTTACCGAGCTTGGCGAACAAAATCTCGACCGGTTGTATCGAATCGTGATGAGCCTGTAATGCCCAAGGTGATTACGCCTTGCGATTGGTCCAAAAAATACCGAGCGGCTTGCTATCCCTAATTTCCTGACACACATCCTCATCAAGATACTTGCTACAATTGCAGGTGTGGTAGCCGGTATGACAACGCGAGCACAGCGAGTTCCCGACTCGAATCACAGGCGCGATCTCCAGCCGATGATCCGTCACGGCGCTTTGACTCTCAGGTGTCAGGAGCAGATCCGCGACCACCGCGTTCTGAGCCTCATCCCAACGAAGATCAAATTCTGTTGGCTCAAGAAATCGCCGCTCGAAGCTCAGTAGCCCGGGTGGCGTTAACATCTTTCGGAAAAGGTCGGGCCGATCGCTTGCGCCGGGAAAATTCTCCGTCAACCACGCCAGTGCCCGCTCGCACCATGATCCAAAATCATCTTCCTTGGCCGGCGGTTCGCTACAAGGTGAGTCGAGCCACGCTTTGAGGTCACAAACTTCCCCCGCCACAGAGAAGTACACGTGGCGGTTGGGATATTGAATCCCGATGTTGTAGGCCAGTAGGCGGTCTTGTGACCGTGCCACCAGAGCGTTCACGAGTTCGACGATGGCTCGGTGCGTTGCCTTTGCCATGGGGATGGCATCGGGACCGGTGTGCATGACCAAGGGTAGATTCAACACCATGTCTTCAAAGATCACGAAGGAAACGGATTGTGGCAACTCGATGCTCTCGCCCATCCGTCGCAACACTTTCACCAACTCAATCGTATCAGCTTCAATGTAGCTGAACGTGTCCGATCCTTGGGTCAGCGTACCGGAACTGTGGATCGCCCGTTTGCCGGGCGGTGCCTCCATTTTCTCGTGGTAAGACACGCACGCCCGGACGCCATCGCCCTTCTTCAGATGTGCCGGAACAAACGTTCCAAGAGGCGCATGGTTGTCTGTAGGCACGACGATTTGCGGACGTTCATTCGGGTCTTTGTCCCCGCCCAGATATTCGCCGACTAAGTGATTGTCGCGAAAATAATGTGAGGTCAATTCCTTCCAACGGACTGCCGGCAGCGGCCCATCAATCCGCCACAGCTTGGTGTACTCCGTCCGCCTTCCCGTGTGCATGATGTCCACGTCGAGCCGGCGAATCATTGCTTCCTCATTGTAGAGACGAATCGCTCCATCCACATGGGTGGAGCAAGAACTGGCCGGGTCCACCAAACTGTGCACAAAACGACACCCAAACTTGTCTGCGGCCACACCGAACGCCGGTAAGTCCTTGAGTTCCTCGCATTCAAACGTGGTTCGACTGTCCTGCTCGTACCACCAGAACTCGGTGCGTGAGATTCCATTAAACATTCGTTGGTTCTCGTCTGCCTCATGCCGTGTCACTCCGAACTTGATCCCGGTGAAATCACCGGGAAACTTCGGGCCTCGCCAATACTCCAACTCAATCGTCCGCAGCAGCGTGTCGGCTAACCCAACAATGTCCTCATCGAGCGCCAGCCGTACGTCCAAGGTTGATGTTTCGGCCGTTTCCTGTAGGTGTTGGAGGAATGGATCGTTCAGTGAATTCAGTCGGCTCAGCGAACGGCGGAAATAGGGGTGGGCAAAAAGCAGCAAGCCATCCCTCTCGAACATTCCGGGTAGCCGTGCTCGCAATGACCGAAGCGGCACAAGCCCATCTTCGTCTGCCTGCCCAAACACGTCGGGGAACATCCGTCGTGCGAGGCCCGGACTGACCAGAGCGGCACAGTTTCCGGCAAACGGCTGCTCCGTGCCTGACAGATGCTTGCCCAGACGGGCTTTCAACGTGCTGATTCCTTCAGTGGGCAGGCTGACGATTCGCTGTCCAAGCGCAAACTGAACGCCGCGTCCCAGTTCTTCTCGTTCAGTGTCGTTTTCGGGAAGCAATGTGTACCCAACAAGGCGTCCGAGTCCGGGCTGGAGGTGAATCCCAAGGCCGCGTGCCCACGCCACGGGACGATGTACGTCGTGCCCAATGGACGACGGCATTCCCGTCAGCCAGCTCTGTCGCAGTGCTGATTCCAGCGTCTCGACAGGAAACACCATGCCGTACTTGTTAACTGCGGTTGTATTGAACACCAACTGTATGCGCTTCATAGCCGATTACCTTCTTACGGCTGGTCAGACGGCTCAATCTGCTGTTGCTGCACACCACGCAAGAGCGCGATGGCCTTGTGAACGGGTTCTGCGAACTCCAAGCCGGTAGGAATCGCCGTATCGGAAATCTTGCCGTCTTCGAGTTGCAGGATTCCCTTGATGGGATAACCGTGGGTAAGAATTCCCACGACAGAACCATCATCGGCTGCGAAGACCGGACCTCCGCTGCTGCCTTCGTGCGCCACCAGATCAAGTTGGAGCAGTTCCGGCAACTGTTCTTCGTGGGGCCGGATCGCGCTGATCACCCCGGCCGTCAAAGATGGGTGCGCGCCGCCTGCCGACACGACAAGCTTGTTGAGGAGGGCCACTCCAAAGGGCCAGCCGAGCAGCCCAACCCGAAGCCCAACGCTCAGTTTGGTCAAGTCCGCCGGCTGCGCTGCCGGGAACTCTTTCTTGACGTTCCACTGCACTTCAATCAAGGCCAGATCCACTGGCATTCCGAAATACGTTGCACCGGGATGATAGTAACGTGCCGTCACTGTGCCCCATCCACGGGCCTCTTTGTTCGCTCGGTTGAACAGACGCAACACAGCAAAATCTGAACACCGCAGGTTTCTGATAACGTGCCGAGCAGTGACAACGTAACAGTCATCCTCCAGAACCAGACCGGTGCCGTAGATGTGTGGCCCAATCTTGTTCCCTCGTCGCTCAACAATCGCCACGGTCGTTGGCCGCACGATGCTGGTTGCATGAATCATACGTTCTCCCGTTCCTTTCTCAACTTCAATGCTACCGCATGAATGACCTCTGGGGTATCAATTTTGTGGAGCGCATTCGAGCTTGGTTCAGTTGGCTTGCGTGAATCGCCGTTTGATTGTACGGCTCGCTGCGCGCCGTCAAGGATACTACGGGTCGTGGCTTCCGTTCCTCCTTGACGGTGCTCGCTCCGCCAGCGGCCTGGCTTCTAGGGCTTCACACTGGGCAACTCACGTCGAGAAATCGTGCACGGAAATCCAATCTGGACGAAGGGAAACCGGGCCGGCTGCCGCCCCAGTTTCCCTTTCGAATCCTTTCCCCCACCTGGACGCGCGGCGGCGCAGATGGATCGCCTTGGACTCCACGCGCCGGGATTCCGCTCTGCCCTCACCCTCTTCGCTGCACCCCTCGCATTACGTCCACGCCGACCAACTGCGTTTCACGCCGCTACTCCGCGTACTTCAATACCGGGAATCGCGCTGCATTTGACACGCAGTTCTTTCTGTTGCGTACTATGGCCAAGCCCTTGACAGATATTTCTGGCGTTCTAGGCTGGCGATAGAAGCCGGTTCAAATCCCACGAACCGCAACAGAACCTTAACAACAGGAGTAATCCCATGCCTACGTCCCGATACGTGGACTTCCGTGCCGTCAAACAGGCCGTGACGATGATCCAGATTCTGGATCACTACAAACTCACCGAACGCTTCCAGGGCAAAGGTGACAGCCTCAGTGGGGCCTGCCCCGTTCACAAAGGGGAGAACCCAACCCAGTTTCGGGTCAGTGTCTCCAAGAACTGCTGGAACTGTTTCGGAGATTGTAAACGTGGCGGTAACATCCTCGACTTCGTCAGTCTGATGGTGGATGTGAGCATCCGCGAAGCGGCGATCCGCATCGCAGATTGGTTCAACCTGAAGTTCGAGAAGCCGGTGAAGAAAGATTCGCCTAAACCCGAGCCGAAGCCGGCACCGACCAAGGCCGAGCCTTCGCCGACACCGGCAAAGGAATCAAGTGAAGCTCCGGAAACCGGGCCGAATAAACCCCTCGGTTTCGAGCTTCGTAACCTTGATCCCGCGCATCCGTATCTTGCGGAACGCGGGTTGAGCGGCGAGACGATTGCGGAATTTGGTCTTGGCGGCTGCAACAACGGCAGCATGAAAGGGCGCATAGTCATCCCCATTCACAATGCGGATGGCAAACTTGTGGCGTACGCCGGCCGTTGGCCAGGCGACCCACCGGAAGACACGCCGAAGTACAAGTTGCCGGCGGGTTTCCGTAAATCGGAAGAGTTGTTCAACTTACACCGTGCATTACAGGCCGATCCCGGCATGCCGTTGGTGATCGTCGAAGGATTCTTCGACTGTCTCCATCTGTGTCAAAACGGGATCGTCCGCGTCGTGGCCCTGATGGGCAGCCAGTTGTCACAAGCCCAAGAGGAGTTGCTCGCCAAGCACCTCCAACCTGACGACCGCATCATCGTGATGCTTGATGAAGACGATGCGGGTCGCGCCGGGCGTGAGCAAGTGTTGCAGTGTCTCGCTACCCGAGCGTTCGTGAAGGCGTTTCGTTTCCCGCAGGAAGGCCAACAGCCGACCGATCTCTCCGCCGAGGACTTGCAGTTCTTGGCAGACGGAGCGGTGTGAGAACCTACGTCGGCCTGCGCGACTATCACCTCACAGTCGTAACCGTGAACGACCAACCGCTCGATCCCCGGTTTGATCTGTGGGAACACAGTCCGACCGGATTCGAGTGGGGCTATGGCGGCAGCGGACCGGCGCAGCTTGCGCTGGCCTTGCTCGCTGACCATCTCGGTGACGACGATCGCGCCGTGGCCCTCCATCAGGAATTCAAGTGGGCTGTGATTGCGAAACTTTCCCAGCCCACTTGGACGCTCACCAGTGACCAGATTGAACACGCCGTGCAGTCACTCACCACAGTCGGTTCGGTCTAATCCGAACCCAACCCAAGAAAGGGGAAACACACATGCGGTGTCTCGTCGACCCAGAGTTGAACCGTGGTGAGACGGATTTGTTTCACCACATCTACCAGCGGGCCGCAGAAAACTTGCCCAAGGTTGGGCACCTGCCTCCTGCGGCATTCTTCCGGGCAGGACTACGCGCGGGGTTGCCCGGCTTAAAGCCCGGCAACATCGCGGTCATGCAATTCGACATCCCTGGCCACGATGCCGGCAAGGATGTTCTCATTGAGATGATCAAAGCGTTCGCACGAAAAGTGGACGCCGACCTCGCAATACTGCTGTTGGAGTCTTGGATGATCAAGCCCAACGCGGAAGAAGCCGAGCACATCAAGAATCACGGCGAGTTCCTCGTACGTCCATCGAAGCATCCGCATCGAATCGAGATCGTCATGATCTCGGTCAGCAAACCCGGCGGCCACAACTGGTCAGCTTGGGTGGAGATCCAGCGCAACGGCAAAGGCGCGCCTTCAATCGCTGCCCAGCCGCCCGCATTGGAA
>Ga0247727_10005073_pt1 | contig 27152 bp, 23 predicted proteins | sample WisWelCaveWW1625_FD_202498 | JGI IMG/M metagenome (GOLD analysis project Ga0247727, IMG submission 202498) | Biofilm microbial communities from Wishing Well Cave, Virginia, United States - WW16-25 | ecosystem: Environmental > Aquatic > Deep subsurface > Groundwater > Cave microbial mat | place...
TTTGAAATATCGCGCATCATGCCTGAAAGTGAATAAGTGCTTTCCATGCCTAGCCTCGCCTACTTCGATTGCCTCGCCGGCGCCAGCGGCGACATGATTCTCGGCGCGTTGGTTGATGCCGGTGTGCCGCTTGAACATTTGCAACAAACAGCGGCAGCGCTGCAATTGCCCGGCTTGGAATTGAGCGCCACGAAAACCACTCGCTGCGGCATCACTGCGACGAAAGTGGAAGTGCGCACCATTCCCGAGCACAAGCCTCGCCATCTCCATCACATCAAAGACCTCATCGCAAAAGCGCATTTGCCCGAGCCGGTGCGCGATAATGCCATTCGCATCTTTCAACGTTTGGCCGAGGCCGAAGCCAAAATCCATCAAACCACGCCGGAGAAAATTCACTTCCATGAAGTCGGCGCGGTGGACGCCATTGCCGATGTCGTGTGCGCCGCGGCCGGCTTGCACTATCTCGGTGTTGCGGAAATTCTCGTTTCCACTTTCCCGCTTGGCGGCGGCACGGTGAAATGTGAGCACGGTCTCATCCCCGTTCCGGCTCCGGCAACCGTCGAGCTCATTCATAACTTTCCCTCACGCCCCGGCCCGATTAATTTCGAATTGCTCACGCCCACCGGCGCTGCAATTTTGACCACGCTCGGCAAGCCCTACGAGCAATCCGTTTTCAAAATACAAACCACGGGCTGCGGCGCGGGCAGCAAAGACTTCGCGAATCTTCCCAACGTACTCCGGCTTTTTCTCGGCGAGAATGAAAGCACAGACACGGCGGATAACATCGTTGTGCTCGAAACCAATATCGACGACATGAATCCCGAAATCTATCCGTTCGTGTTGGAGAGATTGTTGGAGCTCGGCGCGCTCGACGCCTTTCTCACGCCGATCATCATGAAAAAAGGACGTCCGGCTTTTGTCTTAACGGCATTGTGCCCGGTGGAGAAAGCGGAAGACGTGCTCGGGGTGATTTACGCGGAGACCACGACGCTCGGCGTGCGCGTGCAAACGATGAATCGCCGCAAGCTGCGCCGCTGGCAGGAAAAGAGGATGACCTCACTCGGCGAAATCACCGTAAAAATTGCGGAATGGAAGAGCAGGCAAAGGGTTCTCCCCGAGTTCGAAGAGTGCAAGCGCCTCGCGCTCGCGCACGGCCTGCCGCTGCAACGTGTGTATGATCTTTTATGCGAAGAGATGCGACGGACTGACGTTGCCCAATGAAATTTTCGGCAAAGAATGGTTTTGCCTTTTGCACTGAGCTTTGCTTTCGAGCGGCAAAGCCCCGTGTCGCAACCTGGATGTTGCGGCACAATCTCACCCCGCCAGCTTTTGCTCTTCCCTCTCTTGCACCGCGAATTGCAATTCATATAAGCGATAATAGATGCCGCGCTGCCCCATCAGTTCCTCGTGCGTGCCGAACTCGCGAACCTCGCCCTTGTGCAGCACGATGATGCGGTGCGCATGCTGAATCGTTGAAAGCCGGTGGGCGATGATCAACGAGGTGCGGTTTTGCATCAAGCGCGCGAGCGCTTGTTGGATGAGCAGCTCGGTCTCCGTGTCCACGCTCGAAGTCGCTTCATCTAAAATCAAAATGGGCGGATCATAAGCCAGCGCGCGCGCGAAAGCGATGAGCTGCTTTTGTCCCACCGAAAGATTGTTGCCGCGCTCGATCACCGGCTCGTGAAATCCTTGGGGCAGCTTTTCAATGAAGCGCAGCGCATTGACTTCGGTCGCGGCTTGGCGCACACGCGCGGAAGAAATCTTCTTATCCCCGAGGCGAATGTTCTCTTCAATGTTATCCGCGAACAGAAAAACGTCCTGCAGCACCAAACCGATTTGGCCGCGCACGTGATAGAGCGGAAGCTGATGAATGTCCCGTCCGTCGATCAAAATTTGCCCGGCCTGCGGCGAATAAAACCGCAGCAGCAAGCTGATGATCGTGGTTTTGCCGGAGCCGGTCGCGCCGACGATCGCGATAGTTTCGCCCGCGTTGATCTTGAACGAAACGTTCTTCAACACTTGCTCTTCCGCGCGATAGCCAAACTCCACGTGGCGAAACTCAATCTCGCCTCTCGCCCAGCGGCCATTGGGCGAGAGGATCGCAGTCGAAAACGGCGAGTCGTTGTGCGCGGGCGTTTCCGCCAACTCGTCTTTTTCATCGAGCAGCTTTAAAATGCGCTCGGAGCTGGCCATCGCGGTTTGGAGAATACCGTACTTCTCCGCGAGATCGCTGATCGGCCGGAAGAACATTTCCACGTACATGATGAACGCCACCAGCGCGCCGAAGCTCAACGCACCGACGATAACTTGCCCGCCGCCGAACCAGATGATGAGCGCGATCGCCAGCGCGCTGATAAACTCCACCACGGGATAAAACACGGCATAATAGAAAATCGTTTTGCGATACGCTTCCAGGTGCTCGAGATTTTTTTGATCGAAGCGTTTAAAGTTTTCCGCCTCCCGATTGAAAAGCTGCACCACGGTCATGCCCGTAATGTTCTCTTGCAAGAACGCATTGATGCGCGCGATGCGCACGCGGATCAAGCGCTCGGCGTGGCGCACTTTGTGTTTGAAAATGATCGTGGCAATAAAGAGCAGGGGCACAACGCTCAACGTGACGAGCGTGAGCTGCCAATTCAAATTGAGCATGGCGATGACGATGCCCGCGAGCATGAACACGTCGCCGAACACGGCAACCAACCCCGAGGTGAAAAGCTCGTTGAGCGCTTGCACGTCGTTGGTCACGCGCGTCATCAAGCGGCCCACGGGGTTGCGATCAAAAAAAGGCAAAGGCAGGCGCTGCAAGTGCGCAAAGATTTCCATGCGCAAATCGTACATCACGCGCTGGCCGATCCATTCCATCAACACGGTGCGCACGTAATTCACCGCGAACGCGAGGAGCAACACGCCGAGATAGAGCAAGCCGATCCGCGCCAGCCCTTGCCGATCACCGTTCACGATATAATCATCTATGCCCTTCTTCGTGAGAATGGGGCCGAGCACGGCAAGGCCGCTGTTGACGAGCAGCAGCAAGACGCCCAGCGCCATGCGACGCCGGATCGGCTTGATGTATTTGAGCAAGCGCCGCATGAGCGCCGCATCGTATGTTTTGATGAGTTGTTCTTCTTCTTGTTGAGCCATTGAGGTTGACTGCTGGTTGCTCGACGCTGGTTGCTGATTAGTAAAAACTGCTCACTGATTACTGCTCACTGGTTACTGGCTTCACCCCACAAGCCTTTTTCAGTGCGCTCACTTCATTCGCGGTCAATGCTCTATAATTGCCGCCGGGCAAATCGCCAAGTTGCAAAGGCCCGAGGCTGATACGAATAAGTCTCCGCACTTCACAGCCAACTGCAGCAAACATGCGCCGCACTTGGCGATTTTTGCCTTCGCGAATGGCGAGGCCCAGCCACGGCTCCGAGCTTTTTGTGGAGGAAAAATTTTGCTCGCGCGTTATCCGTGCGGGCAGAGTGTTAAATCCGCTTAAGGGAATCCCATGTTCGAGCCGGCGCACCTGGGTTATTGCGAGCAGATGATCCAATTTATTGTGCGAATCCGGCGAAAGAATTTCGGGCGGGAGCAAAGCAAAAACCGTGGGGCGGTGCAGATTGCCTTTGCGCATGGTGACGTAGCCCGCGGGCTTGTGCAGCACGAGACAACGCGCGGCGATTGCGGCTTGCACGAGTTGCTCATCAAGCTGAATGTGATCGTGTGCGAGCGTGACCCAATGCGTGTGCTGCGTGATGACGACGCCGTTGACGCGCACGCGCCCGGCATGCACCGCGCGCTGCGCCTCAAAACGGGAGCACACGCCGAGCTTCGAGAACGCACGGTCGAGCATGACACGCTGGTCTGCTGCGTGGGAAGATTTGAGGAGAGGTTGGTCGCGCATTAGAATTTTAAATTGAAAACTTTCAATTTAAAATTTTCCATTCTTGAGGTTGCAACTCAAAGCGTGATAAGATTGGGAGTGGCGTGCTCCCCGCTCATGGCAGCGGCAAACCGGGATGCCACTGCCACGCGAAGGGAGGGTAGAAAAGAGGTTGGGATTCACTGAACTATGACTCCACAACCCACCCTAAGATCACACCTTTTGTGAAAAATCCAAACTATTTTTTTGCGAAAAATTGGCGCTGCACCGCGGCGAAGACCGCATCGACCGAAAGCTTTTGCATGCAGTCGTGCGTCACGATTTTGCACGTCAAGCCGTTGCACCCCAAGCACGGCAGGCCTTCTTTTGTGACAATCGTATGCCCTTCGCCCCACGGCCCTTGCAAGTGCGGGCGCGTGGGGCCAAAGATCGCGACCACCGGCTTCGACAATGCGGCCGCAAGGTGCATGGGGCCGGAATCATTTGCCACCAACAAATGCACGCGCGCCAACAACGCCACCAGCTCGGGCAGATTCGTCGGCGGGGCAACGAGTACACGGCTTTGCATCATCGCCGCCATTTGCTCGACCTCTTCCCTTTCGCCCGGCCCCCACAACAAAATAATTTTCGCCGCAAGCTCGCGCTGAAGCCTGTCGCCCAATTCCGCGAACGAGGCGATAGACCAACGTTTCGTATACCACCCGCCAAACGCATTGACCGCGATCACGCGCGTGTGCGTTGCCAGGCCGTGCTCTTGCCAAAATTTTTCCACCACGGAAGAAGTTGCCGCAGCAATGCGCGGCTGCGAAGTTACGAGGGGAATTTGCAACGCGCGCAGCACATCCAAATGAAACTCCACCGCGTGCAAGTGCGCGCCACGCGGTTCCACCACGAGATTATAAGCAAAGCGCCGCACGCGAAAACGAAAGCCCACACGCAACGGCGCACACGTGAGATACGTGAGCAAAGCCGTGCGCGGATTGCCGAAGAGGTCGATCACGAGATCATAGTTTTGGCCGCGCAGCATGCGAATGAAATCCCAATTCGCGCGCAGCGCGGCGAGCATGGGCAACTTCTGCCAACGTTTGTGCTCCAAAACATGCACGTGATCGACCGCGGGATGATTTTGCAGCAGCGGCGCGCTCGGCGGCTCGGTGAGATAATCGATCTGCGCCCGCGGAAATGCGCGTCGCAAATTTTCGAGCACCGGCGTGGTGAGCACCACGTCGCCGATGCCGCGCAAGCGGATGATTAAAATTCTTTGCGGCGTTTCCGGCATCTGCTCACTTCCACCCCATGCGCTCGCGCAACGAAGTGATGTGCGCCGTGTGATGCTGGCCGTGCCAAGCATAAATTCCCAAGAGCCAATCCAACGAACGCAGACCGTGCTCGGGGTGGCGGAAGTTGCGCGCGAAATCCTCGGGCTTGAGCGCTTGCCATTGCACGACCCAGCGCCGGTGCAACGCTTCCAACAGCACGAGTGAAACTTCCACCGGCGCCGTGCGCGCTTCTGATAACTCCGCCCACAACTGTTGCTCATAAGCTTTGATGGTCGGCTCATTTTCCGTCAATGCCCACTTGAGCCGAATGTAAGCATTCATATGGCTATCGGGCACGTGATGCACCACTTGCCGCACGGTCCAGCCGCCTTCGCGATACGGCGTATCAAGCTGCTCGTCGTTCAGCCCTTGCACCGCCGCGCCTAACTTCGCCGGCGCGCTCGCAATTTCCGCGATGAGTTCGCTGCGGCGTTGCGGCGCCATATTCTCTTCCATTTTAAACGGGCCGATGGGATAACGCAAGTCCGACATGTTCGATTCTCCTGTTGTTTTATTGAATGTCGCTTTGTCGATGGCGTTCGTAGTTGCTCCTTATGAGTTTTGACTTTCAACTTCGGTAATCGGCCCTCAAACATGTCATTCCGAAGGAAACCTTTTGCGCTCTGGGTGACAACTCCAGTGCTCAAAAAGGTTCCTACTGAATGACATAGCGAGGGGACGCGCTTGGTTGCCGATTTTGATCGTCAAATTTCATTGGAGCCAATCGTTCGGTATGGTCTGCGCTTCAAGGCGCCACTACGAGCGCTTCAAATCCACTCGAGTTGCGCCACTGTTCTCTCGTTGAGCTGATCGCCGGTGTTCAAAGTCGAGGCCGGCTCGAACAAAAGCAGGTGCACTTCTTCCTCCGCCACGGGTTTGTGTTCCACGCCGCGCGGCACGATGCAAAGCTCGCCTTCCTCCAACCAAACCTCGTGGTCGCGAAACTGCAAACAGAGTTTGCCTTTGATCACAAGGAATAACTCATCTTCATGTTCATGGTGATGCCAGATAAACTCGCCTTTGACTTTAGCCAGCTTCACCTGCTGCCCGTTTAGTTCGCCCACGATTTTGAGCGACCAATGCTCGCTAAAGAGGGCAAACTTTTCTTTGAGATTGACCTTTTTCATCAAACCTCCAAACGTTTCGCGTACGGCACAAACTCGCCCGCTTCGATATTGCGCTTCATCAGCCGCAGATACATCGCCCAGCAATAACTCGATTGGCGATAATGCGCGTTGGCGTCGGGCCAGCCGAGATGATAAAAACGCATCCAGGTGTTGTCGCTCTTATTTTCAAAAGTAAATCCCACGCGCGAGCCGGCCCAATCTTTATCCGCATGCGTCAGTTGCAGCTCGAACGCTTCGTTGGGAACGCACTTGGTCACCACGGCGCGCCAGATATACTCGGGGCCAAAGTTTAAAACGTATTCGTTGCCCACGTGCGGCGTTCCACTACACTCCAACGTCCACCACGCCTCAAGCCCTTGCGGCGTGGCTACGGCTTCAAACACGCGCTGCGCCGAAGCGTTGATCGGAAAATCGTGCAGGATGTCTGCCATGGTCATTCTCCTTTCATGTAAACTTGCGAGGTTTCATGCTTTCAAAGCGAGCGCGAAAATAACGAGAGCTTTGTGCAAAGTCAAGCTTCGCATCACCATCGTAGTAATGCCTCAGTTATTGGTGGAAACCGTAGCGCAGACATCTTGTCTGCAGGCAGGGATGCCTGCGCTACTCCACAAGTAACTGAGGCATTACCCATCGTAAGGCCTCGGTTACGTTTGGCCGCGTCCCGTTTACGGAGCAACCCGGGAGGACTGCGCGACCTCCTGCGTAGTTTGTGCTTGCAAAACATGCGGCGTTCGCGCATTTTGAAGCCGCCTTCTCAACCTGTCATTCCGAATTATATTCTGAGTTTGAAAAGCTAATCGCAGAACAGGAGCCTCTATGCCCACCTCAATTTGGAGCGACGAGATTCAACAAGTCTTCACTCAAATGCGCACGCCTTCGACCACGCGCGTGCAAGTCGGCGATAAAGTCGTCGAAATTCCCCGCCCCTTTCCTTCGCCGGAAGATTGGCGCGACCAGTGGATTTATTTTTTGCTCATTGATCGCTTCAACCATCCGCAAGCGCCGCCGCAAGATTCGCCCTGGAACGGCGAGCACATGAAGTTTCAAGGCGGCAACCTCAACGGCGTGCGCAGCCGGCTCGATTATCTCGCGCAGCTCGGCGTCGGCGCGATTTGGCTTTCGCCCGTGCTCAAGAATTGCCCATACAATCCGTATTCGTATCACGGCTACGGCATACAGGATTTTTTGCAAATCGATCCGCGGCTCGCTTCCGATCCGCAAGCCGCGCGCGCCAATCCGCGACTCGTGGAAGAAGAGTTGCGCAGCTTGGTGCAGGAAGCGCATGCTCGCGGCATGTATGTAATCTTCGACATCGTGCTCAATCACGTGGGCGATGTCTTTGAATACGCCGATCATGGCGCAGTCGCGCGCTGGCGCGATTATCCCTATCCCATTCGCTGGCGCGATGAGCACGGCAATGGCCGCGCCGACTGGCCCGAAGCCGAGCACGCCAACGCACATCCCGATGCCGGCATTTGGCCGATTGAGTTGCGGCGCAATGCGTATTTCCGCCGGCAGGGCGAAGGCGATGAAGCCGGCGGTGATTTCGCCTCATTGAAAGAGTTGCACACCGGCTTTCAAACTTTCACACCAGCCTATGGTGTGCACTATCCTGTGCGCGAGCTTTTGATTCGCGCGCATCAATACCTCATCGCGAAGTACGACGCCGACGGTTTTCGCATCGACACGCTCAAATACATCGAGCCGGAGTTTGCGCGCACGTTTGCCAACGCCATTCGCGAGTTTGCGTTCAGCCTCGGCAAAAAGGAGTTCTTCACCTTCGGCGAAATTTATGATGACGAAAACAAGATCGCGCGCTACATCGGCCGCAACGCCATGGAAGCCAGCGATCTCATCGGCGCCGATGCGGCTTTGGACTTTCCGCTTTTCTATAAATTGCCGGAGATGGCCAAAGGCCGGCTCGCGCCCTCGGAAGTGATTCACATGTTCGAGTATCGCAAAGAAGTGCAGCGCGGCATGATCAGCTCCCAGGGCGAGGCCAGCAAATTTTTCGTCACCTTCCTCGACAATCACGATCAGCATCATCGCTTCTATTATGACTCGCCCGGCGCGCCGGGGCGATATGACGATCAGCTCAGTCTCGCCGTCGGCTGCTTGTTTGCGTTGCAAGGCATTCCGTGTTTGTATTACGGCACGGAGCAAGGTCTTGCCGGCAGTGGTCAAACTCTCGAAGCGGTACGCGAAGCATTGTGGGGCAAGCCCAATGCGTTTGATCGCGGCCATGCGTTTTATCAAGCCCTACAAAAAATTGCGGCCGTGCGTGCCGCTCACCCGGCATTGCGTTATGGCCGGCAATACTTTCGTCCGATCTCCGGCGACGGCATGCACTTTGGCATTTCAACTTTCCCCGCGGGCGTGCTCGCCTTTTCGCGCATCTTGAGCGATCAAGAAATCGTGATCCTCGCCAACACCAATCCCTCATACGAATGGCACGGCGACGCGATTGTGGATTACGGCCACAACCTGCCGGGCACAACGTTTCGCCTTCTCTATTCAAACAAACCCGCGCCCACCGCGCCGGAGCCGATTGTCGAAAAGCCGCACGGCCAAGTGGAAGTGCGCGAAGTCAACGGCTCAACCACGCAGGGCCCCAGCCGTGTGCTGCGCGCGCATTTGCAGCCGATGGAGGTTCAGATGGTGAGCCGCGCGTGAGTTCTCATGAAATTCCCCTCTTCGGCGTATTCTATTTATCACGCCGAACAACCTAGAGCCGGTTTTATTTAGTAAACGGAGCCTCTCCATGAAAAAAATCCGTGAACTCCTTTTGGGCGAGCAAGTCACCATGTTCGCCGTGTTGCAACGCAAAGAGCTGAAGCAAAAGAAAAACGGCGAGCCGTACCTGGTGATGGAAATCAGCGACGCGTGGGATCACATGGCCGCGCTCATGTGGTCGAATTTAGAAACCGTTCACGTTGAAGCCGGCAGCGTCGTCAAGCTCAAAGCCGTGGTCGATGAATATCAAGGCCACAAGCAGCTCAAGGTCGAAAAGATTCGCGCGATCATCGACGAAGACGAAGTCGATATGACGTGGCTCACGCCCACGACTCCGAAAGACCGCGCGTTGTTGTGGGAGCAATTTCAGAAGCTCGTGGAGAGCATGGCGCAGCCGTATTTGCTCGCGTTGCTTAGAAAAGTTTTTGCGGAAGAGGCTTTCGTCAAAGCGTTTTGCGATACGCCAGGCGGGAAGAAATGGCATCATGCTTATTTGGGCGGGCTGCTGGAACACACGCTCAACGTCGCGACGATCTGCGAGCGCATGTCCAAGCTCTATCCGCAGGTCGATCGCGACTTGCTCATCGCCGCGGCGTTGCTGCACGACATTGGCAAAGTGGAGAGCTACACGCACGGCCCGAGCTTCGAATATACCGACGCCGGCCGCTTGCTCGGCCACATCGTCATCGGCGCGCAGCTCGTCGCCGAGAAGATCAAACAGTTTCCGGAGTTTCCGCACGAGCTTGCCATGCGCTTACAGCATTTGATTCTCAGCCATCAAGGCGCGCTCGAACAAGCCTCGCCCGTGGTGCCGATGATGGCCGAAGGTTTTCTGCTTTATTATGCCGACGAGATTGATTCGAAGATGAATGCGATCGCGCACATCGCCGAGCAAGAACACCCCGAAGGCAGCAAATGGAGCGGCTATGTGAATCTGCTCGAGCGGTATTTGTATTTGGGGGACGCGCAGAAATCGGAGGAGAAACAATCTTCGCTGAAGCTGGGGGCATGAACACGAAGAGAGCGCATCGGCTCTCTTCGTGTGCGAGGAATCAAGCTTATTGTTGAGGACATTTGCACTGACAAGGCAAGATGTTGAGCATCACCATCTTCTTGGTAGCCTTGTTCAAGCAGAAGCTTACGGCATGGCCGAAATTGGCTGCTTCCTGTAATCTTTCGCGAAAATCTTTGAGATTCGCGATATCCGCTGCGGTATAGGGACCGTGACCGTCGTCGAGACTGAGAACGTCCAAGTCCTTATCGCCTTCGCCGTAAGTCAATGAGCGAATGCATCCACGCACGAACACGGTGTCGCCGTTCACGATGCTCGCAAAAGCGGCGGGTGTAACCGTTACGCCCGGGTTCCCAGAAACCACGGAAATCAAATTCGGCGTAAATGTGATGGATTCTCTTTCCTGCGCCATTATAGCCTCCTTGGTGTTTTTGAGGAAAAAGCATTTTGAAACCGTTTGTTATTCGACGAATCTGCAGTTCGTTGCTAGTGAAGACACGGCATGGCGATGCGGCTCTCATTATTTTAGCAAAAATTCGCGGTCTTCTGTGAGCCGTTTTTTGATTCGGCACAAAGGCGGAAGTATTGTTTACAGGGATGGCGGTAACATTGCGGAGGTGGAGAGTTGGCCGCAGCCGCGCAAAGTTTATGCGTTCGTTGCGGCCAAGAAGAGGGGTTGAAGCGGCGCTTTACTCGTTCCCACGTTTCGCGCTCAACACGCCTCGGAGCGCAAACAATCGTTGCGCACTTGCGTGCAGGCAGAGCGTTCAAGACCGCGCTTCACGCGGAACGTGAGAACGAGTCAAAAACGTTTGCCGTTACCGCCACGCGCCGAGAATCGCGCCCATCACGAGCAGATAGACCAGTTGATAGCCGGCATCGATGAGATAAGTTGAAAGCTTCTTCTCAGAGAACATATTGGCGGTCAATCCAATCGTGGCCGCGAAGCCGAGCCACGCGAGAAAGCCGGCCCACATGCCGCCCGTTGCGCTCGTGACGTTCATGGTGGCGATGAACACCGCGAGCACATAAGCCATCACGACGTAGCACACGAGCGAGACGAGATATGCCGGCATCGCGGATTTTTGCATCTCTTTGAGTTTTTCTTCGCTATAGCCGTGCGCCTTCACCCACTGCTTGGCAAACAGCAGCGGCGAATACCACAGCGCACCGATGAAAAACGTGGCGAGCGCGGCGACGATCACCGCGAGATAATTGATCATGGTGAATTGCATACTTCCTCCTTCCGGTGAGTGAAATACGGTTGTTGGTTGAAGCAACGCGGCAAAGTTCAGCCACGGTTTGGCCGTGGCTTTGTTGTTTTAAATGCCGCGGCCCAGCCGTGGCAGATCAATGAAGAAAGTTCGCTGCACTTTTTTACTTTGCCATAAGAAGGTGTTTGAAGCCGCGCTTAGGAACGTTTAGTGTCCCTAGCTGAAAATGCCTGAAGGCATCACTACGAGCTTAATTCTCCCGCCAAACGCAACGCGATCTTTGCCGTGCGCACACTTGCGCCCGGGGTTCCTAATTGCTCGCGCACAGTGATCAACTCATTGCTCGCGCGCTCGCGGTCGCTTTGATTTTGCAGATAAGGCAGGAGGGCTTCGGCTGCGGCTTGCGGCGTGAATTGCTGTTGCACCAGCTCCGGAGCGATTTTGCGGCCGGCCACGACATTGACCAAGCCGATGTAGGGCAGCTTCACGAGACGTTTGCCGATTTCATAGGAGAGTCGCGAGATGCGATAAACGATCACGAGCGGCGTGCCGAAGCATGCGGTTTCGAGCGTGGCCGTGCCGGAGCACACGAGACAGGCCGTGCTCTCGCGCATGAGTTCATATGTGGCGTTGTCGATCAATCTAATTTCGTCGTGTGCTAGCGCGGGTTTATCAGATAACGTTCCAACTTCGGCTGAGCCGAGGTTTTGGGGCAAAGGAGGAGGGGAAGGATTTTTTTCATGCAACGGCCAAGCCGTTGCACGAACTATTGGTGCTGTTCCAACCTCGGCTGGGTTGAGGTTTTTTGAATTGGGCGGAGTTTGAGAGCGCAGATTCTTTTTATGCAACGGCGAAGCCGTTGCAAGAACATCCTGCTGGGGCGTGCGATAGCGTTCATATAACTCGCGCGGCAACGTCGGCGCTTGCGCAATGCCGATTTGTAAATTGGGGAGGCGCGTTTTTAAAAGCTGCGCAGTGGCAATCATGTCCGGCAAGAGCCGTTCGATTTCATGTTGACGACTGCCGGGCAGCAATCCGAGCAAAGGGCGCTCTTCTTCAAACGCGAAGCGTTGAAAAAAATCTTTGCGTGAAAGTTCAGGTGTCAAGCCCTCCAGCAACGGATGCCCGACAAAGGTTGTGGGCAAGCCGGCCTTTTGAAACAATTCCACCTCGAACGGAAACACGACCGCCATTTCATCGAGCACGCGCGCCATTTTCGGGATGCGGCCCGCGCCCCAGGCCCACACTTGCGGCGCGATGTAGAAGAGCACTTTGATGCCGCGCGCGCGCAGCCTTTCCGCCAAACGCAAATTGAAGCCGGGGTAGTCGATGAGGAGGGCTACGCTCGGTTTGCGTTTTTCAATCTCTTCTTCCAACGTGCGCATCACGCGGCGCAGAAACGGCAAGTGGCGAATGACTTCGGTGAAGCCGACCACGGCCATGTCGCGAATGTGAAAGAGCAGTTCCATGCCCGCGCGCGCCATGTGCTCGCCGCCGATGCCGAAGAAACTGCAATCGGGCGCTAAGGTCTTGAGCGCTTGCACGAGGCGGCCGCCGTGCAAATCACCGCTGGCTTCGCCGGCAACGAGAAGTATATTGGGCATGCGAATTCTGAATTGGATTATTGGAGTGGTGGAGTATTGGAGTGGTGGATTGTTGGAAATCAAAGACTCCATCACTCCACCACGATTGCGCTCTTCACCTGCGATACAGCAAGGGATTCAAATCGGTCGCCACCACTTCGCCGATTTTCGCGCCGGGCATCCACGTTTCCCAATCGGCAATTTGGTTCTTGTTCTTCGGCTGCGCCAGGCGAATGCCGCCTTCTATATAAATGATCGTCATCACCGCGCGCGCGTTGTCGGTTTTATTTTCTCCGGCGCGATGAAACGTCCAGCCAGAGTGATAACTCACCTCGCCCAACGCAAACGGGGTTTCGTTTATAGGCAAAGCGCGCTCGTGCAATGCCGACTCGATTTGCCGTTCGCTGTCATCGCTGATGGCGAGATCACGTCCGAAGTCAAACATGTGGCTGCCGGCGCTGAACGCGAGAGGTCCCATTGCGAGCGGCGTCTCTTGCAGCGGAATCCACACCGTGCAACTATTCGCGTTGCTCAGCGGCCAGTAATATTGATCCGCATGCCAGGGCGTAATGCCGCCGCCGGCTTCTTTGTAAAGCGCTTGATCATGATACAGGCGCACGCCCTCAACGCTCATCAACTCGGCAGCGAGGCGCGCGAGGCGTTTGCTAAAACAAAATTCTTTGACGAGCGCGCTCTGCCGCCACAAATTCATGACCTGCAAAAACGCGCGCTCATACGTCGTGCGCTCGGACATCGGCTTGGTCAGCGTGTTCAAGCGAAACACTTGTGCGGTGATCTCTTTGCCATAGTAGTCCAGCGTCGCCGGCGAAAGCACGTGCTCGAGTTTGATAAAACCCTGCGCGCGAAACGAATCGATCTGCGCTCGCGTGAGCGCGAAGGGCGTTTGCAGCTCGCGTGGGATTTCAGCCAGGCTCATGATTTATTCCTCGATGATTTTGCGCTTCATCTTTCTTCCACCCACACTTGTTTGCCTTCAAACACGACGGCCATTTTGCGAATTTTTTGTATGCCGCGCGCGTGCAGCTCCGCCACGTAGTTTTTGTCCTCGATCTGCTGAAAGGCTTTGGCAACGCTGCTCTCTTTGGTTTCACCGCGGCGCGCGTTTATTTTTTTAAACTCGATGATGATTCCCGCGACGCGATTATCTTTTGGAATCAGCATCACATCATAGCGGCCAAAGCCGGACTCGCGATTACTCTTCACTTCATAACGCGGGGAAAGCCAAATCAACAAGCCGATGGCAAAGGCTTGATAGACTTTTTCCGCGTCCTGCCCGCCCGTGTCCCAGAAGCTGAAAGTCTTGCTCACCAGCTCGGAAAAAAGTTCTTCGAAGGTTTCCGTATCGCCCGCGATTAGAGCTTGCAGCATCGTCTCGATCTTTCTGTTTTCCATCCGGCGCGAAAACCAGTTTTGCACGATACTCACGTATAGGCTGCGCACCTCCATGTTGGGAACGACGAGCCGGCACCAAAGCTCTGCCGGATCGAAATCGCCCGCGCGCTGGGATTGCTGCTTCAAATAGCCGCTGAACAGCAAAAAGCTCCAGAGCAAATCTTCCTTGGTCTCCAGTTCCTTGAACACGAGGTCTTCCTTGATCGGCTTCTCAATGCTCTCGCCGCGTACAAGGCTTTCCAGCTCGGCTTTCAGTTCTGCTCCGCCGCGCGTCAGCAATTGCTCGATCACGGCGTTGTCTGAGGTATTAACCCAGTACGGCCGAAACTCCTTGTCGGCGCTGTTGAGATAATTGACGATCGACCAGGGATTATAAACGATGCGATCCCCAAACACGTAGCCGTTGTACCAGGTTTTAATTTTGTCTTGATGATCGGCAAGGTTAAAATCAATCAATGCCTGTTCGACCTCGGATTCCATCAAGCCGAAGGCCGTGGAAAACTCGGGGCGCAACAAAGTGAACACCGCGAGATTGTTTAAGCCGGAGAAAATCGATTCCTTTGCCACGCGCATGATGCCGGTGAGCACGCCTTTTTCCAAGTGCACATTATCCTTCAACCCGCCGCTGAGAAAGTTGCGCATGAAGCCGATGACCTCGGCATAGTAGCCATTGACGTAGCCCGTTTGAATCGGCGTGTCGTACTCGTCGATCAGCAGAATCACTTTTTGTTGATGATGCCGCGCGAGGTGCTCCGAAAGTTGGCCGAGGCTGCCGGCATATTCCGCCGCCTCCGCCTCCAAGTTAATAATGCGCGCAAACTGCTCTTTCTCATCTTCCTTTAAGAGGTTTTCGCCGAGCAGATAGTCGTGGCGTTTGTATTCTTTGCGGATGACTTCTTGCAGGTATTGCAAACATTCGCGCCAGTTGCTGGCTTTTGCATCTTTAAAGGTCATGAAGATGACGGGATATTTTCCCTGCCGGCGCGTGTACGCTTCGCCGGCTTGCCAGATTTTCAAATGGCGAAACAACGCGCTGGTATCTTCCGCGCGCTTTTCAAAAAAATAGCGCAGCATGGAAAGGTTGAGCGTTTTGCCAAAGCGCCGCGGCCTGGGCAAAAGCAGGGCTTGCGCGCCTTGATCGATCAGTTCTTTGACGAGCAGCGATTTGTCGACGTAATAGTAATCGTCTTCAATGACGCGCTTGAAATCGGATAAACCAACCGGCAATTTTTTCATCAGCACTCCTCATCCGAAGCAGCTTGGACTTCATCAAGCCTCTGGTTATGAGTTTTGACGATCAAAATCGGTAACCCGGCAAGCCTCTTATAACTTGTCATTCAGGAGGAAACTTTTTCAGTACTGGAGTCAATGCCCGGCGCCGAAAAAGTTTCCTCCTGAATGACATATCCTAGATGACGATTGTCGAATTTGAAAATCAAAACTCATTTCGACGCTAATATCATGAATCTTTGCGCCACTTTCAACCCGCGTTTTTAATTCTTATATTGCCCAATGAGCGTCTCGGCTTTGCGCAAAGTCCCCACAAAGCCGGTACTGCTCGAGTTCGGTTTGTTCGATTGATTCATTTGAAAACGGCTTGACGGCTATGCAAAGAAACCTGCTCGAACTCTCGAACACGGTTCACGATATTTTGATCATTGGCGGCGGCATTTATGGCGCGGCCGCGACGTGGGATGCTTCACTGCGCGGCCTCTCCGTCGCGCTCATTGAAAAAGGCGATTGGGGTGGCGCGACGTCTTCCAACAGCCTGAAGATCATCCACGGCGGCCTGCGCTATTTGCAGCACGCGGATTTCAAACGCCTGCGCGAATCCATTCGCGAGCGCATGATCTTGATGCGCATTGCGCCGCATCTCGTGCATCCGTTGCCGTGCGTAATGCCGACTTACGGCCACGCCATGAAAGGCAAAGAAGTCATGGCCGTTGCCATGTTCATGAACGATCTCCTCGGCTTTGATCGCAACGGCTTGAGCGATCCGCAAAAACGTTTGCCAGCGGGCCGTGTCATCTCCAAAAAAGAATGCCGCGAAATTATTCCCGGCATCGAGGAGAAGGGTTTGACCGGAGGCGCGGTTTGGTACGATTGCCACGTGCATAATTCCGAGCGCATGCTGCTTTCCTATTTGCACTCCGCGGCGCAAAACGGCGCGCAGCTTGGCAATTATGTCGAAGTCACCGGCTTCCTCGTGAAAGACCAACGCGTGCTCGGCGTGAAAGCGCGCGACGTGCTCACGCAAAATGAGTTTGAGCTGCGCGCGCGGCTCGTGATCAACAACACAGGCCCATGGGTGAATCAAACTTTGGGATTGCTCGAGCACAAAAACTCGAATCAGAAAGTGCTGCTCTCCAAAGCCATGAACCTCGTGTTGCGCCGGCAAGTTGTGCCGCATTATGCCGTGGGCGTGCCGAGCAAGTTCGAGTTCAAAGACCGCGATGCGCTCATCAACAAAGGCTCGCGCTTGCTGTTCATTCGGCCGTGGCGCGACCGCGCGCTAGTTGGAACAACGCACGTGGCCTATCACGGCGAGCCGAAAGATTTTCGCGTGACGGAAAGCGACATTCAAGCGTTTATTGACGAAGTGAGCGCAGCTTATCCCGCGGCAAATTTAAGCCGCGCCGATGTTGCCTTTTTTAACGGCGGTTTGTTGCCGATGGAAAGCGTCAATTCGCGCACCGGCGACGTGCGTTTGGTGAAGCAGTATATTTTGCGCGATCATGAACAAGAGCACGGCCTCGCGGGCTTGCTCACCGTGGTCGGCGTGAAGTATACCACTGCGCGCGACGTGGCCGCGAAGTCCATCGACCTCGCCATGCGCAAGCTGGGTGTGCCCTTCAAACAATCGACGGGCGCGAGCACGCCGGTTTATGGCGGAAACCTCGCGCGCTTCGAGGACTATGTGCAGAGTGAAATCCGCCGAGAGCCGAACGGCCTCGCGGGAAAAGTAGTAAAGAACCTCATCAACAATTATGGCTCGGCTTATTCTGACGTGCTGAAATACGCGGAAGGAAAAGCCGCCATGCTGCAACCCTTGTCTTCGACCACCGAAGTTTTGCGCGCGGAGATTGTCCACGGCATTCGCGAAGAGATGGCGCTGAAGCTGACGGACATGGTGATGCGTCGAACGGAATTGGGTTCCGCCGGACATCCGGGCGCGGAGGCCTTGCAAGCGTGCGCGAAAATTATGGCGGAAGAGTTGAAATGGGAAGAGGGGAGAGCGAGCCAAGAGTTGGAAGAAGCGGCTGCGGTTTTTATACCGGCGCAAGGTTAACCGACGCTCATGAGTTCTTGCATAAAAAATTTCCTGCTCGCGACTATTTGCGACAGCGTAGCGGCGTCATCCCAAGTGAACCTACCTCTTACTCAAATCACACTGCTTCGAGGTTAATTTGTAAGCCCTTTTTTAAATGTCATCCTGTAAGGACCTTCCCTCGTACTTGGCTTTCTTCCCAGCGCAAGGGAAGATTCTTTCAGAATGACAAATTGAAGGGGGCGTTACAAATCAACCCGCTACGAGCATCCTTGCTGTGCCTCTCAAAAGTAAACACCTCAAAAAAATCTTGCACCTCTTTTCTGCACCTCCCCACCTTTCACGGTAACAATGCTTATGTTCAACGCCAAAGAGTGTTGAGCGACAAGGAAGCCTCGTCATGATCAGCCCAAGGATTGGCTCAAGCTCTTATTCCGAAGGAGTCGGAACGTATGAAACCCATTTTGTTGATAGTTCTTGCCGTATTGTTCTGCTGCGCCATTGCCCAGTCTCATTCTCCCGCCGAGAACGCTGCCCCACGTTTTCAATATGAATTAGCGAACCTCACCGCGCCGGACTCGACTTTGAGCCGCTTGCTCGCGGGCGTGAGTGTGTTGCAAGCCGAGCTGGCGTTTTTGCCCGCAGCACAAGGCTTTGAAGCCGAGTATCAAATCGCGCTCAACGTCGTGAATGCGAAAGGCGAAACAGTTGCGACGCGCGAAGAAAAACCCCGGCTGCAAGCCGCGAGTCTAGCTGAAACGTATTCACGACAGCAATATGCTTTCCATCGCTTCGCCTTTGACCTTCCGCCCGGGGAGTATTCGACGCGCATCACTTTAGTTGATCTAGTGAGTAACCTGCGGACAGAAGTGGTTGCCGTGAAGACGCTGCGAAATTTTGATGCAACGCAAGTCGCGCTCGCGGTGAGTGATATCGTTTGGCTCGAACGCGCGAGCGGAGAGGAGGGCAATTATGATCTCATGCTCTTTGAGAGCACCACCAATCCCAATCGCGCGTTGGCGCTCTATCTTGAAATTCTCAGCCGCGATCGGCAAGCGCCGCTTCATGTTCAGCAAACCATTCGCAACGCGCGCAAAGAAATCGTGCTCGAGCAACAGTGCGAATGGCCGCGCCGGAGCACGAGCGAAAAGTTGATCTTGCCCCTCGGCACGGAGCTTTTGCCCTACGGCTCATATGAAGTCGAAATGATGATTCAACAAGGCGGTCGCCGCCAGCGCGCGGCAGCGCGTTTTCGCTTGGCGTGGGACGATATTCCCGCGACGGCATTGCACCTCGATCATGCTCTCGGCGCGGCGAAGTATCTTGCCACGGAGGAGGAGGGTCGAACGTTGCAAACGGCCATTGAACAAGAGTCGTTGCCGCAGAAGCAAAACGCGTTGCGAAAATTTTGGCAAACACACGATACGACCAGCGCCAGCGGCCTCTATGCTATGCGCTCAAGCTTCTATCAACGCCTGGTGGAAGCCGAGGATAAATTCGGCGGCGAACAGCGCGGCTGGCAAACCGATCTGGGCCGCATCTATCTTGTGCATGGTGCGCCCGATGAGATTGCAGTGCACACGCGAGCCACGACCGCGCAACCTTTTCAAGTTTGGCGCTATCGCAAGCGCCAAAAAGAATTTCTTTTTGTCGATCGCAAAGGCCTGGGGCTTTATCAATTGGCGATCGGACGGGATTGACCTCTGAACTTCTAAGAGCAGAACATAACCGTTCGCAGGCTGGAAGTCTGCGCGACGAATCCTTGAAGGACGCAGCACGATGAAAGCTCTGTTGTCTCTATTTTGTATAGCCACTTTGGTTTGGGCGCAAAGCCCTGACCAGATTCAGCCCGTGCCATTCTCCGTGCAGCTTTACAATGTCGCCTCGCCCGATTCGAGCAAAAGCCGGCTGCTCGTGGCGCTCGCGGTGTTGCACGACGATTTGAGTTTTGCCAAGGCCGATTCCGGGTTTAGCGCACAATACGAGCTGGCGCTGGATATCACGAATGACGAGGGGGATTGGGCCGCCGGCCGAGAAGAAAAGAGGCGCATTCACGTGCGCTCGTTTGCTGAAACCAATTCGCGAAAAAAATATAGTGCACACGATTATCACTTTGACTTGCCGCCGGGGAAATATCGCGTCGCGTTCAGCTTCACTGATCGCGTGAGCGGCGCCGTCTCGCGCCAGGACATGCCCAAAAAGCTGCTCGCCTTTTCCCGCGATCAAGCCCGGCTCGCCACTAGCGATATTATTCTTCTCGGCCGCGTCATGACGGATTCGCTGCAACGCATGGTCATCACGCCCGGGCTTTATCAGAACACGGCCACGCCCGAGGGCGAGCTGCACCTGTACCTCGAAATGTTGAGCGCGGACTTGAACGCGCCCTTGAGCGTGCGCCAAACGATTCGCAATTGGCAACGGCAAGTCGTCGTGGATCAGAAAAAAGATTGGACGCGGCGCGCGCAACTCGAGCGCGCGATTATTCCCATTTGGATCGACACCTTGCCCTATGGCGTCTATGAAATCGAAATGAAAGTGCGGCAGGGCAAGGCGGAAAAGACCGTGCGCGAATGTTTTCATCTCACGTGGAACGGCATTCCGGAGAACGGCGTGCACTTGGATCAAGCCCTGACCGTGGCGCAATATCTCGCCGCACCAAGCGAGCGCGAGCAATTGCAAGCCGCGTTGCGCGACTTCACGAAGGAAGAAAAGCGCGAAGCGCTGCGCTCGTTTTGGCAACGCCGCGATGACACGCCGAACACGCCGGAGCTCGAGGCGATGAACACGTACTATCAGCGCGTCGAGTTCGCGAATGAAAAATTCAGCGCCGGCCGGCAGGAGGGCTGGCAAACCGACCTGGGAAAAATCTTCGTCACCTTTGGCGCGCCCGACGCGGTCGATTTTGTAGAGGGCAGCGCACCGTCGTCGCTCATTCAAGTTTGGCACTATCGCCGGATTGACCGCCGGTTCTCATTCGTCGATTTTCACGGCACCGGAGACTATCGCTTGATCTCGAATTGAGCTGTGCTTGCGCTAAAAACCTCCACACGAAAATATACTCCCACGAAATTACAAGACGGTTGCGTGGGAGTTTTCTTTTTGGTGAAGCATCGGAATGCATTCTTCGCGGCTTCTCTTTTTTGGTCTTGTCGCTGCTTCATTCTCACGCGGAGCGTGAGAACGAGAACAGTGCTAAAGCATTACTTGCCGTCCAGGTTTTCGCTTGACTTTTCCTACCTCTGAAGCTACATTCGTTTGCCTTTTTTCCTGTGCCCAATCCACTTTTCTCCAACACCAAGCTGCAAATCTATCACCCGCGGAGACTCGGCGCATGCCTGTGAATTACATCGACGGACCGCGCTTGAAACATGCGACGGTTGCGGCAACACAACGCCTCATTCAAATGCAGGAGCAGCTCAACAACATCAACGTCTTTCCGGTTCCCGATTCCGATACCGGCACGAACATGGCGCTGACCATGCGCAGCGTGGCCGAGGGCGCGTTGAATTGCAAGGAAGAGTCGGTGCACGCGATGAGCTTGGCGCTCGCCGACTCCGCATTGATGGGCGCGCGCGGCAACTCCGGCGCAATTCTCGCGCAGTTCTTTCAAGGCCTCTCCGAAGGCTTTCAAGGCATGTCGCGCTCGGACTTGCGAGGCTTCGCGCATGCCGTGCAGCACGCCGCGAAGCTGGCGCGCGAAGCGATTGCCGAGCCGCGTGAAGGCACGATTCTCACCGTGATTCAAGATTGGGCCAGACACATTCACGAAACGTGGGAAAAATTTTCCGATTTCCCGGCGCTGATCGATAGCTCGCTGCACGTGGCCTCGGATTCTTTGCGCCGCACGCCGGAGAAGTTGATAGAGTTGGCCAGGGCCGGCGTGGTCGATGCCGGCGCGCAAGGTTTTGTGCATCTGCTCGAAGGCGCGATCAGCTTCATAAACTCCGGCAAGATTGAACGCCTCGCGCGCGGCATTTTGGATTTTGGCAACGCGAAGGCGAAAGTTGAAGAAGCGCCGGAGAATATCACGTTTCAATATTGCACACAAGTCTTGATCACCGGCAAAGCCCTTGACCGCAACGCCCTCAAAGAACAACTCCGCGTGCTCGGCGATTCGATGATCGTTGCGGGCTCGCGCGCGCGCGTGCGCGTGCACATTCACACCAACGAGCCGGAAACGGTTTTTGCGCTTGCGCGCACATTTGGCGAGCTTGCGGATTCGCGCCACGACGACATGCGCAACCAACACGCGCGCGCGCACCACGACCCGGAATTGCAAACGATTGCGATCATCACCGATTCCTCGTGTGATCTCCCACCCGAAGATTTTATCCGCCACAACATTCGCATGGTGCCGGTGCTCGTCATGTTCGGCAGCCGCAGCTATGTTGACAAAGTCACGATCACCGATCGCGATTTCTATCACATGCTCGCGCTCGCGGCGCAGCCGCCCACCACTTCGCAGCCCGCGCCCGCGGATTTTCGCGAAGTGTTTTTGCAAGCCGCGCAGAATCACTGCGAGGCTCTGGCGATCATTCTCACGAGCGGATCGAGCGGCACGTATCAATCCGCGTTGCGCGCGGCGCAGAGCGTGAAGGATCAAATCAACGTGCAGGTGATGGATTCGAAAAGCGTCACCATTGCGCTCGGCTTGATCGTGCGCGAAGCTGTAGACGCGATTGCAGCGGGCGCGAAGATGGAAGAAGCGAAGCAGCGCGTGGCGTGGGCGATCAAAAACGTGCGCCTCTTCATCAGCGTGGAAACCATGCACTATCTCGTGGCCGGCGGCCGCGTGTCCAAGTTTCGCGGCGCGCTCGCCAATATGTTGAATCTCAAACCGCTGCTGACGTTCAACGCCGAAGGCAAGCCGGAAGTGGTGGGCAAAACTTTCGGCGGAGAGCAAGGCCATAAAAAGTTGCTAGCGTTGGTGAAACGCGAGGCCATGGGCAAACGCAATCTGCGCTTCATGGTCGCGCACGCGAATGCGCCGGAGACTGCGGCGTTTTATGCGAGCCAAGTGCGCAAGCTTTTCGAATTGAAAGAAGTGCCGATCGTCTCGGTCTCGCCCGCGCTCGGCGCGCACGCCGGCCCCGGCGCGGCGGCGATTGCTTTTTTGGGGGAATAACGAAAAGCATTTCAAAAGCATTTAAAATTGTAAATTGAAAATTTGCAATTTAAAATTTGCAATTCTCAATTTTCAATGCTCTTTGTGGAGCCAACAACGATGCCATCCTTCTTCACCGTCGTCCTCGTGAGTTATCTCGTCGGCGCGATTCCGACTTCCATCCTCGTCGGCAAAATTTTGCGCGGCAGGGATTTCGACATTCGCAACGAAGGCAGCGGCAATGCCGGCGGCACCAATGTGTTTCGCGTGCTCGGTTGGAAGCCCGGCCTCTTCGTGATGCTCGTTGATGCGCTCAAAGGTTTTGTGGCTACGCTTTGGATCGCGCGTTGGCAGCCCTTCGGCTCTCCGGGTATCAATGAAATCGCGCTTCCGATCATTTGCGGTGCCGTGGCCGTGCTCGGGCACATTTGGACCATCTTCGCGGGTTTTCGCGGGGGCAAAGGCGTGGGCACGGCAACCGGCATGATCGTCGCGTTGTATCCCGTTGCGGCCTTGGTGTGCTTCGGAATTTTTGTGGTCGTCGTCTATCTCACACGCTATATTTCGGTCGGCTCGATAACTGCTGCCGCTTGTTTGCCGCTCGTTTTGTTGCTCGGCGAAAAGCTCTTTCGGAAAACAGTAGCTCTGGAGATGCTCATCTTCAGTGTCGTGCTTACCGGTATCATCTTCTATACCCATCGACAAAACATTCGCCGCCTGCTCGCGGGCACGGAAAATCGGTTTGGCCAAAAACGCAACGCCAATGCTTGAGAACACGACTGCTCCGCGGCCGCAGCGAACGCAACTGTCATTCGCTGAAATTGCCCAACTGGCCGGTGACTTTTTTATGAACAAAGGCGTTGTCTACGAAACCATGCGCCGGCTTGTCCGGCGGCTTGAGGAAGAGAAGATCGATTATGCCGTGATCGGCGCTATGGCGCTCGCAGCGCATGGCTATCCGAGATTCACGCTCGATATTGATATTTTGCTCACCACAGAAGGGCTGCGACTGGTTCATGAACGCCTCCTTGGGCGCGGGTACGTTCCTGCGTTTCCCGGAGCGCAAAAGACTTTTTGCGACGTTGAATCAAAAATCAAAATCGAAGTCATAACGACCGGGGAATATCCCGGCGACGGCCTTCCCAAGTCTGTGGTCTTTCCTCACCCCACGCAGCACGAGTTTAAAAGCGAGGAAGTACAGTTCATCACGCTCGAAAAACTCCTCGAACTCAAATTGGCTTCGGGCATGACCGCGCCGCATCGCCTGCGCGACCTGTCCGACGTGCAAGATTTGATTATCGCGCTCATGCTGCCCTTAACCTTTGCACAAAAACTGGATGCGAGCGTGCGACTCGAATATGAGCGCTTGTGGCAAGCGGCGCAAAGCGGTATGGCAAAAGGCGAAGAAGAAATTACAAACCCAAATTGAAACGCAGCACTATCACACTCAGCACGTGAGGCCCATGAAAAACTCTACCGCTGAAATACGCGCCTTGATCACGCTTTTGGGCGACGACGACGGCGGCATTCGTAACGTCGCGCGTGAAAGACTGTTTGAGTTTGGCGCGGAAGCCGCAGACTATCTGCGCGAAGCGACGCACTCCGACCTCGAGGGCAAGGTGCGCATCGAAGCGCGTCATGTGTGGGAAAAAATTCGGCAGGAAGACGTGCTCGGCTCGTTCTATCTGCTCGGCCTGCGCGATGATGACGAGATTGATTTGGAGCACGCCGCGTTTTTGCTGGCGCGTTTCGGCTATGCGGACGTGGACGTGGCCGCGCATCAAAACGAGCTTGATGAGCTGGCGCATCGCGTGCGCCGCCGCCTCACCGACCTCGCGCCAGATCCCGGCGGCCGGATGATCGTGGAAACCATCAACCAAGTTCTCTTCAAAGAAGAAGGCTTCTATGGCAATGCCAAAACTTACTACGACCCGGACAATACGTATTTGAATCGCGTGTTGGAGCGGCGCACCGGCATTCCGGCCACGCTCTCATTGGTTTATTTGCTGATCGCGCGGCGTTTGCGCTTGCCGATTCGCGGCATCAACATGCCGGCGCATTTTATCTGCCAATATCATTCGGCGCGCGAGTCGTTTTACTTCGACCCTTTCACTAACGGGCGCTTGCTCACGCGCGCCGAGTGCGCCATGATTTTACAAAAATCCGGCTACAGCTTGGAAGAGGACAGCTTGAAGCCGGCGCCGCCGCGCACCATGATCGCGCGCATGATTCGCAATCTGGTTTTAATCTACGAGCATCGAGCACAACACGAAAAGGCCTTGCGGTTGGACCGTATTCTAAAAATGTTGAGAACGAACGGATAAAGGAAAACCTGATGAAGTGTCAAAGTTGTGGCCATGAATTGCAAGCTCAGAGTCGCTTTTGCTCAAATTGCGGCGCAAAGGCGGATGCCGCCGGCGAGAATAAATGCCCGTCTTGCAACGCGCCGTTAAAATCCAATGCCAAGTTTTGCAGCCAATGCGGTGTAGTCTTGGGCGCGGAGCTGGTTGCGGCAACCGGTGCGCACGCCGGCAAACCTCGTGCGCAAACGCAAAGATCGCCGTTGCTCATTTTATTGCCGTTGTTGGGCAGCATTGCGGTCATCGCCATTTTGTTTTTGCTGTTTTATAACCCTGCCAATCCGAAACAAGGTGAAACAAACGGCATGTCGCCGCAGCAAGCCCAAACCGCGCCGCAAAGTGATGAAGACCAATTCGACATGTCGCGCATGGCGCCGGTGTTCAAGCAAATTGATTCGCTCAAAAACGCGGTGCAGACGAATCCGCAAGACGTGAATGCGCTCGCGCACCTCGGCGCGCTCTTCGACATGGCCGGCAAGTATGAACAAGCTGCGGGCTACTATCGCGACCTGCTCGCGGTCACGCCGGAGAATGTTGAAGCGCGCATGAACTACGCCGGCGCGCTCTTCAACAACAATGAACGGGAAAAAGCTCTCGCCGAGCTGCACGCGGTGCTGGAATATCGCTCGAATTATGATTTTGCCATGTACAACCTCGGCGTCATCTACGCCGCACAGCACGAGCATGATAAAGCCAAAGAATGGTGGGATAAAGTTATCGCCGCTGACGCCAACGGCGATTTAGCCAAACGCGCGCGACAAAGCCTCGATGCGATGGCGAACGAGTAAAACTCCATTGGATCGATGGAGTAATGGATTGTTGGGTTGGCTTTTCTCCAGCAATCCACCGATCCAAAAATCCATCAATCCAACGATCCCCAAATCCAACAAGCCATTTTCTGAAGGAGGACGCACGTTATGCCGACAGTGACTTTTCAAAATGAGAACCTCAAAGTCGAAGTGCCGGAAGGCGCCACCTTGCGCAAAGCCGCGCAGAAAGCGGGCGTGAGCGTTTATGGCAGCGTCAACAAAATTTTGAACTGCCGCGGCTTCGGACTCTGCGGTTCGGATAAAATAACGGTCACGCCGGATACCTCTGTCAGCAAACCATCTTTTTTTGAAAAGCTTCAGTTCGGCGCAGGCTCCAAAACGCGCCTCGCTTGTCAAACGAAGATCACCGGCGACGTGGTCGTGAACACCGCGCTCGCCATGGAATACGGCGAAGAAATGCGCGAAAACCTCAAGTTCGTGGCGCTCGCCGGCGGCTTTCTTTTGCTCACGCTCGGCGCAGTGGTGTTCATGGTTTTTGAAATGGTTGGCAAGCCGCTCTTCTGAGGCATTGTGAATATTCCCCCTTGAGGGGGCCAGGGGGGTGTCAACGATGCTTGCAATATCCTTTGTCATTCAACATGAACCGAATCATGAACACGCACAACACCGCCGCGCCACGTTCACAGCCGGAACCCGCAAAGTCGCAGCAACCTTCCTCCTCGCAAGTTGCGCTTGATGACTTTGCCTATTGGAGCTATTGCGACAATTGCGGCACGAAGCTTCAAAATTTTCGCTGCCGCCTCGTCTGCCCAAAGTGCGGCTTCTTTCATAGTTGCTCCGAGCCGTGACTTGAAATAAAACATTGTCACCGTGCTCGCGAGCGCAAGCAGGAATTTTTCCAAATCCAATCGAGTGAAACGCCATGACCACGATGCTGGAAGAAAAAGCTTATAGTGAAGAGAAAACTTATGTCGAGGTCGAGCGATCAGTCGCCTCCTCGCCGCCTGCTATACTGACTTTAGAACAAGCGAGCAAACTCGCGAATGGCCGACCGTTTGAATTGATCAAGGGAAGGATGGTTTTCAAAATGCCGGATTATAATCACGCACAAACACAATCGCTCTTGTGCATCGAACTTGGCGCTTACTTAAAGCGCACTCCTATTGGCCGCGTATTAACCGAGCTAACGCACCGCCTCTGGCCGGAGAGCAAACACGATAGCCGCGTGCCCGATCTTTCGATCATTCTCAATGAGCATCTTCAAGCCGAGGAGAAATATCCCACCCGCGCGCCCGACATTGCGGTTGAGATCATTTCCAGCGACGATGCTTGGACTAAGCTCTTCGCAAAGGCCAAGCTCTATTTTGAAAAAGGCAGC